>Ga0206882_1042_pt1 | contig 29563 bp, 22 predicted proteins | sample Alteio_BWOrgCont_4_FD_152908 | JGI IMG/M metagenome (GOLD analysis project Ga0206882, IMG submission 152908) | Enriched cells from forest soil in Barre Woods Harvard Forest LTER site, Petersham, Massachusetts, United States -... | ecosystem: Environmental > Terrestrial > Soil > Temperate forest > O...
ATGGTGTCAAGCACGTATGGGTTGATGGAGGAATTACCGTATCCAAATTCTTGGAAGCCGGACTTGTAGATCACATGACAATATCAATAATTCCGGTGATCTTGGGATCTGGTATTCCTCTGTTTAGCTTTATGAACATTGAGCAAGTGTGTCGCTTTATCTCCACTCAATCGTATCCCAGCGGTTTAGTGCAATTGCAATACGAGGTAATCAAGTGAGTCCAGAGGGCTATAAGCACACAGCTTTATCAAAAAATAATAACGTTGTTCGTGTTGCAGCTTACCAGGTTACTCCTATTTTCCTTGTAAGCGCTTTACTGTGGCCTTTAATGGCATAACGACCGTTGATCCCATGTTGAGATATTCTTGGACCTCATAATCAATGGTGTCAATGTCTGAACGGAACTTATTAAGGAATTCATAATAGCTTTGATAATTTGCGTCATATCTTCTTCCATTTGCAATAACCACGAATGCAGGAGCAAACAATTCTTTTATGTCATTGACACTTAGAGCAGATTGACTTGTCAACTTCTCTTTATTCCATTCCAACAGATGTTTTCCCTTCGAAATATAAAAGTTAAATTGAGTTGCTTTATCAGTTGAGGCGCCCAGTTTTTCGAGGATAAAATCAGCTCTTTCTTTAACGGAAACTTTTGGGATAAGAACTGTCTCATAGCCAAAATTTGTGAGCCTTCGAATGTTGTGCGTAACTTAATCTAAACTGGCCTGATATAGTGATGCTGAATTTTTAGACATACTCAATCAAGGAGGCATTGTATCAGGGATTCGAAAATCTTGAGGCGATGAATTCGTTCGATATCGTGACAGAAGAAGGCGGATGAAACACCCTCAAACTTTATGAGGACAGGGCTACCGAATTATGCAAACAGCATTCCACAAAAGAAATTGGCGGATACGCGTGGAATTAATAGGTATTCTTCATACCGTCATCTCGGTTCAAAGAAAATGCTGGTGACCAGATTATAATGGTGAGGTGAGGATGACAATCTGCAGGCTCCTACAGAGGATAACAGGGCACAGGAAATCAGAACATTTTTTTGATCTTTGACGATGAGGCGCGGTAGCGCTATAAGGTGCAAGCCCCCCATGCAGCGAAGCGGAATGGGGGGAAAGAAAACAAGATTAACAGCTGCGGAAGCAGCGACAAAAATTCAGAATCTATCCTAACGCTATTTGATAGCATGAATCTACTCTATGGGAATAGCCATCGATTTGTTGCGCTGCTACCGCAGCTGTGTCAATTTCGTTTTGTTTCCCCCCATTCCGCTTCGCTGCATGGGGGGCTTGCACCTTATAGCGCTACCGCGCCTTAACACTTAGAATTCAAAAAAATGTTCTGATTTCCTGTGCCCTACAGAGGATAAAGTGACAATTAAATATTTATTCACAGTTTATGTTTAAAATATGGTTTGTAAGTAGTTAATGTATAACAATCTAAATATGGAAGATTATCTAGCGATTATGTATATTAATGGAACAAAAATAAAAAATAGCACAGTTTATAAAACAATTATTTGGATAATTAAAATGGTGAAAGACACTGAAGCCAAAAAAACAAAGTGGTTGCGAGATCTCATTCGTTTTTTGCCTTTGAAAAGTCAGTTTGTGCTTTCAGGTAATGTAAGAGACCTGCAGATCGAAGACAAAGCAAACGGTGCTGTTGTTCGACCACTCACTTCTTGCCTAAACGGAGAATTGCGAACTTACGGCTACTCTCATGTCTTATGCTATGACTTCGTTAATGGGTTCAAAATCATTGATCCAGTAAATGGTCAACAAGGTTATGAAGCTGCAGAGAATATAATGAAGCAGTTGGGACTTCAACCAGCAAATGGTTCTGCTCCTGCAGGTCTAAATCTTTTCGAAGACGTTTTAGAAAAAGTGATTACATGGAAAGGAGAGCCAATCGCTCTCATTATCGATTTCGCATCTCGCCTGATCATTCATCAAAATGAACTTAGCGATAACGAACATCGTCTTTTTACAAGAGCTTTGATTCGATCACACGAAGCTCGAGTTCGTGCTCATGGATCTCCCTCAAAACCATTCTTTAATATGATCTTATGGGTAGTTGAAAAAGAGGGGGATATGCCTGCCTGGCTAACGGTTGACAATTCAAAGGTTCGTCATATTTCTATTCCAAATCCAGACCATCAGATGCGTCGCATTCTTGCAAGTTCTCTTATTCAGTCCCTTGAAGGAGCAAAGGAAGCATCCGCCCACCTAAAAGATGTCGCGGTTCAAAGCTTTGTGGATAATACTGAAGGGCTGCTTTTAGTTGATCTCATGCTAATCGCTCAGCTCTGTCGAGAAGAAAAACTAGGATTCGCCAAGATTGGTGAAGCTGTTCGCCGCTATAAAGTTGGTGTTTCCGAGGATCCTTGGCAAAAAATCGATCGTCGCAAGATTCGCGATGGCGAAAACATTATTATGGAACGGGTGAAGGGACAAGAGCATGCGGTCGCCCATATGCTTGATATTATCAAGCGAGCTGTTACAGGGGTAGGTGCTCCACGTCGAGGAGGGCGTCCGAGAGGAGTAGCCTTTTTAGCAGGACCAACAGGCGTAGGAAAGACAGAACTAGCCAAATCCATTACCAGTCTCCTATTTGGAGATGAAAGCGCTTATATTCGTTTTGATATGTCCGAATTCAGTGCTGAACATTCGGATCAACGCTTGATAGGAGCCCCTCCAGGCTACATCGGTTACGATATGGGAGGAGAGCTAACAAATGCGATTCGAGAAAAACCCTTTAGCGTCGTTCTATTGTAAGCGTCAAAAGAACCCATCTAGACAGTAGAGTTTACTGGCGAGCCTTATGCCACTCGTCTGGAAGAAGCTCATGGAGCTTTGAAAAGTTATGATCCCTAAGACGTCGCATGACATCTTCGAGATAATCTCGGGGGTTAATTTTGAGAGCTCGGCAACTTTGGATTAGAGTAAGGAAAACGGCTGCCGCCTCTCCACCCGCCTCATTTCCAACGAAAAGCCAATTTTTGCGGCCAATAGCGAGGGGCCTTACAGCTCTCTCAGCTACGTTATTATCTATTCTTGCCCAAGCGTGCTGAGTGTAATTCTTTAAATAAGGAATTAGACCACAGAAATATCCTAATGCTTCTCTGAATTTGGATTTTGGCAAAATTTTGCCATTCACAAGCCTATCTTTAATCGCAGCTATTAGGCTATCAATAATCGGAACTTCCTTTTCTTGACGAATACGCAGACGCTCTTCTTCTGAGCGTGCCCAAGCGACTCTTTCCAACATATAAAGATACCGGATTTTTCTTAAGACCCAATCCCTAAAGGGAAGGTCTCCGCTTTCGGCTTCAATAAATTTTCGTCTAATATGGGCCCAACAGGGACACCAGATCAATTGCTTTTTGTTAGCAAGGGCCTCATAGGCGCCATATTTATCAGAATGAAGAACTTCATGATAGTCCTTCAGGAGTTCCGCTGCATTGTAATGGCAACGATTTGTGCAAAAATCGTAAACGCGGTAACCAGGATCAGCAGCTTTACCCCCTACTATAACCCACATGTAAGCTTGATGAGTTTTTCCTTTTCCAGGATCTAGCATGTCGATAGGAGTCTCATCATAAAAAATATTGCCGCTTTTCAATATTTGAGCAAGCATCTCATCATATAATGGTTTTAAAGCTACCCCAGCTCTTAATAACCATTGGCAAAGAATTTGACGACTAATCATAATGCCTTCTCGGGACATTATTTCGGATTGTCGGTAAAGTGGAAGATGATCGCCAAACTTCTTAACTGCTATGTCGGCCAAAAGGCTATCGTCTGCCTGACAACGATCTAAAAGACTGCCGGGCAAATCAGCTGTAAGTACCCCTTCTCCATTCGGTAGGCCATACTTGGGACGCACAATTTGCTTTATAAAATAACTGCCTGGTTTATGAGCTAATTTAGAAGTTACCTCTTCGCCAATTTTAACTAATGGCTTCCCAGTCTCAGGACATACTTTAGCCTCTTCAGGCAAATCTAAAACTTGGCGCTCAATGGGCAAGTCGTCAGGGAATGCAATTTTATCCTTACCACTGCGCTTGCCTTTGACGCGTTCATGGGCGGGAATAACTTTTTTTTCCTCTTCTTGGATGGGTAATTTTTCAAAACCCTCAAAGTTCAGCTGCTGACTATTTTGAGTATCTATAAACTTATCAGCCTTCTGGCCGAAGAGTTGCTTCTTAAACCACTCAAGCTGCTCTTTGAGATATTTAATTTCACCCTGAAGAGCGGTGACTTCTTGGGTGTACTGTTCTAGGGAAATTGGGGCTGTTGTCATGCCTAAAATATACCAAAAAAGCGATTAAAATAGAACAAAAAAACCACGAGAAAGTGCTTTTCATTTAGCTTTGAAGCGCTTTTGGATTTTCTTAGGTGTAATCCCTTCCAATAGCATAAAAAACTCCCTTCGATCTATAAGAACTCTGTCAATCCCAAGAAGTCGGAAGCTGCCTTTTTCTAATCGCTTCCACCAAATGGCAAACCCGTCATTATCCCAATAAAGAACCTTCATCTTATCTTTAATGCGATTAACAAAGACAAAATAAGCACCGGACATCAATTCCCCCGAGCAGCTTTCTTCTACTAGAAAAGATAGACCCTCTATTCCTTTGCGCATGTCTACGGGTTTTTGAAAAAAGAAAATTCGAGCATTACCGGATATGGCTAACATGGAGCACCTCTTAAGCAGTCGAGGCATTGTTTTAAAACAAGTTTATCAAATTCAGCCTTAAGATGAATTTTTACACCATTGCATTCGAGAAAAATGCCCGGGTCAGATTGTGTTTGGTCTTTAAGCTCGATGAACCCTGTTTTAAATTCAGCAGTACTATTGTCGTCTGATTTTTTAAGACGATTTTTCCACCCTGAAAAAGTGGTGTATGGAATTTTGTTCTCTTGGCACCAAGCTTTACTGCTTTTACCACTGGTTTTCCATTCAAGAACTCTTTCTTTCCAATTTGGACTCGATTTACCTTTGGCCATGCTTCTTCTCCATTTAAATGAAATTAAGAGAAGGTTAACAGTTGTGTTAAATCGATAAAAGATGGCTAATTTTGACGCTTACGTTCTATTTGATGAAATTGAAAAAGCCCATCCCAGGATTCTCGATAAGTTTCTTCAGATTCTCGATGATGGGGTTTTGACATCTGGGAGGGGAGAGAAGGTCTATTTTACAGAAGCTTTTATCGTCTTTACTTCCAATCTTGGTATTCACCAAACAGATATCACCGGAGATAGAAAAGCGACAGTTGCACCAACGGACTCCTTTGAAAGTATTCAAAAACGCATTCGAGAAGAGATTGAAAAGCATTTTAAGCTTACCCTCAACCGGCCTGAAATTCTCAACAGAATAGGAGACAATGTCATCGTATTTGATTTCATTCGCGATGATATAGCCGAACAAATTTTCAAGAGCATGGTAAATAACGTGCTTGTAGATTTAAAAGGATCTCAGGGGATTGATGTTATTGCCGCCCCCTATGCCTTGCAAACCCTAAGAGAACTTTGCTTAAAAGATTTGTCTAATGGTGGACGAGGAATTCGCAATAAAATCGAAACGCATCTAGTCAACCCTCTTTCTCGGGCTCTCTTTGATGAAAATATCGAATCTGGCAGACAGCTTTGCATCAGTACCATTGAAATCGGTACTGTAACCAAGCTCAATCTTACCAGCGATATTCCAAACGAGAGTGCGATATTATGATCCTTTACCTTTCTAGAATCCACTTTCCTGTAACGACCCTGGGACCAGGTCGCCGTATCGGCCTATGGTTTCAAGGATGTTCCATTCGTTGCAAGGGATGTGTATCAGCCGACACCTGGGGAACTGGAAAGGGAGGTGTTTCAATTAATGAAATTATGACCACTATCGATCCTTGGCTGGACGAAGCAGATGGGATTACTATTTCTGGTGGGGAACCTTTTGATCAACCGGAAGCGTTGATTGATCTCCTTGCTAAGATTCGCTCTAAAACCAATAAGGATATTTTGGTTTACAGTGGTCATCCATTTGAGAAAATTGCTCCATTAATTGATCAGTGTAAAGGAACAATAGACGCCCTTATTTCTGATCCTTACCAAGAAAATGCCTCCCAAACACTTGCCCTACGTGGCAGTGATAATCAACGTCTTCATTGTCTTACCCCTCTCGGAGAAACGCTATTCCGTCAATTTGACCGCACTCTTAAGCCATCTGACAAGACCTTTGATATTATGTTTGAAGAAGAAGGAGCTATATGGCTCGCTGGGATTCCTAGGCGCGACGACATGCGACGCCTAAAGACCATCTTAGCGAAGGAAGGTCACATTGCCGTAACTACACAAGATGAGCGTTCAAAGATAGAAGTGCCTTATGACAATCCACATTCGTAAGTGCCAAGGATGTAAAGAAGAACGTTCTGAAGAAGAAGTCCTCTGCGGAAATTGTGGATGGGACTTAACCCTAGAACCTCTAAGACTTCCAGGCCAAATTGATTTCATTCCCGAAATACCCATCATTCCTCCTACCATACGATGCTGTCTTAATGGACACCCTCTCGATCAGGGAGATGAGATGTGTTTTGAATGCGGAGCAGCAGAAGCCGTAGTAGAGGAGTGGTCAGAAGAAAATCCTCAATTAAATGAAACAATCATTGATGGATGGTTAGCTATTGATCAACTTGAGAGTCACAGCGAAGCTTTCGAAACTTTCATTGTTGAGCGACATGAACATAGAGCCCTTCTGACTTTCTACCTTCCTGATACTCATCCAGATTCAGCGATCTATGAAGTGCTCAAGCGAATGCCAAAAGACTATGTACCAGAGCTTTTAAGTCATGGTGAATGGCAGGACCGACGATATGAAGTTACAGATTTTATTTCACAGTCAAATTTATTGGATCTAGCCTCTGCGTCCCCAGATCTAGAAACAATTCGGCAAATCGTAAAATCTATAGGGAGAATCTTATGCACTCTTACAGAAAATGGACTGCGTCATGGAAATCTTCGACCTGAAAATATCTTAATTAGTCATCGAGATCCTTTGAGCTTATTGCTTACTGGATTTCAATTTAGCCGCCTTTCCACCTTTGATCTTGATACCGTTACACAACCTATTTCAGCCCGTTACACAGCACCCGAAGTGATTGCAGGAGGAATCAGCGTAGCTTCTGATTGGTGGAGCTTAGGAATGATTATTCTTCAGCTAATTACAAATGGCCAATGTTTTGATGGAATCAATGAAAAGGCTTTTCGGATTCATGTAGTAACAAGAGGAGTTTCCCTCCCAAAAGGCATTGATCCTTCTCTTAATTTATTACTTCGTGGATTATTGGCACGGGATCCTGATCAGCGTTGGCAGTGGATACAAGTACAAAGTTGGCTTTCTGGAGAGGCTGTAGAGGCTCCTTCAGATAGTAATTCTGAAGAAACTAGAAATGGGCCAGCTCTAGAATTTAAAGAGCATTCTTATGTTTGTCCCAAATCATACGCTCTAACCGCTGCTGAGGCGACAAATTGGGAGCAAGCTAAAGATCTTTTAATGAGAGGGGTAGTAGCCACTTGGTTGGAAGATCGCAAAGCGGACTCTAAGATTATAGCAGGCGTTCGTCTTACTACCTCTATAGATTCCATTCCTGAAGATTTTAGGCATGCTTTAGCACTAATGTGGATGAATCCTAGCCTTCCCTTAATCTATCAAGGGGAGATCATTACATCTTCATGGCTGCTGCAAAATCCGATTCAAGGGTACGAAATCATCACAGGCCCCCTCGTTGGTCATCTCCGTCAAATGAACCGCGAACTTCACCTCTGCGATTTGCATGATCGAATCGAAAGAGCGCGAGAAAGAGCGAACATTCTCGAAATCGAACTCAATGAAGAGAGTTTTAGACTATTAGCTCTTGCTTCCTCCAGACCAAATTTAGAACGCCAATGGACTATTCATCGTCGGTTATATCCAGGATCGGACCACAGTGGTTTAAATTCATTGATAGATAGACAAAAAATTACCGATGAAGAATTGATGATTCTCCTAGGAGCCAGTCTTCAACAGTATCAACCAGCAGAACAAATCTTAAACCAGGCAAATACCATTGCTTCTCAAGCCGGCCTTCCTTCATACGACGGATCAGCTGCACAACAATGGTTTAACATTTCAAGAAAGGATCTTTACAGAGAAATCGAAGAGCGAACAGCAAACTATTCACGATGTGGAATTGCACGTGTGGATGAGTGGGCTAATGACTTCAGAATTGAAAGAAGGATTTCTCTACCCAGAGCGTTGGCTCTCCTCTCCGTTTTTAAGGAATCCTGGCAAGAACCGCCTCGACAGCAGTATGTTTCTACCATTCTGGAGTTTTTCGAGAAACGTACCGCAAGTCTAGCCCAAAGAGGCCCACTTGTTAGGATGCTGATCGGCAAATCTAGTTCACGAGTGGATCTTGCGGGTATTGCAGGGAAAAAACCAAAAGCCTCATCAATTCTCGAGCACTTAATCAGTAGGGTAGAGGTTCCTGTAGGAATTGATCGAGCTGCCTTCGAAAATGATTCCGATCTTGAAAGAAGGTTGCGACGCCTCGTCAGTCATGCAAAAACCTATCGAAGAGATACAGGAATAGACAGCCTTTATCTTGGATTCCCATTCCTTGTTATGCGAGACAGTCGACCAGACACTACAGAAACAAAACCTCGAATTGCTCCTATTTTGCTTTGGCCAATCAAAATCGATATGGAGAACAGAGATAGAGTCTCTATCCTCTTTGATCGTGACAGAGAAGAAGTACGGATAAATCCAGCACTTACAGGGCTTATTGGAGTAGAGGAAGCTAAAAGATGGGCAGAAGCAGCTAAAGAACTTTTAAGAAGGTCTTCCATCCGCCCCGGAGACGTGATCGATGCTTTTGGCTCTTTAGCAGATCCTAGAGAGAGAACACTATGCCCCTTGCCAGGCAGCGATTATAAAGTTAAAGTTGGGACCAGACAAGTAGTTTGCTCTGCCGTTCTTTTTCATGCGGAATTTATGGGACAAGCCATTGGTGAAGATTTACGCCAAATCCGAAAAGAATCTCCAGCTGGCACAGGCCTAGAAACAGCTCTTCGGGTAAACAAAGACCCAATGACCTCTTTTCCATTGCCCTTGATTCTTGAAAAAGATCGTTATTTCACGGTGGAAAGTGACCCTTCTCAAGAAAAGGCAGTATTTCGTGCTCGCCAATCTCCTGGTCTTTTAATCGAAGGTCCACCAGGTACAGGAAAGAGCCAAACAATTGTAAATATTATTGGAGATTGTATAGGGCGCAAACAAACCGTTCTCGTCGTCTGCCAAAAATCAGCGGCTCTAGAAGTCCTTGCAAAAAGGCTTGATGCTGAAGGACTCCAGGATAGATTTTTTTACATCACCCATGTAAATAAAGATCGCCCCTCTGTTGTCCAAAGCATTCGTACTCAGATCGAAGGACTTGTTAAATCTATGAGAGCCTATCGATCAGAAAATGTAGAACGGGAACGCGATGAGCTCGCCGAAAAAATTGAGAAGCTCGAGGGAGAGATTGATAAACACCATGGAGCCATTCATACAATAGATGATGCAACCGGCCTAAGTTATCGCATTTTGCTTGGCCAGTTAATGGATCTTGAAGACAATGGAATCAGACTCATTGATGCTCCTGGATTAAGAAGACTTTTAATGGATCTGAATCAGAAGCAATTAACTGCAATTGAGGAGACTTGTTCTCCTATTGCTGGAATATGGCTTCCCTCTTCATACGAAGGGAATCCATTAGCCAGTCTTAAGCTTTTCTCATCGGACACCGCTTTAACCAATGAATTTATCAATATCCTCTTTGCATTCATCGATAAAGAAAAAAAAAGAGACGAAGTCAATCGATACACAGTATCTTTTGATGTTGAAGATCCTACCCCCCATCAAGAATGGGTCAAATCTCATGATAAACTCTTAAAGAAGGCGGATTGGAAAAATATCTCTTCTTGGTTCCATTTGTTCCCACAAAATGACCTGTCAAAGGGAACGGAAATCCTTAAACAACTCCAAGAACTAAAACAATCCCTAATTTCTTTAGATTTACAAAGCCATGATGAGAGTCTATCAATTAAATTGATCGAATTGCCGATAGCAACGGTTGAAAATTGGTTATCTTTAGCTAATAGTTCTACAGCACCAAAGTCATTTTTTAGTCGCCTAAATCCACTGCTCTTTATTAAACATCGGCGCATCCAAAACATCCTGATAGAGCTTGGAGAAACACCAACGCCTGAAAGGATCCTTCAACTTCAGAAGGCAGCGGAGCTGGAATTTCAACAACGCCCAATGCGGGAAGCGACTTTAAAATTTTTAGACACACTCTATCAAGAGACGAGGATATCATCCCCTTTATTCTTAAAAGAGTTGCGACTCATTGTTGACCGCATAATAGACGAATTAATTTTAGCAAAAAATGGCATTCTTGCTCTTCATGCCTGTCCCCGTCGGGAAGAAATCGAATCCATTGCAAAAATAGGGCTTCCTGCCTATCAGGATCTGGTAACCAAATATGACGAAGCCTTTGCACGACATCAGGCGCGGTTTAATAGCCTAGATGCTTTGGATAGGTTATCCTCATTTTTCTGTGAAGCCCTTTTCAATACATGCCAAGTCAATATTAGAGAAAATAGATCAAATTTAGCCGATCTCCAGCCAATCGTTGAATCATTACCATCGCTATCTGCTTACCAAGAATTTCGTTTACAAGCACCCGATCTTTCGCCAGAAGCATTCAAAATCTTTGCCACTCTCCGAGAAAAAGATGAAGACTTGATGGAATACCCTTCAGAGGAATTAGAAGCGGTTGTAAGGCGACTCATTGCCCGTGAAGCACGCCTTGCGTGGAAAGATCGAATCGAGCAAAAATTCCCAATTTTACGGTTAGCTCAAAGGGAACTCTCACGCAAAATCCAAACTCTTGATGAATCCAATGCAAAAATGAAGAAATTGAATCAAAGATTTTTAGCTTTCAATATAGATATAGAGAAGGTAAAGGTTTCTGAGGATTGGGAAGATATTACACGTTTAAGAGGCTCGAGAGCTCGTCGTCTCCGCGAAATCATCGAGCGAGGTTGGGATATGGGGCTTATGAATCTTCGCCCTGTTTGGTTGATGAACCCAGATACAGCAAGCCAGCTACTCCCTCTAAAAGCAGGGATGTTTGACGTGATTATCTTTGATGAAGCAAGTCAAATTCCAATAGAAAATGCTCTGCCGACCCTTTACCGAGCAAAACGCGCTGTGATCAGTGGTGATGAAAAGCAAATGCCCCCTACAAATGTCTTTATGAAGCGCCTTGGGGATGACGAAGATCACGTCGACGACGAAGACCAAGACGAAATGATGAGTGTCGCGGAGCGAGATGCCTTGGAAGACACATGGAATCGCCGAGAAATCAAAGACTGCTCAGACCTTCTTTCCCTTGGGAAAACCGTCTTACCAAGATCCATGCTACAAATCCATTATCGATCCAAATATCGAGAGCTGATTGCATTTTCTAATGCTGCTTTTTATGGGAACCATTTAAGTGTACCCGTTCGACATCCTGAGAGTGTCATCCAAAACATTCGCCCTATTGAAGTTATACGAGTGGATGGTGTGTATGCAAATCAAACAAATAGGCAAGAGGCCGAGAAAGTAGTCGATCTTTTGGCTGAAAAATGGTTGTCCTCCGAAAGACCTAGCATTGGGATTGTGACTTTCAATGCTAAGCAAGCTGATTTAATAGAGGATGTTTTAGCAGAACGCGCGGATACTGATCCAGCCTTCCGCCAAGCTCTTTCTCATGAAAGAGATCGTCAACAGAGGGGAGAGGACATGAGCTTCTTTGTTAAGAACGTAGAAAATGTTCAAGGAGATGAAAGGGATATGATCATTTTCAGCTCAACTTTTGGACGAGCTGAAGAAGGATCATTTAGGAGGCAGTTTGGGCTTCTAAGTCAAACAGGGGGAGAGCGCCGCTTGAATGTGGCAATTACTAGAGCCAGGGAAAAAATTGTCCTTGTTACCTCACTCCCTATTAATGAAATTTCAGATGCTCTCTCTAAACGTCAAGGGCCAAAAAACTCGCGAGATTATCTACAGGCTTACTTTGACTATGCCTCTAAAATCAGTGATGGATCATTAGAAATTGCTCGTAGATCTCTCGATAACATGGCTTCTGAAAACCACACAGCTCAAACATCTTCAAATTTTGATAAAGATGGTTTCATCCGTTCCGTAGCAGCGTTTATCAGAAGTCTTGGCTTACAGCCATCTGCAATCAAAGAAAATGATGCTTTTGGCCTCGATTTTGTTATAGAAGATACCGAGAAAAAACGATTTGGAATTGGAATTGAATGTGATGCTCACTGTCATCCAATTCTTGAAACGGCGAGGGCTCGTGAAGTATGGCGCCCCAAAGTGCTACGCATGGAAATCCCACATGTGCATCGAGTCACGAGCTATGCATGGTATCATCGGAGAAAAGAAGAAATGGATCGTTTAAAACAGGTGCTTGAAGAAGCTCTAGGCGTTATGCTTACAGGAACACCTATCAAAGTTAGTTCAGGAGGATAAGAGCATGAGCGGCCCCAAAGTTGTACGTATTGTGACAAAACAAGAAGTTATGGCCATCTGTCGTGGTCGAATTGATGCCGTTCAAGATGCCATTGCTCAATGGCGTAAATATGCTTCTAACCATGATGCCTTGAATTCTGAAGAGGAAAAAACAGTAGAAAAAAGGCTTCTTTCCATTGTTAAGATGTTTGAACGTGAGCAGTTTCTTGATGTACAAAAACAATGCACTGCGGAAATTGCTGCCCTACAAGCAGAAATGAGCCGTATTCGAGATGAAGCGATTGCAAAAGCAGAGCTAGAACGAAGCATGCGCCGACGATTACAGTATTCTGCAGAAACACTTATTAAAACTTTTGAGGCAAGTCAGCGTCAAATTCCGAAAGAATTATCGAATATAGCCTCCACGGCAATAACAGCTAACGAAACAGATTTAGCTACTATGAACTCAACCTTGAGTCGAATATTGATTGAATACACTCTCAACTCGATTGAAAATCAAGACATGACCCCTCTACAAAAAGAACTCTCTAAAAAGCTATCAGAAGGGGAGAAGCTACAAACTCTTGCAGACTGGAAAATGCGTCAAGAAGTGGATGTCAAGGCTATAGAAACAGATCGGCGATTAGATAGACTATTAGCTGAGATCGAGGCTATTGAAGGGGAAAGCGCTCAACCATTCTTTACTCGTGCAACTTTGATTGCACAAGAGTTGTCTTCAAGTCGTCGCTCTCTTTTAACCGATTCCCTCATTCTTGATTTAGTAGCTCACTCAAATGAACGAAAGACCAAAGAGCTTGCAATAGCATCAATGCGAGAGATGCGCAGCGAATTGCACAGATTAACATCACAACCGGCCAAAGACCTTGAAGTTATGCTAACAAAAGCCATTGATTCCAACGATATCTCTTCGGGCAAGCTTCTAAGAGATAAAGGTGTCGCATTACTCAAAGAAGAAACAAAGGCTATGGCAGGAGTCTCAAGAAGAGAGGCAATTTTAAAAGGATTATCCGAGCTCGGTTATGAAGTCAGAGAAAATATGGCAACAGCTTGGGCGGAAGATGGTCGTATCGTTGTTAGAAAACCTAACGAAAAAGGTTATGGAGTTGAGCTTGGAGCTGTTGAAGATGCCGAAAGAATGCAGGTGCAGCTCGTTTCATTTGAACAAGCAAATGATGCTTCAAAAGTATCTCGAGACCTTGATAGAGAAACGATTTGGTGCGCTGAATTTTCACGCCTTAAGTCTTTACTAGAAAAGTCTGGTACTGCTCTGCATATTGAGAAAGCACTACCTGTCGGATCAAAACCATTGAAGCAAGTTCAAGAATCATCAACAATTCCAGGACGAGAGAGAAGATCGAAAGATTCTGCTCCTAAAAGGAAAATGCACGATTGAAATTATCGTGAAAAGAATGAGAGAAAGAATCTTTCTATGAAAGCTCCTATCTTTCTTTGCCTACCTGATCTAGTAAGTGGGATTCCGATTTGTCTTGAAATTTTGGCTTTAAAAGCAGAAATTCCAAAAAACCGACTCCAAGAAAATCCACCGCGATTCATTTGTTAAACCTCTTAAAAATAATGATTTGCAAGCAATTATATATGAGATATGAATAAAATAAAATAAAATAAAATAAAATAAAATAAAATAAAATAAAATAAAATAAAATAAAATAAAATGAAAATGAAAATGAAAATGAAAATGAAAATGAAAGGGGTCGGGTCTCTTTCATTTTAACAAGTCTATATGATAAAATCGGTTCCGAATGGAACGACTTATGCCACTTATGCCACAATTAGTTTCTTTAGATGACAACGTCTTAGAGCCCATATCAAAAAAGGGGCAGGAAGATGTTTATGCGCAATTGGCAGACCTACTCGCTTCGATAGACCCCGAATTCGAAAAAGATTTTGAGCCTCGCTATTCGATTGAGGCTTTTTTTGAACGACTTGGCAAGAAGGGAGATTTTTGGAACGGCTTCGAGATATATAAAGACATGTCTATCCCTCGGAAAACATTCGATGATCTTGAAAAAGTTGCTGATGCGATCGAAGAGGTTCAAAAGCAACTGGAACAGAATATAAGAAATGAAAAATTCTTTGCGAAAGATAACCTTAAATATTTATATGAAACAGCAAAAAAAACTTTTGTTGGCAATCAATCCTCAACTGATTTGCTAAACCTTACATTCTATCGTTATGGAAATCATCTCTTCGATCCAAATGTTGATCATTGGCCTTATATTATCCCAGACCTCGTATGGGATCGTGTAGTTGCTTTTCCCGTGGTATGGAAAGAATCTGATGGTGTGCATGGAGTTCCGGAATCCGAGGCTCAAAAATCATGGGAATGCGCAGAGAAATTCTATGATTGTTTGCTTGCCGGTTATCATAATCAGAAAGTGCGTTTATTGGGCGCAACGTTTACTAGGCTTTCGCTACAAAGATATTTTGTGTTTTGTGTCTTATCTTTAAAGACCCTAAAAAATAAGGTTAAAAAAACTGGCAGAAAAGCTGGATTGATTCGCACATATCAAATGCAAAGACTTCAGAGCTGGGTGGGTGCATATCGATTAGCATTTAAGAAAAATAGCGACTTGTTAGACATAAGACTATTGCACTGTGCATTGTATGGTTTCGTAAAAGAAAATGATAATAAGAAAACGATAGCCCCCGGTGTCTGTGTGACATGTGATCCCATAAGAGATATAGAAGCACGATTGTCTTTGTGTGTGGGCGCACATAAAACGTTGACGGAGCAAGTTGATGGTTGGAACCTCCCTTTGTGTCCAGGAAGAATTATTTGTTTGAAATATGAAGGAATGAAATTTGCTCATGTCAAGACAATTGACGTGCAAAGCTTCGTTGCTGAATATTATAGCTTTAAAAATAAGTGGACTGGCTGGCAGTCTAATGCAAAACTGTTCTGTAGATTATTTCTTGAACAGGTGAAGCGCTGGTTAGGAGCTTCAAAATGATTGGGGTAAGACATGGGATTTGCGGGATTTCAATCCTGCCCCCAGCATGTAACTAAGGTTCCCAAATGATATTTTTGGGTGCCCATGTTACACATGACTAAGACAGGCTTCAAATAAAAGTGCGTACGATTTGTTCAAAATTGAGTTTACGCAGCCTACCAGAGGGGTCTTGGGCTTCTAATTTTGACCAGTCATTGGGCGCGGCATCGGCAAGCCAAGTTCGTAGATTTTTCTGAAAAGTTTTAAACCATTTTGGATGTTGTTTTGCTAAGGCGTTGAATTCATCTAAGGCATGATCTGAAAAGTCACCCAACTGGGAAGCGACATACCAAATGCCATAAAGATCTTTAAGTATCTTTAGAGTGCTTTTGCGTTTCGGAAAGGTTAAGCCTTTATGAAATATCCAAGCACCAGGTGTCACCACATTTCCAGCAACTTTTGAGTAAGTATGAAACTTTAGGGTTGTCTGCAGGCTCAATGTTAAGTAGCTAAGTGGCTGTGCAACCACACCTGATATAATAACATTTTTATTTTTATTGTTTCTGGCAGAGTCGTCGGTCAGGAATTCAATTTCAACCTCAGCGCCTGCAATATCCTTCACATAGGCTTCTGTCGCTGGATCATCTAAATCTTTAAAAACATGGTTGAAACCAGATTCTCGAAGGTAACTTTGAATGTTCTTTTTTGATATTTCTGGAATTTTCCTTGGAATAAGAGAATCGATATCTCTTGTTCCAACTGGAGGATTTTTCAATTTTGGATCGCTTAAGTAAAGTTTGTAGATAAAAAGAGCAAAACCACCTCCAATGACGACAAAATCTCGCCATGGACCAATAGATTCTAAAAATTCTGAAATGATTTTGTCTTCTTGATTAGATGTCATGACGATTTACCGCTTTTATAAATACGCTTAAGCCCTGGAAGACGTTCTGCCATAAATTCTGCTTGTTCTTGTCCACGTAAAGGAAAGTGATATAAATCCAAAAAAGTCAAAATGAAAGGAGATACATTGATATCTAGATTTGAGTCAGAAGTATTCTTAAGCAAGCTTTTGTAGTAAGGCTCTATAAGCAAAACTTCATAGCCTCTTTCTTGAGGTTCTAATAGTAGCTTTTTCTCAAGCTGTGGTCTAACCAAAGGATCAAGCATGTATAGTTCAAGAGTGTTTAAGTTGGTGTTTTTATATCCATGCACTTCAGCAGCAGAATGAAGAGCCAATGCTACCTTATTGCTTAGATTGGACTTTTTGAGCGCCTCTAAAAGCTCTGCTTTATCTTGGAACCCTGAGCGATAGGTTCTCATTTTGCATTTTTTTACCATACTGTAGTGTTCCAACCAGCTTTCAAGCAGGCGTTTGGGATCTCTCAAGAAAAACTTTTTGGCGGTTCTTATTCCTTCGGCTTGCAAAATTCCTTTTAAAACTAAGGTCTCAAAAACGCGTTGTACCGACCCAAGACTTATCCCAGCTTCTTTAGATACATTTCGCACGGATAACTCTCGACTCTTTATGCCTTCTCTCAGTAACCAGTCAAGAACCACGGCAGATTTATCCGAATAGATATTCCTTTCCACAGGTTTCTCATTCGAACCTATCAAAAATCGACCTTCCATATGCCCTCCTTATCTGTTCATTATTTTATACTGTTCAATATTTATGAAACAGAGTAAAATATGGAACAGTGAATATTAACGAGAGAGAAAGTTTAAAGAAACAAGGAGACTCTAATGACGAATACAATAAATTCTTCAAGTCAAAAACAAATCAGAATGCCAGTACCTGTCGATTCTTTAATCACCATTCTACATAATATACAATTGAAAATCGATTCAGCTGCTGGCGCTGCAACAGCGCTAGAGCTCCGACTGCGAATTATCGCTCAGATAGAAGAGAAGGTTCGAGATGAACTAAAGAAAAATACAAAAGACCCTTTTCAGCAGGCGACTCTTAAACATCTCATTTCAGCAGTCCTTGAGGTATTTCAAGATAAACTTGACGCAACCGAACAAAGTATAATAAAACAATGCCGCCCCCCTCGCAATAAAACTGCACATGGCAGCTTTGCTGAGTTAATGATCGAACTGGCGGGGGAGGCTTCTGGTAGACAGCTTGATAATCGCACATTGAAACCATTACCTTTAGCAGAAGATGATATAATTGAAGGAGCAATATGCATCGAGAGAAATGGTGGTTTAGGGGATTTTTCAAAACTTGCAAACCGTGCAGTATCAATTCTTGAAGAAAAAATTATGCGACATCTAAAACCTTAATGGTAATTGTATAATGACTCATAATCAATCGGACCCTATTGAATAGCACACCACTGATTGTCCTCATGATAAAAATGTCGGCACTTTTCAACTTTTGCATGCGTTTTTATCATTAATCAATCAGGCAAAATCCGTGGACCACTGGTGGACCAAATGGGGGCAGCAAGTCACATCAAACGGCATCAAATTGACATGGACGAAAAGGCGGTTTTGTCTGTATAGTGATTGCTGTCAGCTACTGTAAATTGCGGTAGTTTAGAAAGAGGGTACGGACTTATAACCCGTTGGTCCTTGGTTCAGAGCTTAATGAAAGGGGTCAGGCCTGCATTAAAGCTCAACAAATTGCAGAATTGCAGGCCTGACCCCGATCACCGCGCGATAAGACTAAATTTCTTCCAGAAACAAAGGATAAAATTCTGCTAGAGGTTGTTCTTCAAGGGTCGTTAGATAATACAATTCTGAACGCATTTGAAGCATATGCTTTGAAAAAAAAGTGTCAACCTATAATGGACAAATACAGAAAGGTACAAGGATTAGCTTTTATTCCGGTTCTTGCAACTCCTGAGTTAGCTTCGGAGCTTGCGCAATTTTCATTTCTTCGAATAATGCGTCCAATGCCTCAATTGAGACCCATTCATCCTACATTGTTGCGCTCCCATCAATCGATGCCAGTAATTTTTCCATCTGAATCGGCAATAAATCCTAATTTGAGAGTAGCTATATTTGATGGAGGCATTCCAAATGTTAACGAATTAAATAAATGGGTAACAAGCATTACTCCAGATGGAATTGGAGAACCTATTGATGAAGGTTTGGAGCATGGTTTAGCGGTAACTTCAGCTCTCTTATTTGGGCATGTAGAACAACCCCATTTACAAAGGCCATTTTGCAATGTAGATCATATTAGGGTTTTAGACAGCACCGAATCTGATGATATGGAAGCTATAGATGTTCTCGATAGAATTTTAGATCATTTAGATAACTACCACAAAAAGTATGACTTTGTAAATTTAAGCTTAGGCCCCGTTCTTCCAATAAATGATAATGATGTAACTCTTTGGACTGCAGCCTTAGACGAACGGCTTTCTAATAATGATATTTTAGTTACAGTCGCAGTGGGAAATGATGGAGAAAAAGATGCGATCAAGGGAAGAAATAGAATAAAACCACCTTCAGATTGTGTCAATGTCCTTGCTGTCGGAGCATGCGATAGTATTAAAGATAACTGGGCTAGGGCTTCATACAGCTGCATTGGCCCGGGTAGAAGACCAGGTATCATAAAACCAGATGGGTTAGCATTTGGAGGAACTCGCAACAATCCATTTATGGTTGTAGCGCCGTCTACAGAACCAACAGCTTGTGCTATAAGAGGAACTAGTTTTGCTTCCCCGCTCACCCTAAGAGCTGCTGTTGGAATCAAGGCATATATAGGAAATGACATTACTCAAAGAACAGTTCGAGCCTTGATGATTCATAAAGCTAAACCAGGCGATCATTTAAAAACTCATGTCGGTTGGGGCCGCTTTGAAACAGATGTCGAAAGCCTCATAACATGCGAAGATAATGAAGCTCTTATTTTATATCAGGGAGAGTTGCCGATTGGAGAACACCTGCGTGCCCCTTTGCCAATTCCTGAAGAGTTAGTAGGTTCCATTAGCATTACTGCAACGCTTGTAATAGTTTCTGAGACCGATCCGCAACATCCAGGAGCATATACCAGAAGTGGTTTAGAAGTCACCTTTAGACCTCATGCAGAAAAATTCAAAATTCAAGAAAACGGTAGAAAGTCTAAACATCCTCAGTCGAAATCTTTTTTCTCCGTGAAAGAGATGTATGGCAAAGGAGAATATGACTTAAGAGAGGATGGCTATAAATGGGAACCTTGCTTAAAAAACACAATAAACTTCAAATCGAATTCTCTTTTTAAACCCTGCTTCGATATCTATTATCACTCTCGAGCAGAATTATCTACAGCGAAGAACTGTAAGCCCATACCTTATTCTCTAATAATAAGCATGAAAGCATCTAAAATTCCAGATTTTTATAATCAGGTTGTAAGAGCCTATTCAAATATTCTTGTTCCACTTCGGCCGCAAGTACAAGTTATGGTTCAAGTGTAGTCTCTATGGCAGGAAAAATAAAAGATAGAGCAGGACAACGGCAAGGGAAACTAACTTTCTTACATATTTGTGGGCGTGACGATAAAGGATTAATTTGGCTTGCAGTTTGTGACTGTGGTCAAGAGAAAAAAGTTAATACGAACTCAATTAAATCGCAAAGCTGTGGGTGCTTGAAAAAGATTGGCCATCATAAAACACATGGGCAATCTGGAAAAAATGCAACATACCGGGCATGGACTAGTATGCGTAATCGTTGCGATAATCATAATAATAAAAATTATAACAATTACGGTGGAAGAGGAATAAAATATTCCAAAAGATGGAACAGCTATGAGCTATTCCTTAAAGATATGGGAGCAAAACCAGCGGGAACAAGTTTAGATAGAATAGATGTTGATGATGATTATTGCTTAAAAAATTGTCGATGGGCGACCTCAAAAATCCAACAAAACAACACAAGATCGAATGTATATTATACGTATATTGGAGAAAGAAAAAGCAAAAAAGAGTGGTCAAGGGAATTAAATATACATGTAAAAGTATTTGAATATTGGCTTCATAAAATAGGTTTTGAGGAGACTTGCAGGCTTGGACTAAGTGGGAGCCTTCCAAAGAAAAAAGTAAACGTTTTAATTTTTAATGGAGAGCCGAAGTCATTAAGTGCTGTAGCTTTTCAATTAGGTATTGATATAAAATCTTTAAAGAAATTACTCGAAAAGCATTCCCTTGAAGAAATTTCAAAAAATATAGATTCATATAGAACAGTAAAAATGGTTTTACCTGAGTATCTGCAAGGGGTTTCTAAAAAAAATCATGAGTATAACTCCACCTATTTGATGTGGCATGAAATTAAAGCTTGGTGCTTTAACAAAAACCACCGTAATTATCAATATTATGGCGCAAAAGGTATCACTATAGATCCAACTTGGTTAAATGATCTTGATCAATTCATCAAAGATGTTGGGAGAAAACCAAAGTATCAAATTTTAAGATTAAAAAATGAGAATGAGAATTTTAAAAAGGAAAATGTTCATTGGGTGGGCAGCTCAATCCCTATAACAAAAAATCCGAACCAAAATCGTACGGAAAAATTTTATCAATATAAAGGTATTCGTGATTCTCATAATGGTTGGGCTAAACGTTTGAAAATCACACCAAGAAAATTAGACTATTATATTGGATCTAGAGGATCGTTTAAAAAAGCTTATGAACTCTTAACATCAAAAAATTATAAAGGTAAACCTCGAGTTTTTTATACGCATGAAGGTGAAAAGCGCTCTGTTTCAAAATGGGCATCTTATTTATGTATTAATGAAAAAAAATTTCGCAGACTATTGAAAGAAAACCCATTCGAAGAAATTATTATTGGCCTAATAAAGCAACGTAAAACAAACGAAAAAAATCAATTTAAGCAAGAACTTAAAGGCTATACTTCACCAAAAAGCGAGTTCTATTACACTTGGCTAACATGGCAAAGAGTTCTTGATAGATGTTCAAATAAAAGTCATAAAGATTACCCAAACTATGGAGGAAGAGGCATAAAAGTATGCTCTCAATGGAAAAAGAGCTTTGCAACATTTCTTGTGGATATGGGTAAAAAGCCAACAGGATTGAGTTTAGATCGCATTGATGTAAATGGCAATTATTCCCCAGAAAACTGTCAATGGGCTAATAATTCTGAACAAGCCAATAACACACGTAGCAATTCTTATTATACAAGAGGAGAAATAAAAAAAACTCTAATCCAGTGGGCTACTTTTTTTGGAATTACAAGGTTCAAGCTGCGATACTGGATTAATAAGATAGGTTGGGATGCAGCCTATAAAAAATTTGTTAACAAAAATCTTTCAATAGATTGAAAATGCACAATATTAAGATATTTAGGAAATATATTTATGAGCGACTTTCTGTTTGCAAAACCAATTTTAGAAAAACTGACACCTAATCTTCCTTTTTTTGAATATCATCATCAGTTAGCCGAAATTTATAAAAAAACAGAGACGGAAAAAGAGAAAAAATTTTTAGATTTATTAATTGACGTTTCGTCAGCAATAATTGACATAGAAAACACTTCTAATCCCTATAACATATCTTTAAAACCAGATGAGTTAAAATATTTAGAAGGCGTTTCAGGAGTTGTTGACATTCCTGAAATAAAATACTTACTTAAAGATGTGTTATGGATTCATGAGAAAAAAAACATTTCCCATGGCTTAGAGGCTTTAGAAGCTTCTCTCGACAGTGCAAAAAAAATAGACCCTAGATTATATCCCTCTGACATTTTAAAACGAATTAAACGAGCTTTAGTTTTATCTCATCAATTAAAAAATCGTGCAAAACATGACCTCGTTGAAAGCACTTTAACGACTATTTGCAACTTATTTAAAGTTGTTATAAATTCAGACTGCTATCTTTCAGGTTGGATAATTGAATTACTCATCGATTACAATGCTAAAAACCAAATTCAAGAAATTATTTCCTCTGATTTACTTGTTACTGCCCTTGCTGCAGCTGAAAAAAATAGCGATTGGCAACTTGCGCATCAACTTAGAAGAAGTGTGCTGATTATATATCGATTTTCAGAAAAAACTTCTGAAACTAATCGTGCACTTATTGAACTGGCTTCTTCATATGCAAAAGAAGGTGATCAATTAAGGTCAGGCATAGTTGCTACACGTGCATTCCAATTAGCAATAAGAAATTTAATGGAAGTTACTGGCGAGGATCTTCAACAAACCAAAAGCGAGTTGATGCAGGAATTCCACAAAAAGCTGCTTGCTGCACAGTCTGTAATTCCACAACAAATGAAATTGGTACAAACTCAAAGTATAGATCTTAGCGATCAACTTATGATTTTGAAAAACGACCTCTCTCAGGGCAGAAATGCCCTTGAGTGCCTAACAATTCTTGCTTTGAAATTTCCTCAACAAAATGAATCTGTATTTAGATCCATGCAGGATAATCGACAAGAGAGCAATATTCACTCCTTGTTTGCTTCAAAAAGCGTTGTCGATGATAGAGGCCGGACCGTTGCTAATCTATCGAATGAACACAAGGAGTACTCTCATAATTTAAACACAGACTTAAATATACTCTGGTCAATAAAGGCAAGACTAATAGAGTTTGGCAGGAACTGGATATCTTCCGAATATCCCTTTATTAAATCTGATTGGAACAATCTGCTTGGTGACTGCTCTACTATTCGACCTGGACATGAACAGATTGTTATAGAAGGGTTACATTTCGGATTGAATGGTAATTATTTGGTATCAAGTCATCTTTTAATTCCTCAAATTGAAGATTCGTTTCGATATTTATTAGAAAATAATGAAATACTCTGCTCTAAAATTGCAAAATCCCTAAACCAAAAAGATGAAATATTAGATGACTTGGTTAAACATACTAAATTAAACGAGCTTTTAGGTGAGGAATTTGTTTTTGAAGCTTCGAGATTATTAATTGAACCAGGCTTAAATTTCAGAAATGACGAATCTCATGGGAAATTGCCATACGCAGCATTTTGGTCTCATACATCTGTATATTTATGGTATCTTGCTTTGCGATTGCACTGTCTTGGACCTTCAATTTTAAAATCAAAGTTTCAAGTTAAGGCACCTTCTGATCCATAACTTGGTTAAAAGTCACCCCTCTCTCGTAAAAGGAAAAATTGAAGAGATGAAAATGAAATATGCATTAGTAAATAACGAGCGGCAAGAACCTCAACCTGGCCTCCTTGGCAAATGCCAATGCTGTAATAGCGCGGTTATATCGAAGTGCGGGAATTTGAGAATTTGGCATTGGGCTCATAAGACTAAAGTAGAATGTGATCCATGGTGGGAGGAATCTGACTGGCATCGAGCTTGGAAGGAACAATTCCCTAAAGAATGGCAAGAAATAATTCATAAAGCTAAAAATGATGAAAAACACATTGCAGATGTGAAGACTGAACAAGGTTTTGTAATTGAATTTCAACATTCGCATTTAGATCCTCAAGAACGAGTTGCACGTGAGGCCTTTTATCAGATATATGGTTTGGGTTGTTGATGGCACTCGCCTAAAGAAAGATTACCCACGTTTTTTTGAAGGAAGAAAGCATATCAAGACTGGATACAAAAATGGATTTTTTTTAGTTCACTTCCCTGAAGAATGTTTTCCCATCGCATGGGTTGAAAGTTCAAAGATGGTTATTTTTGACTTTAAGGGTACTGTGCCGAACGAACCTCAAGATGAAATGCGAAATACTCTCTGGTGCTTGTTACCGGGACGAGCTAAAAACCGCGCTGTGATGATTGGAATATCGCGTCAGGATTTTGTAGCCACGGCTATGAAACATGCAGAATTACTTCCAGAGCCAGCACATGAAATTGTTAGCGCCTATGATAAACTTCTTATCGAGCTAGAAGCAAGGGAACAACAAGCGCAAACACAAAGGCGGCAGATACGCAATCCTCATAGAGCAAACATGGCAAGAAGGCTATAAAACAACTTAAATACGCAATCACGAACTATCATTTTCTATGGGGCAAATTTGGGGCATTCGCCAACAAAACGAGACTTCAATTTGCCGCAATTGGCAATAGACGAAAAAGCTTTTTGGCTGTATCCTCATTGTTATTAGCTGTCGCGAATTGCGGTAAGCTGGGGTTTTACTGCGGACTCATAACCCGCTGGTCCTTGGTTGAAGTCCAAGTTGCCCCACTTTTTTCCATTAGCTGTAAGCGGCATTTAGCTTGATTCAATAATATTGTTTAGGCTAATAATGTGCTCGCGTTGCAATGGCGGTGCAGCAAAAAACAATCTTGACACACACCATCCAGCCGCTCGAACCATAACAACATGAGGTTTGAGCAATGGCTTCTATATTAAAGCGTAAAAATAAGAACGGAACATCTCATTGGCGCGCAGTCGTCCGTATTAAAGGCTTTCCTACCGTCTGTAATCATTTTGATCGTAAACAAGAGGCAGATGATTGGGCTCAAGAAGTTGAACGCCAGATCAAAATGGGACAGTTCAAGTTTGAAAGAGTTAACACTCACCGCACCTTCGCAGATCTTGTTCAGCGTTACATATCTGATGGTGTATTAGAGCATCTAAGAGCGCAAAGAGATGCGATTAGACATATGAACTACTGGAAAGCACGTCTTTCTGGCTATGCGCTTGTTCATGTTACGCCAGAACTTCTGTCAAAAGAAAGACAGCTGCTAATAGATACCCCAACATCTAAAAGCAAGAAACGCACATCTGCTACGGTTAACCGCTACATTGCAGCGTTATCTTCCTGCCTGACTTATGCTTGTCGCCGGCTTCGCTGGATTGATGAGAATCCCTGCTTTAACCTTATCAAGCTAAAAGAATCTAAAGGAAGAGATCGCATCCTATCCGAAGATGAAGCCTCTCGTTTGATCAGCGCTTGCCGAGAGAGCAACAATCCCTACCTCTATTGCATTGTTTTGATGGCTATTACAACAGGTATGCGGCAGGGAGAAATCTTACAGCTCAAATGGGATCAAATAGACTTTAAGAATCAGCTTGGGCATTTGAAAGAGACTAAAAATGGACGGCCAAGAAGTGTTCCACTGGTAGATGAGGTTGTTGAGGAGTTGAAGCGACTGCATGAGTCTAAAGATCCCCACAAACAGTTAGTTTTTGCAAGTAAGACAGCATTTGGTGAGATTGACATCAAGAAGCCTTGGCAAGCTGCTTTAGCTCGAGCGGGAATCACCAACCTACGTTTTCACGACATCAGTTATCCAAACCTAAATAAAATCCAAACCTTTCTCATACATACCTGATAATTAAGGTTTTTAATAAGAAAAGGTTGGGATTTTATTTTTCTTATTTGTATGGCCATCATTACCCAATGATTAGGAGGTCATACATGAATTTACAAAAATTAAGGGATAATTATTCCAAACTTATTTCCTATATGGAAGTCAATGGTTACTCCAAAACATACATCGGCAGTTTCAAACGAGAAATTAAAAGAATTCTTTCAGCTATAAATTCAAAGAAGGTGTCATGCTATACCGATATATATCTAGTGTACACTAAAACATCATCCTCTCCTGATTATCTCCGCAATAAGCGGACGATCATAGGAGCCATTGAACAGTTTGATGTCCATGATAGATACCCGGACGGAAAACGCAGGCATGAACTTTTCGAAAGAGGCGCTTATCCGCTGTTGTTACCAGAATTCAAATCGATTATTGACTATTACTGCGAAGTAGAAAAGAAAGGTAGCAAAAAAATTAATACCATTTATACGGAATCTCATAATGCAGCCACATTTTTCTTATCACTCCAACAAAAAGGAATAGATAGCCTAGCTAATATTACAGAAGAGGCCGTTCTTTCAATATTTATGTCTCTTGATGGATCACGCGTAAGAAGCTATTCTTACAAGAAAAACATTACTGCAATATTGAAAGCATGCACTCCATATCATGCGGAAGCTTGTCGTCGAATTTTGGCTTTTCTTCCAGCCTTAAGGGCAACTAGAAAAAATATACAGTATCTAACATCAGAAGAGATCCAGAAAATTAAGGAAGCACTAACTGGTGAAAATTCGCTTACGCTCTGTGATAAAGCTATCGGAATGCTTGCACTTTATACAGGGCTGCGTGGCTGCGATATTACAGGATTGACGTTTGACGCAATAGACTGGGATAGAGATTTAATCCATATCACACAGCAAAAAACACATTTCTCTCTTACACTTCCCTTAACAGCAGTTGTCGGTAATGCCATATATGACTATCTGACAACCGAGCGTCCATGCACAGAAAGCTGTTATCTTTTTCTTTCGCAAAATAGACCATACGATCGTTTAAAAAGCACAAGCATTGGCAATGTGGCAGCCCGGATCATGAAAGTTGCAGGCATCCGCCAATCCAAAGGTGACAGGAAAGGATTTCATATCTTCCGCCATCACCTTGCTACAACTCTCTTGGAAAATAAAGTCCCTCAGCCTGTCATCAGCAGAACACTTGGCCACACTTCACCTGTTTCCCTCGAGGCATATTTAAGTGCAGATTTTTCACACCTAAAGGAATGCGCTATCAGCATAGAGCCATTTCCTGTACTAGAGGAGGTGTTCTCATGAGTAAATTTACTTCCTTTCTTGCGCCGCTCATGCAGGCATATATTTCCTACCAGAAAGCATCTGGACATTGGAACGAATCTTATGAGCAAAACCTCCTCCAATTTGACCGTTACTGCAAGAGACAGTATCCGAAAACAGCTCTTCTGTCCCAAGAGATTGTGGAGGGGTGGTGCCATAAACGCGATACGGAAACCAATAACTCATGTAGATCAAGAATCTATGTTGTTTTTAGTTTTATACAATACTTAAGAAAGCGCGGAAAAACAGATGTTATGGTGCCCGCAATTCCAAGGAAAGAGCGGCGCACCTATATTCCCCATTCATTTACAGATACTGAGTTGGTGAATTTTTTTCGAGCCTGTGATGGCCTTCCATCGGCATCTTACACTCCAGATCAACGTTCTAGGAAGATAACCATTCCTGTGTTCTTCCGGCTTCTTTACAGCAGTGGAATACGAACCAATGAAGCAAGAATGCTAAGGCTTGAGGATGTCGACTTGTGCTATGGGATTCTTAATATCCGTTATTCTAAAGGGCATGCTCAGCATTATGTAGTGCTACACGACTCCATGCTTGAACTTTTAAAAATCTATGATGCAGCTATACGGAGGCAATATCCTCACAGAGCTTATTTTTTCCCTGCTAGGGGTAACGCTTTCCATACAAGCAAGTGGGTAGCGACAAACTTCCGAAAATTGTGGGACAAATATAACAGTTCTTATGCTACTGCATACGAACTCAGGCACCATTATGCGATAGAAAACATTAACAGGTGGACAGATGAAGGTTTTGGATTTGACGTAAAACTCCTGTATCTCAGTAAAAGCATGGGACACAGCACACTGGAAAGTACAAAATATTATTATTCGCTCGTCCCGGGAATGGCTGACATTCTGCAAAAAAAAACAGGAATCGATTTCGAAAACATTATACCGGAGGTGGATTATGAAGAAAGCAACGAATGAATCCATCATAATCGCACGCCATATCAATGCTTTTCTGAATGAATATGTCCCTTCTCAAAAAACTCACAGTAGTCACACATTGAAATCCTATCAGTATGCACTAACCTTATACATTGGATTTCTGGAGAAAGAAAAGGGAATCAGTCCAGAACGTCTTCGTGGTGTATGTTTTAGCAAGATAACAATCGAGGCATGGCTACAATGGCTGATGGAGCAGCGTGGCTGCAGCCCAGAAACGTGTAACAACCGGTTAGCATCTTTAAGAGCATTCCTAAAGTACCTAGGGAGTAGAGAAATTTCTTTGCTGCATCTTTCTGAGGATGCAACAAGAATTTCACGGAAAAGGGAAGCTCGAAAAAAAGTAAAAGGGATGAGCAAAGAAGCAGTAAAAGTATTATTGTCGACACCGGATTTGTCTACAAAAACGGGAAAAAGAGATCTGGCGCTTATGATCATCATATACAGCACTGCCGCCAGAATGGATGAAATCCTATCTTTAAAAATAAAACAACTGCATTTAGATGTGGATAAACCAAATATCACTATCGTTGGAAAAGGTAACAAAATAAGGACCATGTACATTCTGCCAAAGGCAGTTGCTCATTTAAAAAAGTATCTGAAAGAATTCCATGGGGATATTCCAAATCCAGAAGTTTATGTTTTTTATTCAAGGAATGAGGGTTCACATGGGAAAATGAGTCAGACTGCTGTAAACAAGCAACTGAAAAAACATGCCAGATCGGCTCATGAAAAGTGTGTTGAAGTGCCATTCGATCTTCATGCTCATCAGCTGAGACATGCCAAGGCTACTCACTGGTTGGAAGATGGCATGAATATCGTCCAGATCTCCTTTCTGTTAGGACATGAACAGCTCCAGACAACAATGATGTATATGGACATCACTCTAGAGCAGGAACTAAAAGCTCTTGCTACACTTGAGGATGAGAATGAGAAAAAGATATCAAAGAAATGGAAAAAAGCAAAAGGCAAACTTGCTGAATTTTGTGGTATCAAGCCAATGAAACAGTAAAAATAAAATCCCAACCTTTTCTTATTAAAAACCTTAATTATCAGGTATGTATGAGAAAGGTTTGGATTTTATTTAGGTTTGGATAACTGATAAAATCCAAACGTTTGGATTTCATCAGGCATAGTTTTACCACCCTAGCAGCTCGTCAGGGAGCTTCGGTGTTTCTGCTAAACAAATATTTGATTGGCTAAACCAACCCACTTTTAAGCAAGAGCTGGAAAACAGAAAGAATGAGGCAGTTAACCAAGCTGTTGAACGTTTGAAACTGACAGCGTCTAAAGCGTGCGATACGCTTATCAGCTTACTTGATAACGCACAATCAGACTCTGTTAAACATCGCGTGGCTGTGGATATGCTGAATATGACCCTGAAGTTTATGGAGTTTAAAGATATGGAGCAACGAATCAGAAAACTAGAGGATACCATTACAGAATAGGAGGGTTTTTATGTCTCATAAGATACGATTAAATAGATTAGAGAAG
>Ga0206882_1043_pt1 | contig 29465 bp, 26 predicted proteins | sample Alteio_BWOrgCont_4_FD_152908 | JGI IMG/M metagenome (GOLD analysis project Ga0206882, IMG submission 152908) | Enriched cells from forest soil in Barre Woods Harvard Forest LTER site, Petersham, Massachusetts, United States -... | ecosystem: Environmental > Terrestrial > Soil > Temperate forest > O...
CTTGTGACAATTTCAATACTTTGCTCAATTTCTTCCTCCGTGTTCATGCGACTCACCGAAAAACGTATCGATGAAAGTGCATTTTCTCGAGGCACTCCCATATTAAGCAAAATCCGGGAAGGCTCTAATGCCCCGGCACTGCAGGCAGAACCATGACTGACAGCAATACCCTCCTGATCCAAAATCATCAGCAGCGACTCCCCATCTACCCCCTCAAATGAAAGATTGGAAGTATTCACTACCCGCGGACCCTGCCCATTGATACTAACCCCGCTTAAATTTCGCAATATCCCTTGTTCCAGCTGATTTCTAAGCTTTTCCATATGCCCGGAAGCTTGAGGCAACTCATTTTTAAGGATTTGAACGGCCTCTGCTAATCCAACAATAGATGAAACATTCTCAACGCCACCCCTTAAGCCATATTCTTGATTGCCCCCGATGATAAACGGTGCAATTTTCACCCCGCGCCGAATAAACGCGAGCCCGACTCCTTTAGGCGCATGTATCTTATGGCCACTGAAACATGCAGCTGACACTCCTTCAGGAAGAACAACCGATTCCTTGCCCAGCCAAGCCACCCCATCTACAAAGAAAGGAATCCCAGCTTCTTGTGCAATTTGCGCAATACCTGGAACATCTGTTTTTACACCCGTCTCATTATTGACAGCCATAAGCGCAATCAGGCGAGTATCCGGCCTTAAAGCTTTTCTGACAGCGTTGGGAGTGACAGCACCCCACAAGCCAGATTCCAAATAAGTCACAGCACATCCCTTTTTTTCCATCCATTTAACAGTATTATAAACACAGGCATGCTCGACATTAGAGGTGACAATATGTCCGGAAAAGTTATCCACAAAAAGGCCTCGAATAATCATATTCACAGCTTCCGTTCCGGTCGAAGTGAAAAAGAGCTCGCTGGGCTTGACTTTGAAAAAAGCAGCCAGAGAATGCCTAGCCTGAGTGATTTGATTGCGAAGCTGTTGGCCAAAATAATGGGTGCTAGAAGGATTTCCGATCTCGCCTTGGAGATTTTTAAGGATAACTTGAAATACCCTTGGATCTAGAGGGGTGCTAGCATTATTATCTAGATAAATCCTTGGTTTCATGAATTTCTTGAACCTTTATAAGTACGACAGTGATGTTATCATACCCCCCCTCATCTTTTGCGGCTTGAATTAGTTTTTTAGCGCACTCTTGCAAAGAGGGGGTTCTATTAATAATTTTTTCTATTTCTTCCAGCGATAATAAGTCGGATAAACCATCCGTACACATCAGGTAAATATCGTCAGGCGCAACATCATCGGTTTGGACAGAAGGCTCCACCTTTGGTTCTGTTCCGATAGCTCTAGTAATAATATTTTTATACAAAAATTCAGAAGCTTGCTTTTCGGAAAGCTGTCCTAAATCAATGAGCTCAGATAAAAGTGAGTGATCTTTTGTTAATTGGTGAAGTTTTTTAGCGCGCTGCCGATAGACACGGCTATCGCCGACATGGCCATAAACAATTCCTCTTTCATAGAAATAGATACAACATAAGGTAGTTCCCATGCCCTGTAAATCATTATCGCTTCTCCCCATCTTATAAACTAAGGAATTGACCTGTTCAATCGCCCGTTGAATGATGGCTTGAGTTTCCAAAAGAGAGGGGCGGCTTTTCAATTTTTTTTCAACAATAGCAATCAAAGCACCTACTGCTTCTTTTGCGGCCACCTCGCCGGCCTGATGCCCTCCCATGCCATCTGCTAAAGCAAAAAAACGTAGAGCAGGCATCTTTGCCCATACATCTTCGTTATTTTGCCGGACAAGGCCAATATCAGACATACCGCATGATAAAATCTTATAAGGAAAAGCGTGAACCACCATAATCTTTCATTGAATAGGGAAATTTGTTTCAGTATAACACATACCAAGTTATTTTTCTATCGAATCCGTGTCTTGCATAGCAAATCCAGAATTTCGCTATCTTCGGCTTGATCAAAATATTCATAAAAATAACCAACTGCGCCAAAATCTGCCGGGCTATATAAACTAACAATTTTGTCAGCCATTCGCTCTAATATCTCTATAGCATCTCTAGAAGCCACAGGCACAGCTACAATGACATAAGAAGCATTTTCTGCTTGCACCGACTTAACTGCCGCTTGCATGGTTGCCCCGGTTGCAATGCCGTCATCGACTAAAATCACGGTTTTTTCTTCCAGATTAACCAAAGGGGCATATTTGCGGTAAAGTTTAATGCGCCTTTGCGCTTCTTCTTTTTCCTTATGTATAGCTTGTTCAATATAGGCCTGGGATACACCCAGCCTAGCGATGATGTTTTCATTCAAAACCCCCGCCCCCGTTTCAGTAATCGCTCCAATAGCTAACTCGGGATTTCCAGGTGCCCCGATTTTACGTGGAATGACAATATTTAGTGGCAATTCCAATGCTTTGGCAACTTCATAAGCGACGATCACCCCTCCACGAGCCAGCCCCAAAACTTGAACGTCTTTGCGATCTTTATATTCCTTCAACTCAGAAGCAAGCTTACGCCCGGCATCTTGACGATTTTTAAAAAACATGCGCTTTTCTCCTCGGCCTTAACTATTTATAAATAGTGTGTAAACCACCAATTGGCTAACCTGGCAACTTCCTCTAAAGCGCCGGGTTCTTCAAAAAGATGGGTGGCATGCGGGACAATGTCTAGTTTTTTTTCCGCATTCAATAGTTCTAAAGCTTGTTGGTTGAGCCTCAATACTTCAAAATCATTTCCTCCCACTATCAAGAGCGTGGGGGATATAACTTTAGGAAGGCTAGAGGCTGCTAAATCCGGCCGGCCTCCCCTGGAAACAACAGCGCCAATTGCGGCTCCCTTTTGAGCTGCCGCTACTAAAGCTGCCGCTGCACCGGTGCTAGAGCCAAAATAACCAATATGCAAATTTTTCGTCTCTTCATTTTGCTGGAGGAAATTGGTCGCCTCTATCAACCGCTGAGCCAATAGAAAAATATCAAAACGAAGATGCCGCGTCTGCATATCGATCTGTTCTTCTTCATTTGTTAAAAGATCCATCAGAAGAGTTGCTAGTTTGCCTTCATTAAAAACTTTTGCCACCGCTTGATTGCGTGGACTATGGCGGCTGCTTCCGCTCCCATGGGCAAATAAAACTAGACTGGTGGCATCTTGTGGAATGCTAAGACTCCCCTGCAAATGAAATTTCCCAGCTGCTAGAGTGATTTCCTTGGATTGAACTTTGGATAATTTTGCCATCTTTTTACTCCGGATTATTTTGAAAAACAGGGTATGCAAGATCGCGAGCGGCATGATAAGCATGATAAGCACGATAAAATTAACTTTACCAAGAATGAATTAATTTATCATGCTTATCATGCCGCTCGCGATCTTGCATACCCTGTTTTTCAATGGTGGAAGGGAAAAGAGATCAATAGAAGCTTATTTTAAATTTATTGTTTGACTCATTAATATTTAAGATGCCAGAGTCAAAAAAAAGCCATAGAAGTGGGAGTGCAGTAAAATGGGTAAAAATCTCAAAATATTTATTGCTTTATCTTTGATCGGAGTCTGGATCGGGATTTTTTCATTTGGTTTTCAAAATTCAACCAGGGCCACTGAAACTCAGGAAGAAGAAGCTGCGCCTTCACATTATGATAAATTAAAAGATTTGGACTGGTTGATAGGAACCTGGATTGATGAGGATCCAAACATATCAATCGAAACAAAAACCAACTGGGTCGCTTCAAAAAATTATATCCATCAATATTTTAGCATGAAAACCGAGAATCAAGAACCCATGGAAGGAGAACAAATCATCGCCTGGGATCCTCTCCATAAAGAGGTGCGTTCTTGGGTATTCGATTCTGACGGGGGCTTAGGGGAAGGCAAATGGGTTAAAAAAAACAACCGTTGGCTAGTCAATATGAGCTATATTCTTCCAAATGGCCTCAAAGCATCTTCTATCAATATCTATACCAAAATTGATGACAACAGCATCTCGTGGGAATCTGTAGGACGAGACGTTGACGGGCAGATTTTGCCCAATATCGAACCTGTAAAGATCATCCGAAAGACTGCCCAAGAGAATTCCAGGAGGATTGATGAAAAATAAACTGAATTTAATTTTAATGTTCTCATTGCTTTTTTTTCTTATTGTTAACCACGTCGAGGGTGACCGTGGCGGCGGCAGAGGTGGTGGCGGCGGAGCTAGAGGTGGTGGTGTTAGCCGAAATAACATCTCTCGGACCCCTTCCATGAGCAGAGCGTATTCCCCTAAAGCAAGAACTCAACCAGCGCAATTACCCAGGTCAAGGACTCCGAATAATTCTAAAGAGGCGCTCCGCGGCCGGATCCAGCCCTCTGAATCCAGAACCCAAATAAACCAATATCTAAAACAGTCGAGAGATATTCAGAAAATTAATCGCCCTGAAAACATCCAGAAATTTCAAGATCTCAAGGCCCGCATGCCTGAACAAACGGCCGACAGAAGGCGATCGGCAGACCAAATTCGGCAGCATTTGAGGGAAACCTATCCTGAAAGGAAAGGATGGTATAATGACCGATTTTGGGACAACCATCATTATCACCCCGGCTATTATTATCAAGGCCGAAATGTATGGAGAGCGGCCAGTTGGGTTGGCCTTAACAATTGGCTTTCGTGGGGCTGGAACCAACCTATATATTATGAATCCGGCTCCCCTATCTATTTGCCTGCTGATACCGCGTCTATCCAGTGGGAAAATCTGCCCCCTCCTCCCCAAGAGTATACTGAAGTTGACGCTGGGCAACAAAATAACTTAGCACAAGAAACAGACCAGAATCCTGCTGACTGGATGGATTTAGGGGTGTTTGCTGTTGGAAATGATAAAACAGATGCCTTGGAAGCCAATATGGTTTTTCAATTAGCCTTAAGTAAGGGAGGAATAATTGAGGGGGCCTATTACAACACAGCCACTGATCAAGTATATCCTGTGGAAGGCGAAGTCGACAGAGCTACCCAAATAGCAGCCTGGAAGATGTCCTTAGGAACGGATTCGCCTATTTTCGAGACGGGTATTTATAATTTAACTAAAGATGAAACACCTGTGCAGGTTCATTTCAGCGATGGTTCAACGCAGAATTGGTTGTTGGTCAGGATGGCAGCGCAATAATCCTAGTACATTGTCAAACTTTAATTGATATTTAAACATTTAGCCCCTAACCGCGAATGCGGTGAAAGCATGTAGCCCCAGACGTAAGTCTGGGGCTACATGCTTTCACCGCATTCGCGGTTAGGGGCTAAATGTTTAAATATCAATTAAAGTTCAAGCATACTGTGCATAACCAGATTCTGTTCTCATTGAATCTGCCATATCTTTATAAGCATGATTTAGTAATTCAGTAAAATCTAGTTCTTTTCGCTGAGCCCTCTGATAGTGTTCAATCTTTTCCGGAACAACATACCTCTTAAGACTATAAATAATATTAAAGATAACTTGCATTTTGCCTGAAGCAAATTTCTGCGCAAACCAGCACTTAACAGGCTGCTGATATTTTTCGGGTAGGGATTCTAAATAAACAAGACCATCTTGAACTGCATTTTTTACCTTACAAGTCATTTCGGAGCTGTATAAAGGATTAAAAAACAATTCTAAATCTTTTAAGCTAAGCGCATTACTAAAGTACAAATAAAGCAGCGATGAAGGAGTTGAGAAAAGATAAGTCAGTTTCATCGCATCTGCCAAATTGGGATTGTCGTAAATGCAACTAGTCTTAATATTCCTCATTATTTGCATCAGATCATCAAACATTGGCTTTAAAGGCCGTCCTTGTACAAACTGACGCAAAGCCAAAGGTCGCGGCTCTACGTGATCGGTCCATTTTACATAGTGTGACATATAATCGATAAAAAGGGGCTGTCCTTTAGCGACAGGCTCCAAGGCAATCAGGATCAAACGCTGTTTTCGCCCCTTGAGATTATTAATAGGAATGAAAGCACAATTGGGAAATCCATCTTGGATCATGCTGCCAAAGCCGCGAATGGATTTTCCATCTATACCACTGAATAAATACTCGACCTCAGAATTTTCTTCCTCATTGCTGATCTCCTTACCGATATATTCGCAAATCACCTGCTTAGGCTGAATGTCTTGACCTGCGAAAACGCCATAGCCTATGTCTTTCATTGGTTTGCCTTCATCTGTAAAATGGGTTTTACTCATATAGATAGAAGGGGGGTTCTTTGAAAATTCCTCATAATTGCGGACTGTCTCTTGTAAGAAAGCATTTGCAGATTCGGGTTCATGATCCATTTTTAACCAATCTTTGATTAATAAGCGCGATGAAGTAAGCACTTCATCGGAAAAGCGGGCGCCGGTCAATTTTTCAAAAGCTGCACCATCGATAATATCCATCTTCTTTTGAGACTCATCCCATAAGGGGATTTGATACTCGATTGCCTGCCGTGCCGGGGCATGGGTAAGATTCCATAAATCAAGATAAGTCCCGTTTCGATCGTTAAGCATTTTAGGATTGGCCTTATATTCCAAAAGCTTGGTAATCACTGCCTGATCGGTCATGGCTGCTGCATGATGCAATGCGGTCCATCCATGTATATCAGTGCCATCGAGGTCAATGCCGCCGGATTGAATCATTTGACTAGCCAGTTCGTAGCTGCCCCTGATGATGGCTAGTTGCAAGGGTGTGATTTTATAAGGGGTGTTTTTTTTGTTGAAGTCTTCGATCTTGATTGGGAAAGTTGGAGAAGATGGGTTTACACATTCTCTTAGGCAAAGCGCAACAACTCGGTCTAGTCGATGATATACGAGATGGGCGACTATATGGCCACTAGGCGTTTTTTTTGTTTTTAAAAAAGAAGGTTTAAAGTAAGAGTCTAGAAAGTTGGTATAATTTTCACCAACCACAAATGGGATAAGAGATGACATATTTTGATTCCCTGATAGGTTCTGCTTAATTTTTATGAGTTAATACGATCACGAGATAATAGCGCTTGCCCAATCGTTGGTGGGGCATAGCTATACTCGATGGAAGATGTTGACTGACAGTGGTTTATTAGTCAATCAAGTTTTTGGGTTTTACTCATATGGTCCCGTCTATACAAAACGAAGATCTTCAGCAAAATATTTGGGATTAAGCTGCTCCCCTGTCGCATTTTGCAAGGTTGACTCCCAATGTGCCTTTGCGCCTTGGCTAAACAATTGCGTTTTCAGCCATTCTCCAACATGCGGAGCCATACTGCTTTTTAAAGAATGCTGCAATTGGCTGGCTGTCATTTCGCCAAGAATATAATTTTGGTAATAAACAGGCGCACACGCCAAATGAAGCTTTGAGGCCCAATCTGGTTTATTCCTGCCAGGGATACGATTGATCCACTGATACTGTTCCACAAGATCCCACCACAATGTATTCAAATCCGCTCCCGGCTGTTGATACATGGCTCTTTCAAAGTGCGTCATAACCAAAATCCATCGGGCAAAAACCAACAAATTCGCCGCTAAATATTGCTTGGCGAGAGCATCAATTTCATTAGCCTTTTGTTCATCGACACCGCAAAATTTGGACAAGAATGCCCCATTTTTACTTAAACGGCCAAAAAGCATTGCGATGGCTTCTGTCGTACTCGTGTGCGCTACCGTTCTTAAAAGAAATGGAAGGCTTTGATCGATATACTTGTCATAGACCGCATGGCCCAGCTCATGCAGCAGAGTCCCCATCCAGTATTCGTTGTCGCGCATATTGCAAAGAATACGCACGTCTTGCTTGCGATCGATGCATGTACAAAAAGCATGCTGATTTTTCTTTTCTCTTTCGTAAAGATCGGAGTGTTCTAAGATGTCATCGATATGCAAGCCGATGCCTTCATAGAAGTGTTTCGAAATCAGCACAAGATCTTTCCCCTTGTAAAATTGATCAAGATCAATATCTTGATAAGGGGCTTCTTGGAAAAAGGGATCGTGATAGTGCCATGACCTCAAGTTATAAGCTGAAATCTTAAATTTTTTAGCTAAGGACTCGTCCAAACTTGGTTTGTACCAATTCCAATAAGGAGCAGTCAATTGATCGAGGTGGCTAAGTAATTCGAATAGCCTTTTTTGCTCAATTTCTTGGATCTCCAACTTCATTGAATAGAAATCAGGGAATCCGGCTTGCTTGGCAGATTCATTGCGCAGGTTGATGAGATCCTTGACCTTGCCTTCGACCTCTTCACCGATCTTCTTGGAGGCTTCCCATGCTTCTTGTCTTTTTTTCGAATCATTGTTTCCTGTTAAAATCTTCTTTACGTCATTATTCGAAAATGGGACCCCTTGGATTTCTGCACGAAAATTAGTATATATCGCTTCGATTTCTGTTTCGAGTTTGACAATTTTCTCTATCAGGGATGGATCGATTTGATTTTCTTGATAATTGTGTATAAGCAGGGTTTTCTGACGTTTCAATAAGGAATCATCAGGTTCTGGCTGACCCTGTAAAAACTCAAAATCTGAACGGGAAGAAAAGATTTTTCGCAAATCTATTTCGGCTTCCCGATACTGCGTGGCATATTTTTCGTCGCCTGTCGTCGCTAAGCTCCACCAAGCTTGGCGGCTTAATTTCTCGAGAAACTCAATTTGTTTAGATTGCTTTTCAATAAATTTCGACAGTGTCATAGCTAAACCCCCTGTTAGTGGAATAAACTACTTTGATGGAAATGCTAAATTTAATCTAGTGCATTTTTAGGGCACGAGAGCAGGATAATCTATTTGTTTTTTTCCCTTAGCTCCTTTTGCCTTATTGATATTCACCTCCTCGTGGAAACTCCCAGGGTTAAAAGTCGCAAGATTTTTTTGTCATTTTTGCTCATTTTTCTCTCCTTTTGTAGCCCATTGCAAGGCAGCGAGCGAAAGCGAAGACAGCCGCAGCTATGGGTAAGGAGAGAAAAATGAGCAAAAATGAGATTCAAACAGGCGTAACCGCGAATGCGGTGAAAGCATGTAGTCTGGGGCTACATGCTTTCACCGCATTCGCGGTTACGCCTGTTTGTCCAATAGGAATTGAAGCAATAAGCGGTTAACAAGTTCAGGCTGTTCCTCATTCACCCAATGACTGCAATTAGGTACATACTGTATCCTGAAAGGGCCTTCAAATAGTCTTTCCATATCATAAGTCAATTCCTTGCCTAGCGCCGCATCGTCCTCTCCCCATATAAGGAGCGTGGGAGCCATGATCTTCTTGCTCTGATCGGTTTCGTTCTTTTTTGGGAGGCTGCGAAAAGCCGCACGATAGTAATCAATCGCGGCCTTGTATGCGCCAGGCTTCTCAAGGGCCTGAAGATATTGCTCCAGATCCTCGTCGCTGAAGGTTTCTTTACGGGCAGTCATTCCTCGAAATACATTCTCTATGAATCTTTTACGATTTAAATTGAAAATAAACTCAGGAAGGTAGGGAATTTGGAAGAAGAAAATGTACCAACTCTTTCTGATCTGGCGAAAATTGGTGCGCAATGCACGGGGAATCACATAGGGATGCGGGCAGTTCAACACTGCAAGCCGATCAACTACTTGTGGTTGGTCAAGCGCTGTCCTCCAGGCGATTCCCCCTCCCCAGTCATGACCGACGATATGGGCCTTCTCATGCCCAAGGGCTTTGATCAAAGCAGATACGTCCTCTACTAAAACGCTTGGGCGGTAATCAGAGACATTCAGAGGCCTTTCAGTTTCGCCATAACCTCGAAGATCTGGCGCCACGACTTGGAAATGCTCCGCCAGAACAGGAATTTGATGCCTCCAGGCATAGCAAAACTCCGGAAAGCCATGCAGCAATATAACAAGAGGGCCTTTTCCAGCCGTGACATAATGAATTCGAATACCATTTGCATGGATAAACTCGTGCTTCCAAGAAGTGTGCATAATTGACCCCATCTACGCCTTGCCCTTAACCCAAGCCTCTTCTTCCAACAATATCCGGTTATGCGCCGGCGCAATTTTGCGATAAACCTTCGCAAAATCCAAAATTCTTCCTTCAGATTGCAAAAGGCGGACAACAGGGAGTCCAAATATTGCAGCATTTTCTTCCAAATAGGGTAAAATCAACGCCCAATCTTTGGACGTCATTTCCACAAATTCTCCCCCATTCAATTGCTCTTCTGAAATGACTTGATGAGGATCTCTCATATAAATAGCCCCCCCTGATGCCAAAGAAAACAGATTTCCTCCAGGATAAGGGGTCTCTAAGTCCTTGATCTCCCCCTGTTCATCCCAAAATATGCCATTCACAATGACAAATCCGCCTCCTTTTCGAGGATTGCCTGCCATAAAAGATTCCGCCAAGTAATCCAAACAGGTGCCATTGATCACGACTCTTGGCTTGCCAACCGCATTGATCAAGGGCCGCCCGGCAGCGTTGCCCCGCACAAAGGCCTTGCCGCCTTTAGCTCCATACATAAACGTCTGCCCCACATCTCCATAGACGATAAGGGTTCCCTCTTTCATAATCTGGGCGGCCTGATCCTGAGCACTGCCATGTACAACGACTTCAGCTCCGTCAATCCCCGACCCTATATAGTCGCCTGAAGATCCGTAAACATTAATCGTTACACCATGTGATTTAGGGCCAAGTCCGCAGGCCAAAAAACGCTGCCCGCTGCAATGCACCACCATAAATTTCTTAAAGCCTAAATGGTACATTTGAACAATCGCCTGGGCCAACGAATGCTCGCCTTCTGCAGGAAATCCGCGGGCGTCCACAACCAAGGTTTGATTTCCACTTTCAGGTGCAAAGAATGGCCTTTTACATTCCAAAAAAGCATAAGCACCAGTCGGATTCCTGGATAAAAACTCTACTAGATGGCTTAAACACCTATCAAGCAGGGTTAATAGGCTGCTTCGACGCATGTGCTCCATGAAATAGTGTTGATCGATCAGCTTTGTCACCACTTCAATAGCTCTTTTCAAGTTTAATTCGCTTTTGGCGCTGCGGATCAAGGCAGTTAAAAATTGCCGAGTTTCATCATAAGTGCAGTAGGCCATTTTTTGTTTAATCCAATCCAAAAGTTCCGGAGAAGAAAGGTCCGGAAATTTTAAGTAGGAACCAAAAACCACCTTCGGTCGGATATATGCAGGCTTCAGTGGAGCCGGATAAATTTGGTTGCCAAATTTGTCTGAACAGGTCAGATGGGCCTGACCTTCCGCCTGAGGCTGGACGGTGAAGACAAAAGCGCCGCCGTCCGTGTGGCTGCCGCCGCGCGCATTCCAGTAATAATCCGCATGCGTCCAAAAACGGCCATCGTCTTCCGATAGGCTTTTTAAAGCCGCATCGATGGCTTGCTTTTCAGAAGCCGCAAACCCTATTGGGACTTCCCCTTTTTGCAAGGCAAAAACTTGCGGCCGCAGCATGCTTGTATCGGTAATTCCAATCAGACGGAAAGCTGATTGCTCCCGGAAAACCGGAATGGTTTGAGCTAGAAGGAAAAACCAAGGGCCATCAGGAGATCCATGCATGTGCGTCTTTTGCACTGCTTGATAGATGTGTTGTTTTTGCTCAGGCAAAAGGGTAAAATCACGCTCAGTAGTTGGAGCAAAGGCTTCAATAACATATTCTAAGGGATATTTATAGGTGCGATAAAAAAGGTCAAAGGCCAAAGCCGCGACTTCGGTGTCTGTTAAAAAAAGGGGATAAATATTGCGCTGGGATAAATACTCGCATATGGAAAAATAATTTGCGAAATCTCCATTGTGCACCAAAGCCTCATGCATCCCTATAAAGGGATGGGCGCCGCCGGGATGCCACACTTTGCCTTTGGTTGGATAGCGGTGATGACCTATCCAAACGTGCGCTGGAAGGTCTTCCAGTTTGTAATAACGGATGACATCATCTCCAAACGAAACCATCTTGAGGACCAATAGATTTTTTCCATGGGAAAGCACAAAAGCGCGCTTTTCCCCCGCTGAGGCGTAAAAGCTTCGGTTTAAGCGATAAGAGTTTTGGTAAACTAATTCATCTTCAAGGGATGCTTGCGGCAATTCATTGAGCTGATGCTTTTCCTGAAAGGCTTGAGCCGCCTCCTGTTTAACCCGGACGAAATAGATTAATACCTCCGGCGGCTTCACATCCAAACCCAAAGCTTGAAAATCTGAAATGCTATCCATTTCATGCACATGATCGATCTCAAAGACAGGGTGAATGAAATCTTTTTCCACTTCGGGTTGAGATTTTCGATCTAAATAGGCAATAGCCAAAAGATAATCATTGTCCAAAATTTCTTGAGACACTCCCAGGTATTCTGCAGAAAGGCCTGCCGCTGCAATGCCGCCCCCCTTGCCATTACCTCGGTTGCGCATTTGAACTAAGGCTGAAAGCAGATGCTTTCCCTTAATTTTTTCTGCGCAAGCAGCTCCGATCACTCCGCATCCCCCTTCAGCTTCAATCTTGCGGTAAGGCAATGGGTTTGCTGAAGGTAAAAGATAAGCCCTAGAGGCCAATATTTTTTGGATTGTGTCTGTTTTCATATATTAAAAGATCGGTCCTTCCTCTTAGCTCCCTGATAGTCTTTAAGCCTAGCTTGACAAGCAGTTCCTGCAGTTGATAGACAAACGATGCGTATAGGTTGCTCAACCGCTCTGCACCCCAATCGGGATCTACCAATTCCATAAGCTCAGGATCAGTCGTGGTTAAGCCGAAGGGACACCCCCTCCCTCTTTCACAGTTAGAGCAGCGGGTACACCCGAGTGCCACAAGTTCCGCAGTGCCTAGCACACAGCCGTCAGCCCCTAAAGCAATGGCTTTGGCAATGTCGTATGCTGTGCGTATGCCGCCGCTGGCCATAATAACGATTTCATCCCGTATGCCCTCTGCCACTAAATAGCGGTGGACTTTGGGAATCGCCAGTTCTATGGGCATGGCAATATTTTTTTTGGCGATCTCGGGGGCCGCCCCGGTGCCTCCATAGGACCCATCGATTTGCAAAATGTGGGCATTTGCGTAATAACTTCCGACCGCGACCATATCGACATCGGTAGGCGTGGATACCTTGACTGAGATTAAGGCTTGAGGATTGATGGTTTTTATCCAATCGATATGTTTTTTATGGTCCTCTATTGAATAGACACTGTGAAAGGGAAATGGCGAGAACAGGCTGACCCAAGGGACTGCTTCGCGCATTTTAGCAACAGCTACAGTCGTTTTATCCCCTAAAAGATGTCCGCCCAATCCGGGTTTGGCCCCTTGCGCATACTTAAATTCGATAATGGGAGCGTATTGTATCGTTTCTTCCCGCACTCCAAACATCCCTGTCGCAATCTGGGTAATGATATGATCTTTGAAGACCGCCAGCGATTCAGGATACCCTCCCTCGCCAGTGCAGGTAAAAGTCTTCCACTTTTGAGCCGTCTTAGCTCTTGCCAGCATGATATGTTCGCTGATAGACCCGTAAGACATACCTGCTCCATAGAATGGAACAGGAATCTGTATTTTGCGATCATAGGCACGCCGGTTTAAGGATAGGGATAAATCCGGAATAATCTCGGCTGACAACCATTTTTCTTTTGGCAAGAACTGAAAATCTAAAAGGTCAAAGCCCCCGCCCGACATTCCTTTACGGTATTCAAGGCCATTCTCAGGAGGCTTCCCTGTTTCTGCCTGAGCCCACGTAGACAAAATGAGGTCGGCCGTCCAACGGGCATCCCCCAAGGCAGGCATCTTATCATAGGCTAGGGAGGACCTGTCGTGAAACCCTTTATGCAAGCAAGCGGTATGCTTTTCAACGATCAGCTTGAGTTTTGCAGGATCTGCGTGTACATGTTTCATCTTTGTGTAATCCCGGCAAAAGCTTCGGCCTCTAAATCTTTTTGGAGCATGGCTCGTCCCATCTCCCCTCGCAGCCTGCGCACTTCACGCAGACCCATGGCCCCCATAACTTCTAGAAGTTGATCCCTCCAAGCGCCGGCTAAATTTTTAAGGCGCTGCTTTCCCCAAGGGATAGTTAAAGAGTCCGGAAGTACAAAGTTGTTTTCTGTTTGGCTGGCGCATTTCCCATAAAACTTAGCTTGAAGGGCAGCCATGACAGGGGTATCGAGAGCAACGGCATCCAATCCGCAGATGATCGCTTTGGGAATATGTTCTGCGGCAACCATGCCGCCGCTGCCAAGCAAAGTCACTTGGTCCCGGCATCCCATTTCCACAAATTTCAAATGGACGCGCCGGATTAAATCCATGACAAATTGGCCATTTTTCCCTTGACCATGATAGTCAGCCGTTAGATGAAAAATCCGCACCCCCTTTTGAAAAGCCGAAATTAACTCTTCGCTCTCATAGTCAGCGCGCAAAATAATCAAGCTGTTCGAATGCCGCGCCTTGATTTGGCTATAAAAAGATTCGCTCCAATCCCCCATTTCTACAGCCAAAGGGGAAAAGCCAAAATCACGAAAATCCTTAAAATCTTGTGCGGTCAAAAGTGGAATGAGATGAGATCCATGAGATCCTGCTAATGAGAATAACAAAATTGTATGCAGGGGAAGAATGGCAAAAGTTTGAATTTCAGCAGCAGCGGCGCTCAAAATGTGACAGCACTCCTTATTTAGCAGGACCGATGAAGGGGGGCAGTCAAAAAGCAAAGGCAAAGGAATGGTCATGTTTTTGGGTAAATCTCCAGGAATATGCTGTTCACTATCAAATTGCAAATACGGAGGGACTTCACCTAAATCGATTTCAGTAGAAATAAATTCCCTTCCATGGATGCCATCCCGAGTGGGACGTACAATTTCGGACATATCTGTCCACATGCTGTCCCATCCTTCGCCGCCAAATTTACCCCGATATCCGGCGCCTTTGACAGGCACCCTTCCATTTTCTGCTTCATAGATTACAGTATCGATATAATCTGGCGTAAAATAGTCATCGCCTAATTCGCTGCGTTGAGGATTGCGCAAGATGGAGACCATTTCCGGATATTGCGTGGTGCAGCGCAAACAACCGACACACAGCTGTTCACGCGGAGCAAAGCCTCCAACTGGCCCAGAAAAAACTCCATAGACGCAGGGCCTGCTGAGGATAACATCCATGTTGCCCTTGTAGTGAAAAAACTCTTTTAGCAAAAGCTTTGCCAAACCCAACTTCTTAACTTTAACTTTAAACCGATGGGGATGAGGGATTAAATTGTGCGCGGTTTTAGTTTCAATGTGATACCGCTGATAACCTTTGTGGGAATGCTTTTTCATAGAACGGCCAAAGCAATGATCCTTTCGATTTTCTATCTTAACGCCATTGTTACGATTAAAATTTTTCTTTACCACAGAAAAATAATCGAAATGATCGATGGACAAAAATAGGCATTTACACTAATCTTACTCGCATTTTGATATTCTTGTTCCTTATAGCCCTTTATTAGATTTTAAACATGATTAATCAGAATATTAATTATATAGACAGGTTGCCGAGAGAGCTAAAATTGGAAATTCTTTCTTACTTGCAAGCTGAAGATTTGGCTCAAGCCAGACGATGGGGAAAAGAATGGAAGAACTTAGCACAAGGCAGCCCGCTTTGGAATGCATTTTGCAAGCGAGAGTTTTTAAAGAAGTGTTTTACTCATGCAAATGCAAGCACTAACTCGCTGAACGGCTTTGCATCTTATTCAAAGCTGAAGAACGCCTCTAAACAAATTCTTCAAGGCAATCCCCAAAAACATTGGAACCATAATAACGAGCGTATCCGTTGCATAGAAGCATTGGACAGCCGTGTTGTTACTGTTGGACAAAAAACAACTCGTATTTGGGAAGATCCCTTAAAAAGCAACTCTTTTAAACCCCTGTCTTTACCGCTTGTTAAGGCGATAACTATCTCTGGTCAAACCATCGCTGCAGTTTTGGATTCAGCAAATGATGGCATCCAGCTTTGGGATTTAGATGAAGATCAAAGCAAAGGTTTCCTGCAAGGGCATTTACTTTCTCCTCAATCCGTGGATGTACTGGACGGCGTTCATATTGTAAGCGGCTCAACGGACAAAACCATTCGTATTTGGAACTTGGAAACCAGAAAAGCAATCAAAATCTTTGAAGCCGCTTCGCCTATACTCAGGATCAAAACTATCGGCAATATGATCGTTACTTATAACTACTGCTTCTCGTCAAAAATCTCAGACATTCAATTTTGGGATGTGGAAAAAGGCACTAGTTTCAATCCTATCCCTGTGCCGTTAGTGACATGCATTGAGGGGATTGACGAACACACTGCGGCTTATGGAGCATTTGAGAAGATCGGAATCCTAGACCGAAGAACGGAAACGGAGACAGAGACCATGCAGATGGATTTTTCGAGAAATTTTTCTCGTGTTGCTAGATACATCCAAGCGATCGATAACAATCATATTATGAGTTCGGTAAGCGATGAAGTTCACCTTTGGGATCGAAGAAAAAGTGGACGCCCCTTTAGGACAATTCGATTCCCTGGTGAAATCAGAGCCCTTAAAATTGTCAACAATCAATTCTTTGTGGGGCATACTTGTACTTACTGGTTTGGAAACATTACTGTCTGCGCGAACATTGAATCCCTATGGCAAAGGTTTAAGGGGTTTGCTCAGGTTTGGTGAAAAATAGCAGTGCCTATGCGCAAAATAGTCGCTCCCTCGGCTATTGCCCAATGAAAATCATGCGACATGCCCATAGAAAGATGCCGTATTTTCTTGTCATTGCTAAGCTGAGCATTCAAATCATCGCGTAATTTTCTTAGATCAACAAAACAGTCTCTGATAATTTTTTCATCTTCAACATAAGGCGCCATCGTCATCCACCCCTCTACATGAATGCCCGGCAAATCCATGACTTTTTCAAAAACCATTTTCCATTCATTTGGATTCAACCCTTGCTTAGATTTTTCGCCGGATGTGTTGGCTTGCAATAATATAGACGTGGTAAGGCCCATCTCTAAACTTGTTTTAGATATCTTTTGGGCTAATTCAAAAGAATCAACAGAATGAAGCAGTGAAAAGGCTCCCATGATTTTTTTGACTTTATGGGATTGAAGGTGTCCAATCATATGCCATCTAATATCGTTAGGAGCTTGCTTTCGTTTATCCAAAGCTTCTTGCACCCGATTTTCACCAAAGTCTTTAGCTCCGGCAGCATATATCGGTTGAATGTAATCCCACGGATACCCTTTGCTTACCGCAACCAGAGTGATTTCAGATAGATCTCTTCCCTGTCGGGAAGCCGATGCGGCAATTTTGTCTTTTACTCTGCTGTAATTTTCAAGAATAGTCATCGAGATATACCTAAATAAAATTTAGGTAACACTCTCTTATGCCGTCCTTACAGGACTCTGGTGTCTATTTACTTTACCCAGGCCTCCGCTTCGCTCCGACCTGGGCTGTATCATGCCGGCCTTTCAGACCTACTAAAAGGGTTCAGGCCTGAAGGCCGGCATAACCGTCACTAGGCAATGGACATAATGGACACTGTGGACATAATGGACACTGTGGACATTGTGGACTATTCACTTGCACATCATCCACAATGTCCATTGTGTCCACAGGGTCCACTGGGTCCATTATGTCCATAGTGTCCATTATGTCCATTAGTCCATTATGTGTTAGTCCATTGCGTAGTGGCGGTTATGCGGCCTTTCAGACCTATCTAAATCCCTCTCAGTAGGCCTGAAAGGCCGGCATGTTACAGCCCAGGTCGGAGCGAAGCGGAGGCCTGGGTACAGTAAATAAACACTCGAGTCCTGTAAGGACGGCATAAAAGTGTTGTTACCCTGACTTGAACTAACCCAACGGGGAAGTATCTGCCACAAAACAAAGCTGATTAAAATGCGCGGGAACATAATAAAAGTTTGGCGAAGAACGTATGGTTCCTTTTTTAAGATAATCAACTGCACATGTTGCTGTAATTGCACCGGTAAGTGCCGCTCCAATTCCTATTTGTTCTTCATATTTGTATTAAAATGGATGATAGATTTCATCTATCGCCCAAGGCTTACGAAAACTTTTTGGAGGTCCGAAAACTTCATACAAGATAACCATATTTTGCAAAGAAGGCAACTGCCGAATAACTTCAGAAGCAGGTGATTTATCCCCTTTCTGAAGGATATCATAAGCCTGGGTAGAATGCACTCCACGCAAATCGGGACTGACAATTTTATTGCCATAGGGGTCTTTAAATCGGTCGTCTATACTCGTCTTAAATTTGCGCCGCTCAATTGCTGTCATGGGTTTATATTTGTCCAACTTACTGCGAAATTGGAATTCGTCCGCCACAATGCGCTCAGGCTTTGGCTTTTCCATTGATTGGCTATAAGCTGTCTGTCTTAAAAAAACCGGCTCAGGCAATGGTGGAGGGGGAGGCGGCGGAGGCCCAGGGGGCTGAGCCTCCTTCATATCCATTTCAAGCGATTTAAGAAAGTCCTGCAGAATTTCACCCTGCTGATCTTGATCTTCAAACTCCTCAGGGTTTTTACGGCGCTGCCTCTCTTCCCAAACTTTTCGGCTCATCAAGAAAATCATCGCAACCAAACTGATGATAAACCCAATAAATTCTATCAAACTCATATAAAACCCTCGCCTCTAGTGCACTGTCAAGCTTAAGCGGTTAATTTCTGCTACCAACCCGAGACTTTTCCAAGGCCTATCTCGTCGCCCCTCCAGCTCCGCCGCCCGTATCTCCACCCTCAGATATCTTCTTGCGCATTTCGGTGTCTGCCTGAATATTCTGAATGCGCTGATAATCCATGATCCCCATATTGCCAGTTCTAAAAGCTTCCGCCATGGCTTGAGGCACTAAAGACTGGGCCTCGATCAGCTTGGCTTCCATGTCTTTCACCTTGGCAATATTTTCTTGCTCCATAGCTACCGCCATTGCCCGGCGTTTTTCCGCTTCGGCTTGCGCAATACGCTTATCCGATTCCGCTTTATCTGCACGCAACTTAGCTCCAATGTTTTCGCCCAAATTCATCTCCACAATATCAATAGACAAAATTAAAAAGGCTGTCGAAGAGTCTAACCCCTTTTCTAGAACTACCTTGGAAATCCTTTGGGGCGACTCCAGCACTTGCAAATGGGTTTCCGAACCGCCTATGGCGCTGACTATGCCCTCGCCGACACGCGCAATGATGGTCTCTTCGGTTGCTCCGCCTACCAACTGTGCAATGTTGGTACGCACTGTGACTCTAGCGCGCACATTAATTTGAATACCATCCTTAGCTACCCCAGTAATATAGCCGCCATGGCTTGGGCAGTCGATAACTTTGGGATTGACCGAAGTCTGGACTGCATCGCGCAAATTGCGTCCGGCCAAATCAATGGCGGTCGCGCGGCGCCAGTCTAATGGGATATTGGCCTTATCTGCCGCGATCATGGCAAAAACCACATCCTGCACATGGCCTCCGGCCATAAAATGCGTTTCCAGATCCGCTACGGTAATTGCTTTTAAACCGGCCTTAAAAGAATTAATGCGGGCATTGACAATGACGCGAGGAGGGATTTTGCGCATGCTCATGCCGATGATATTAAATAAGGGTATCGGAGTCCCTGAAACAAAAGCTTGAAACCATAAACCGATAAATTTGCCCAATATGCTCAGAATAATCACAACGATAATCGCCAAAACGACAAACAAAATGTAAAACTCAACGCTGAATTGAGCTAGTAGAGAAAAGCCATTCATTTTCATTAATCCTTTTTGATAGGTTTCACAATAAGACTATCACCTTGCCCTCCGACGACCAAGACGTGCATCCCCTTCACCACATATCCACTCTGGGATATGGCAGGATACTGTTTGCTTTCAATCATGATATGCCCGCCAGGCTTAAGATCCGATGTGACAACACCTGTTTTGCCAATAGCTGCCCGATCATACTCCGAAGCTTGATATCCTACTTGATCGCTATTTGAATAAATACTATAGGAGGATTTGGAGCGCGGGATACGCCAAAGCGCATATTTGACTAAAGCGATCAGTCCCAAGCCTGTTCCCAACACATACAAACTAACCGCTAAACCTGACTCGCTTTGATAAGCAAAAATAAATAAACTGGCCAACACCAAAAGCCCCCCTAGAATTCCCATGACCAACCCTGGCAGGTAAAATTCCAGGAAAATCAAAATGAATCCTAAAATCAGCAAGGGGAAAGGGTTCATGCCTGGCCCTCAGATAAACTTATCTTTTCGACCACAATCACACTGCCGTCTAAGCGCGCCACAACAATAGGGGCTCCCTTTTCAATAAAAGAGCCCTCGCTGATCGCATCGTAGATCATGTCGTTAATTATCACCTTTCCGGCTGGACGCAATGTGGCAATGACCTCCCCTTTAGATCCGGGCTGAGGCAGCTCATGTGGATTTTCACCGGCAATATATCCTTGGGAGGCCTCTTGTTCGTGGCCGGTTAAAACAAAACGCCTGAAACCGACTAGAGAAGGAGTAATAAAGCGCCCCATAATGACCATTAAGACAAAAGCTAACACCACAGTTCCGCAGAGCCATGCCAATCTTTCAAAAAAGGCTTCGCCGGCAGCATTGAGAGAATGGGTATCCAGTTCAAAACTCACCGAACCCACCCCAGGCAGCATCATTCCAAATAACCCTACAATAAACAAGAGGATGCCAATAAAGCCTAATAAGCCAAAAGTCGGCAGAATGAAAAGTTCGACTAAAATAATCAATACTCCAGTTAGTAAAAATATCAATTCTAGCCAATTGGCAATTTCAAGCGAAAGGCTGGATAGGACAATCAGAAAAAGACAAGTTAAGGCCAGGGTGCCTGCCAGCCCGAAGCCTGGAGTATTAATTTCCATGTAAAACCCCAGAAGCATTCCCAAAAATAGAAGGGATGAGACCATTGGATGCGCTAAAATGACAAAAAAATGCGTTTTCCAATCCATTCGATAAGAATCTATCACCGCATTGGGAATATTTTCGAAAAAGGGGTAATGAAAAAGAAGCATCTTGCTTGCCGGCCATTTCCCCTCCTCCTGTTCCTTAGGAGTTATCGGCTCCAATTTTTGAGGCAGAAGCAAAAGATCGGCGACTCCATATTTAATCGCCTGCTCGGCATTTAACGTTAACAGCTTTCCCTTGTGAGAGATGATGATATCGGGATCGGTTCCAGTTGTGCGGATTTGGTTTTCATTGTCCAATTTAAGGATTTGTCCATGGCGCAATACTAAAATTGTATCTTTATCAACCATGGCTTCTGCGATATAAGGATTGCGGTCAAAAAAGCGCGCGCGGTTGGCAAAATCTGCCCGCAAAGCCGAATTGATTTTTTCAGAAGCTGTTTGCAGCTCGCCCGAAGATCCTTGAATGACCGGCTCTGCCGCCCCAATACTGCCATCTTTCACCACAGCAATAAAACGGCAAGAGTAGGCTAGCATGGCGCCAGCTGAAATGGCCCAATTATTGATAAAGGCTATAACCGGTATGTTATATTGGGTGTCCAAGCTTTTTAAGGCATCTGAAATCTCTTGAGAGGCAAAAACTTCCCCGCCGGGTGTATTCAGCTCCAATATGACAAAGATAGGTTTGGTTTGTTTATAGTGATCCAAAGCGGTTTTAACATATAACCAGGTGGACTGGGAAATTCCGCTTTGGCCTTCGACGATGATGTGCCCAATTTGATTGGGTCCATGAGGGTCGTATTTTATATGGGCTTTCAGGCGTTCCTCTAAACTTTTTTCAGAAATAGCCAAAGAGGTCGTTGCGGCAATTTCCTCTTTGAGCTGAGTTTGCTGGGCCTCTGAAAATGGAAATCGCTTGCGAAAATCGGTAGCAGACAAGACCCCTTCCACTAATCCCAATTGTTTTAGCTGATTTTGATTGACCACCAAAGTCTGTCCTCGTGCTGAAACAACGGGATGGGATGATGTTCCTGTTCCGGTCTCAATCTTCCAGCCATTATCGTCCACAATTTGCACCGATGAATCTGTCATAGCAGCCGCCATCAGGGATAAAATTTGGGCATGTGGATTGTTCGAAGCAATCAAGCTGACGACACGGTTTCGTAAAATATTAGTTGGCAAAACTGTCTCTGATCCTAAAGGAATATCTCCCCACGAGACAAAAAGAGAAATGTAGAGCTCATCGGCAAGATAAGGAAGCACCGCTCCGGCGCCGATGGCATTGTCTTCAATGAATACGATGACTTTGATATTTCTTTGAACTTTTTCTTCGTAAATGACTTTGGCTAAATCCAGAACTTCAATGATATCCCCGGAATTCGTGTCAAGCTCAATGACTAAAAGCTTGGCATCACCTGAGTGCAACTGGGATAAGGTTTTTTTGGCTTCAGCGAGCTTTTCTTTGCTTAAATATCCCTTTAAAGTCAGAACAACGACTTTATCCGGAACAGACTGCTCAATGGAGAATAGAGTACCATAAAAAAAGGCTGTTACGAGGAGAAAAAAATACAGATGTTTCACTTATTATCCATCAGGCCGATTCGATGACCGTTAAAAGATTGATTCTTAAAGCCTCGTCCGGAATGAGGTGAGCTGCTTTTCTGGCGCGTTCTTTATCCCCATGAGCTAAAAAAAGATTTTTTGCAACATCCCTCAAGGCAAATGAACGTTGCTCATTATTATAAATCGTCCTGGCATTCTCTAACATGCGGTCTCCGACTTCAATAGCCTTTTCCTTTTCATTATCTAGGCGATAGGCTTCGACTATATGCCAAAAAGCAAAATTTCGAGATTGCGGTGTAGGCAATTGATCAACAAATTGCAAAGCCTGTTCTGTATTTCTTTCCGCTAATGCAATACGAATGAGTAAAATAGGAGTTGTTTCCGGCTGTGGAGTCAAATATTTAACTAATTCCTTAGCACGGCTAATTTCATTGCTTGGAAGAAGAAATTCTTCGATTAATTCGGCAATCAATGCATTTCTCGCATCTTGATCAGCAATGCCGGCGATCGCTTTATAGGCAATATCCCATTCTTTCAAAGTAACTGAAGCCTCAGCAATATGTTTTAATTTATTGAATTTAATCGCTTGATCTGTATATGTTGCTGCCGCAGATAAATCTGTTTTAAGCTGCTCTAAGGACTCTGTGGTTCTCGCTATATTTCCAAAATAAGAATTCATATCCTTTACCCCCTTTTACCCAGCGGCTTATTTCTTATTATAGGCCATAAACTTTTTTTTAAAAACGGAATATTGCCTGTTGCAGAGATTATACTAATGCTAAAACCTTATCATAGTTTGGTTCGTGGCTAATTTCCTGCACTTGTTCGGTATAGAGAACCTTGTTATTCTCGTCTAGTAAAACAACAGCGCGCGAACACAAACCTCTTATGGGCCCTTCAGCAATCTGAACTCCATAATCAATTGGAAATGAGCTTCTAAAGGCTGAAAGAACTTCAACATTTACACTTTCCTGTGTACAAAAACGGGCTTGGGCAAAAGGCAAATCCATTGAAATATTTATCACAACGACATCCTTCAGATTAGCAGCTTTGTGATAAAACTGCTTAACAGACAGCGCACATGTCTTTGTGTCTAAGCTTGGAAAAATATTTAAAATCTTTTTCTTACCCGCGAAGTTTTGAAGGTTAGCCTCTGATAGGTCCTTGCGGACAAGTGCAAAATCTGGAGCTAAGCTATTGATTTTTGGCAATGCGCCTACTGTTTTAAATGGAGTCCCTAAAAATGTTACGGTGGTCATAGTTTTTTCCTCAAAATATGGTAAATATTACCGGCTATTCTATCAATTTCTATTCTATATGCAATACTTTTTTCAGATTTTGTTCATCTTTTCGCATATTTAGTCCTTTTTTTCTCTATTTCAGGATCATGAAAATGCTTACCGCGTTAAAAATGACATGCAAGCCTATAGAAGCCCAAAGAGAGTTCTGACGTTCATAAACGAATCCGAGAAAACAGGATAAAATGAAAAGAGAGCAAAGCAACTCGATATTATCCCATCCCTGGCTTTGAGAATAATGAAAGGAAGCAAAAATACAAGAAGCCAATAATATCCCCCAGGTGCGTCCAAGGACTCCTTTAATCCATGTCTGCAAAAATCCTCGAAATAAAATCTCTTCCACAACAGGAACAACAAAAACAATAGCCACTATGGTCGTCCAAAAAAGAAATGGATGACTGACAGTCATTTTCAATTGTCGAACCGCTACCTGATCGGCATGAGGAAAATGAAGCCATAGACTCATGACCAGAACAATCAATTGGCTGACGGCAATTACTAAAGGATAACTGATTAGCCATGCCGCAAAGCCTATTATCACATCTTTAATGACATGGCCTATGCCGGCATAGGCAGATGGCCTCCACACATTTTTCCGAACATTGGAGGGAAGCATAAAGGTAAATCCAAGTATTGCGACAGCTGACGAAAAAATGGCAAGAAGATTCAGCCACCCCAGCGTATTGGAATCAATTTTGATCTGTTTGACTTCCAGCCATTTGCCGGCCTGAAAAGAGATCCACAAATAGGATATTGCAGGGACCAATACGAGTTCGATGAACAAAAAAAATGCAAAAACCCCCAATAGGTCCCTGAATAAAAGCTTTGATGTGCTAGATGGCTTTTCAACAGGAAGGCGATAGAATCCAAACATATATGCTATAAATGATGTGCAAGCGACAATCAATAACGCTATTTCAATCAAATGCAATCTTTCTGAGATCTCCATATTCCCCTAACGCGCAATGCAAGTGACATCTTCAATCCTTCTAACAATCTCGCAAATCAGACGTTGATTAGCTAACCTATACACATCTACTGTATGTTCCTCTTCACCTGCAATGACATGTTTGCTTTTTATAATCTCTTGTAAAATGACATAGGGCTGCTCTTCGCGAATATCAATGATTTTGATCCTCAGCTTTATAGTCAACAATAACTTACCTGGATGCGCTTGACAGGAAGGCTGGGTCTGATACTCAATCAATTCTAGGCCAACTACAAAATCAGCCGGGGCAAATTTCTTGACAAAAGATAAATCAGAGCAAAAAAGATTAATGTTCCCAGATTTACGAAGATCCGGATTTATTTCCCTTTCTGATAAAAGATAAAGAATGCCGTTATGCATAGACCAATAGCGGACTCCTTGAGCGAATTCCTCGGAAAGATTCCCATATTGAGAATCAGAAATATCGATAACCCCCACAAAAGCGATCCTAGGCTTAGCCGATCCATCATCATGGTATGGAAAATAATCAACATAACGCGGACCGCCACACCCGCTAGCCATTAACATAAAACATACAGTAAGCAGAAAGCGCGGCATGTATCACTCCTCCGTAATAAAGGCTTAATCGTAGCAAATTGACAGGATTTACGCTATTCAGAAATTCCGAATTCTGTATGCTGATTTATAAATTAAAGAGCGCTTCATGCAAGGCATTGCAGGCATTGTTTATCCTGATATATTTCAAATCAGCCATCTCCTTATTCCCATGTTAGACTCCATGGGGCACAGAGGAAAAGAAACGCGCGACTCCTATGTTTTCAAAAATTTTCAAGTAGGCATATGCGGGCAGAAACTGGCGGCTAATGAGAAAAAAAACATCATCGCCGGTTTGGATGGCAACATTCATAACTCTGAAAGCTTGCGAGAAATATTTAAAAAGCATGGACGCAATTTCGCTTCCCTCACGCCAGCTGAAATCGTCTTGTATGCGTATGAGTTATGGAATGTGTCGCTAATGGAGCACATTCAAGGCGATTTCGGATTGTTTATTTTGGATCTCCAAAAAGAACACCTTTTGTTAGCTAGAGACCGTATTGGAAAAAAACCTTTATATTGGTTCCAAGATCAGCATCACTTTATTTTCGCTAGCGAGCTCAAAGCGCTTTTAGCTACCGGGGCTGTTCCCCAAACTCCTGCGGCAGATGCTCTATCTACTTATCTTTTCTTTGGCTATACCCCTCAAGATATGACGCCGATTAAAAACGTTAATAAGCTTTTACCGGGACATAGTTTAGTCCTTAATCGCGAGCGAAGCATCTCCATTCAAACATATTGGTCCTACAGCAGTTATTTTGAGAAGGAAGTTAATAACTCTAAAGAGGCCGTCGCACAGCACTTGGATAGTTCATTAAAAAGGGTCGCGAGCCATACGCTCTCAAATCAAGGAGCGGTTGGTTGTTTTATGACCGGCGACCTGGATTCGGCTTCTGCCGCCTATTATCTTCGCCAGCATTGTCCCGAAAAAAATCTTGGAGCTTTCTCGGTAAGTTTCGAAGCCCAAAATGGCCAAAGCTTTCAAGCTGCTAAAGCGATCTCTGAAAAACTGAACTTTGAGTTCGAATCTGAGAAAATCACTCCCCAAACTTTTTTAAAGGACCTTGTTGAAATTATTTGGCATCTTGACGAGCCTTTGGCCGACCCAAACATCATTACATGCTGGCGCCTGTCCAAAATAGCTTCATTAAAAACTAACCTTATGTTTTCCGGAATGGGATGCAATCAACTGCTTGCCGACCACAGTCGATATTCGAGTGATAAACAACATTTTCATCCATTCCAACGGTTTATGCAGCTCCCGCTTTCATTTTTAAAAAAAATGATCACGCCTATCCTCTATAATATTTACAGGCCTTCGGCATACAAGCTACTTAAACAAGCCCGCATTAATCCTGAGCAGTTGGAATATTTAGCACAGAATGCCCTGTTTGACCAAAAGCTTATGGCATCAGCGGCACCGAAGATCTCCAAGTATTTCGATCCTGAAGTTTTTTTACACCGGTTTTATAATCTCAACCGCATTAAATCTAGCTCGGCTTCTTTCCTCTATCTGGATGTAAAAACGCTTTTAGCAGATAGCTGGATTCTGCAATTCGATAGATTAACAGCAGCTAATGGACTAGAATGGTCCGCTCCCTTCCTTGACCAATCCCTTTTAGAATACTTAGCTTCCTTATCCAAGCCTGAAAATATCCAAGCGAGCCAAGTCGAAATCTTATTAAAAACTTTACTTGACACTGAACTGTCGCAATTGATCACGAATCGCGCATATCATGCCGGTAATCCCCGAATAGATTTCCCAGCCTCTTGGGTGGAAAACTCCGAACTTAATCTTCTCTTTCAAATGCTTCCTAAAGGCACATTAGTAGAGACCGGGCTTATATCTCAACAATGGCTGAAAAAACAAGTAGAAACCTCTCAAAAAAGAGAAAATGCTTTTAAACATCTATGGGGAATTCTTATCTTGGAAATCTGGTTTCGATTATATATTAATCGGCCTATGCAATCACGCCCTCCTGATATTTCAGTTAAAAACTTACTAATGGAACGTTAGAAACGCCATGATTAATAATCGCCTGAATATTATCTCGGTAACAAATTCAAATGAGACGAAAAATAAACAAGCCCCCTCCTCTGACCGGGCAGCCAAAAAGCTGGAGGCGCAAGCTAAATTTGAGCGTCTTTGGCTGCTAGATCCTGAGCAATTTAATCCCTTGCGCAACAGTATGGAAAGGGAAAGGCTTAACCGCACCTTCGCTTTAATAAAAGAAATTAGCGATCCGTCAGGACAACAAATCGCGGATCTTGGCTGCGGCCCAGGCGTTTTGTCTGTAAGGCTCCGCGATGCCGGAGCCGATAAGGTGACTGCTTTGGATATATCCTCACAAGCCTTAAAATTGCTAAAGGAAAAAGACGCGCAACGCATTGAAACAGTTCAAGATTATTTACCTATGACCTCCCTAAACGATAATACTTATGATCTTGTCATAGCGACAGATGTGATTGCCTACCTGCCACCTCAAGATTATCGGCTCTTTTTCTCCGAGCTATCCCGGCTGGTCAAGTCAGAAGGCTATGTAGTATGCTCCACATCCCTCGATCTTAATTCAGAAGATGCTTTAGAACGTTTCGCTGCTCTGGCAGAGACTGAGTTCAAAATTGAAAAATGGCGATTCAGCTATCACAATTTGTATATTCGATTATTAAATTTCTTGGAAATGCCTGCAAAATGCGTTCGAGCCAGCCGCTCAAAAGAATATAGGCAAAAAGAGTTGAGCCAAAGGCATTCTTTAAACCAATGGTTTTTCAAATGGAATAGCACCCCCATTCCGGCTTTTTTTTGGAGTGGCATTCAATTTATCATCAAACCGATTGCTGAATTTTTAAAGCAAAATCAGAAGGTTTTAATTTTCTTGGAGAAAGTGAGCTATAGTATCTGGAATAGCAACCGGATCAGTCACGCGATTTTTATAGGTAAACGTAAGCCGTTATTTGTTCAATTGCCGGATAAAGCTTCGCAACCTATCGAAAGAAAGCAAAAGAAGCAAGTGTGGGAGTAAATCTACAAAAAAACCGGAGATTGTCTCTAGGCATACGATGGAATCCTTAAGGCTGCTACATTCCTGTCCTGACCTGGTTCGGATGATCTTATTCCAAGAGGTCCCCGGCTCATACAATAATATAAACTTTGCGAATTTTATTCAAGAGTTAAGCTTGCTTTTCGCGACGTTTGCTCGGCGGACCTCAGAATTTCACGCAAAATTTGCTGAGTTTCCAAAAAGATTTCATCGTCGGGTATTAAACTTTCTATTTCAGACAGAGTAAACCAACGCAGACCATCTGTTTCCCGATGATTCTGTTGAATTTGTCCTCCGATGGGCCTTCCCAAATAAATTAGATCGATATGCTGATGGGCGGGTTTATCACCAAATGCCGGGATTTCTTCTAAAAGGCAAAGATAAGGCCTAGGAAAACTCTTTGCGTTCCAGCGCTCCACCCACACATTCTCTTGGAGGATAAGTTCGATTTCCAGTCCGGTTTCTTCTCTAGCTTCCCGGCAAGCCCCTTCCGAAGGAAGCTCATGCGGGTCCAGATGACCGCCGGGTGGAAGCCATTTTTTGAGCTTTCGATGGTAAATCAGAAGAACTCTTTGATCTTCGACAATAATCACTGAAGATGTAAACTGCCTTTCCATAGTTGATCAACTTTGCTCCTGCTCAAAATCCCGAAATTTCTTTTCTAGTTCGGCTAAAGCTTTTCTTAAAGCATGCTCAGCATCCAATTCCTTTTTTTGCGCCTGAACGACTAAAGCGGCCAAAATTTTTCCAAGGTTGTCTTCATCATCAAAGTCAAATGCAGACGCCTCAGGAATATGAGGAAATTGCTTTTTCACCATTCTTTTGATAACTTTTTGTGTGCGGGACAAGGCAGGGAGGTCTTTTGGGATACCGTCTAAAGAGCTTTGCCGATGGGATTTTTCGGTCGCCTTAATGCGATCCCATTGCACCAGAACATCTTTAGAATCATCGACTTGTGCCTCGCCGAAAACATGGGGGTGCCGGCGAACGAGTTTTTCCTTTATTTCTGCTAAGACCTCTGGCAGAGTGCAGCGACTTTCTTTTTCTGCCAAACGGCAAAACAAAGTGATGTTGAAGAAAAGATCGCCGAGTTCTTCTTTGATATGGCTATTATCTTCCAAATCGATCGCTTCGATAAGCTCGCAAGTTTCTTCAAGTATTGATGAACGCAGTGATTTTAAAGTCTGTTCTCGATCCCATGGACATCCATTGGGCCCAAGCAATCT
>Ga0206882_1037_pt1 | contig 29182 bp, 27 predicted proteins | sample Alteio_BWOrgCont_4_FD_152908 | JGI IMG/M metagenome (GOLD analysis project Ga0206882, IMG submission 152908) | Enriched cells from forest soil in Barre Woods Harvard Forest LTER site, Petersham, Massachusetts, United States -... | ecosystem: Environmental > Terrestrial > Soil > Temperate forest > O...
AGAGCAGTTTTTTTCATAATACTATTAATCCTTCTTCATCTTTTTTGAATAATACAACGACTCGCCCTCTGCGTCCATAATATAAATATTATCGATGCTTACATACTCGCCTCCATATTTCTGGAGCAGGGAAATTATGTCACCGGTAAGCAAGGCAGAGCTACATTTCATGGTGCGGTTACCAATTTTAATTTCAAAGCGCGAAATTTTTATAGAATCATTATAATCTTTGCTATCCGACACAAGTAAAAGTGTTGGATGTTGTAAAAGCATTTTTTTGTTTATCTTATCGGGTGTCAGAATTTCTTTACCAATCATAACTCGAGGCATTTCAATGCCACCGGTTTCAATCGGGAATACCTGTTTGCCAACTAATAATGTGTCATTCCCTTGTATTCTGCTGATTGAAATAGCCAATGTGCCGGGTATAGCTATTCCATGTACCACAGACCAGTCGGATAATTCAAGTACAAATGTGCCATTACGCCTGGATATTGGTGCGAAAGCTGATGCAAAAAGCATGTACTTGCTTGCACTTGCTGAGTCAATACCTTCAAGTATAAGAGGGTTTGAACCAATGTATAACGTATTTGAAAGCGAATAAAGTCTTTTAATATGCGGAACGGTGAGTTTAATCTTAAATGACTTTACAGTATCGGCAGATTGGCAAAAAGCCGGAGCATTGTAGAAGGCAAATAATATGAAAACAAGCCTTTTCATCACATTTGTAACAATTATTTTACGTTTTGAAGCATTAAGGTTGTAGCGACAGGAACAGTCATAATCGAATCCTGTACTTTATACTTTACATTATAAAACATTACAGTACTTCCTACAATCGCCTGTTTCAAAGTTGATATCATTTCTTTAGTAAAAATGCTACCCAATGTGGTTATGTCATTAATAATTCCATTGGAGTTTATTACCACATGAAAGGAAATAACTTTCATGGAATCGCCACAACCGGTAACCTCTACTGTAGGAGTTTTTAATAAATCAGCAAGGGATGCATTTTTTTTATCTCCAAAATATTTACCTGCAATTAAAGCTTTACACCCTCCAATTCTGAATGTTTGAACAGAGCTGTCTTTTTGCGCTGACAATAGCGTAGGAAAAAGTAATAATATGAAAACAAGATTTCTCATTCTTTGATAATCATCAAAGTAATATCATTCAATTTGCCCATTCCACCATTAAGCGTCATGTATTTTATATCAGAAAATTTCAGGTAAGCTTTTATACAGTTACTACTTGCAGCCATGTGGTTGATTATATTCATCATTTCTAAAGTTAAAGAGTCATTATCTGAAAGCCATGGTCCTGCTATACTATTGGGATAATTGCAATTAAGTTGACTTATTGATGAGTCAATAATGGAAAGGGTAAAGCTCATAATCTTACAACTATCCGAAGGGGTTGTAAGCTTTGCGGCTGAAAGCAAAGAACTTATTGCTACTTTACCGGAAGATAGATTATATATTTTGGCTACATGGTATTTGTTGTCTTCAAAAATTCTTGATTTAGAGATTTTAAATGTTTGAACGGCATTATCCTTCTGTGCTGACAATAGCGCAGGAAATAGAAATAATATGAAAACAAGTTTTTTCATTCCCCGCTAAGAATAAAGGAAATATCGGGTAGTTTATGAATAGCTCCATCGGAGGTAGTGCATTCAATATTGGAAAAAATAATGAGGGTCCTAATTATACTCTTATCAGGCAGTGAGGCGCCCTTTATAAACCTGATCATTTTATCAGTCAGCGCTTCATCTTTGGCTACCATAGGTTCAGGCGACTTACCGGTATCACAAGTGGTGCACCACTTATAGTGAATGGTCAGTGTGAAGCCGGTTATTTTAGCGTTTTCTAATCCAACCACCATAAGTTTCCCGGCTCTTTCAAGCGCTCTTTTGCTGACAAATCCCTTGCTTTTGCCGCCTATGGCTGCAGTGGGCTCACCTATCTTGAATGTTTGTTTTGCGGTGTCTTGCTGCCCGAAAAGCAAGGCGGGCATAAGTAAACTAAATACTAGCGCGAGTTTTTTCATTGTATAACTAAGGTTAAATTTTTTTTCATACTATATTCTTTGCCATTTATCCGGTAGCGAATTTCGGAAATAATAAACGAAGTATTTGCCGGCGCCTTTTTAATAAGTGCATATTGACCAACGGTAATTCCATTTGTTTGAGAACTCAGCTGGTCCGATTTCTGTGCCTGGGATGAAGTGTACATGTCTTTAGTGTTATAAATTAAAGTCATGGTGAAAGCCCTAATGGCAATAGAATCATAAGGGCCTGTTATATCAACTGTTTTTGCATTCATCAGCTCCTTTTTACTTATCCTGCCTTTGCTAATCCCATTTACACTTATTGTAAATTTTGACTCCCATTTTTTTGTGGTATCGGGTGGGGGGGGTGGTGTTGGGTCAGGGACGCCTAATTTTAGTCCAATATTATTGTTTATAACATAGCCAACACCTGAAGCTGTTTTGAAAAATACTTTCTTAATAAGTAAATATGACCCTTTAGGCGCATTGCTTATTAGGGTTAAGTGGTTGTCTGGGAAAACACCTTTTTCTGAACGTCCCTCGAACATATCATAAAACATAGAGCCCACGTAAGTAAAATAAGTTATAGATACATCTTTGCCAGGGAATATGACAGAAATTCCTTTTGCTTTAACTATAATCGATTTTGAGATTGTATCTCCATCATGTACTATTCTGTCTCCTATTCGTATATCGGCAGAGGTATCAGCATAAAATATTCCATCAATTGTTTCTCCATTTGGTTTCTGAACCCGAATCGTTGAATGATTATTATCTTGCCCAAACATTGTCCCGCACATTAATAGTAATGCAAAAGCCAGCAGATATTTCAAACAGATTCTCATAATTATTATAAACCGTTTTGCTGGTTAGTAGGGGAGACAAAGGGAACAGAAATACCATCGGGAGTAGAAACAAAAACATAATTAATGGTTACATACCTGCCCTTATATTTTTTCAGGGCCGCTAATGCTTCGTTCGATAAAGCGTTGGTTTTGCAATTGTAAGTTATACTGCCAATTGTAATATCAAACGAGGTTATATGAAACGCTGAGCTATAATCTGAATATTCCGATACCAGGTCAAGTGAAGGATTGGCTAACAAATCTTTCCTGGGTTCTTTAGCGGGTGTAAGTACATTCTGCCCTACCATTACCGTTGGCCTTGGCAGGTTGCCCGCTGCAATATCAAGTTCCTGTTGCCCTATTAATATGGTGTCGTGCTTATTCACTTTAAATATAAAAACCCGTATTGTTCCGGGTACAGTAATAATGTCGTGCGCAATGGGGTAGAGGCCTATATCGAGCCAGAACCTGCCATTTTCGAGTGTTATGGGTATGAACTTAGCGGTGCGCAGGTAATATTGCCGCATCCTTGATGTGTCAACTCCCTCCAGTATCAGCGGGTTTTTGCCTTTATAAAGCGCATTGGTCTTTGAATAGATGGCTTTAATGTTGGGCGCCGCTTTATGAACTTTAAATGTACTTACCGAATCGTTGGAGGCAGTTTGACAGAGTGCAATGTTTCCTGTTAAGACTAATAACGTTAATAGTGTCCTGAACATCTTACTTAACGAGATGCCTCGCCCGCTCTGGCGGCTCGGCATGACAGGTCTTCGCGAGAGAGGGGGATAGGGGGTTGCGGCTTCGCCGCAACCCCCTCCATTGACCCCCACAAACGTTGTCATTCCGAACGAAGTGAGGAATCTATTCATTATTATAAATTTATTCAGTACACTATAAAAATTACCTTAGTATTAGTGAACGTCGCTTCACATATAAGGTTTAAATATTTCTTTAATATCATCCATGGTGGCAATTTTCTTATCTACCACTTGCAAGTCAAATGTAAAGTCGCCGCTCCGTTTGTTTATTTTCTTAAAATCATCAATGGTATATATGGCAATCTTATTATCAGGCGTTACAGCCCAGGCATAGTTAACAGCGTCGGGGTTAAAGCGGCAATTGTGGCCGGGGTGATATATGTACAGGGCATTTCTGTTCTTTTCAACCAGGTAAAAGTCGTTACCATTAAGATTTTCATTCCTGTTATCAGTATAGCTGGAAGCAAGCTCAGCGCCTTGAGGCAATGCGCCCGGGTTATCGCTGTTCCATATACCAAATTGGTTTATGGTAAAGTAATTGGTTACAGCATAAGCTGTGTTGGCAGCTATGGCTCTTTTTTCTTCCTCTGCCTGTTCCTGCTTAATCTTGGCTATCATGGCATCGTAGGCTTCCTGTTGCTTCCTCTCATCGGCCATTCTTTGGTTGTATGCACCTTGATAGTCGGCATATTTTTTGTCAAATTCTTTCTTAGCGGCTGCATAGTCTTTGCCTTCAAATACAGGTATCACTTTGAAGCTATGCGATTCAGTTCCCCTCTTAACCGTAAAGGTGTAGGTGTTATCGTTTTCATTCCTTTTTAACTTGGCATCTTCCCATGTAATGCTAGTCCATGATGACTGATAGCTCTTGTCGTTAGGGTCAGCTTCGAAAAGCATGTTTTTGTAAACTGATAGTTCAGGAAACTCACTCTTATCCGCTTCAATATTGAATACATTCTTACCGTCGGTTACCTTTTTAGGTTCTACCGGTTTTGCTTTTTCAATTGCAATCTCAGCTTTTTTAATAGTGCTTATGGTATCCTGTATCTGCTGAATCTGTTGTTTTTCAACCGGTGTGGCCTTGGCTATAACCGCGGCATCTGAAGACGAAGTATTGTTTTTCTTCACGTCGGCAACGGGCTTGGTTACATAGTTGCTCTTCGATTTATAATCCCAGCCCTGGTTATTAGTATCGAGGTAATACATATTGTATTTGGTCTGTGTCTGGGTCGAAACCATTTCCACTTTTATGTCTTTGCCTGTTTTTATATAAACAGGGTGTCCGCCCTGGTAGCCGCCCATATCAAGCATACCGGCCGATTCAAAAGTGTATTGCTTGCCGGCTGAGTCGTAGGTCATAGGTATGCCGCTCACAAAAAAGTCGGCAGGATTATGAAACTCACGGTACTTAATATCTACCTTGCCGCTAATGTCTTTGCCATTGGCATCGCAGAAAGCGCCTGCAGGTATTATTACTTTACTTCCGTTGTGATAGAATACAGCGCCTTTATCGGCATCAACTACATAGGTTTTATAAGGCACATCAACTCCTTTAACAGGTCGCTTAATATATGGATGCTGTGCAGCAGGCTTTGTACTTGCCACCGCCGTTTTATTCTGGCTGCCCGATGATGAAGATGAATTAGTTGAGGAAGATGATTGCGTGGTTTGTGGTTGCTGGGTTGATTTGGTATGACTTGAATATTTCCAGAAACCAACCGTGGCAACTATTACTGTAGTTGTAACCACAACCGTGGTGGTAAGCCCCCCGAACTTTTTAGGGGTCTTTATCACATTAGTCTTGGTGGTGGTAAAGGTCTTATATACGTTATTGAAATTCTTATGACTGTTTATCTCCTCCTTTGTTAACTTTTCTGAACTTGTCTCAATTTTTACCTTGGTGTTTTTCATGACTTTATGCTGATTTTTTACTTAGTGTTAATTGTGTTTTTAATTTGTCAAGTAACCGATAGAGCTTCACTTTCGCATTATTCTCTGTTATATTCAGTATGTCACCAACCTCTTTGAATGACCTCTTCTCAAAAAAGCGAAGCTCTATCAGTTGTATGTCCTCTTCCTCAAAATCGCTTAATATTTCTGTTACTTTCTGGTATTGCGCGTCAATGTCCTCTTCAGGGTTAATTTCGTGTACCATTCCTTTCAGTTCGTGTTCTTCTACTTTAACGCTGCGCTGTATCTTGTCTTTCCTGTAAAGCATGTTTATTTCATTCAGCGCTATGCGGTACAACCACGAAGAAAAAGGCGTCCCCATATATTTATACTGCTGTAGTTTCAGCATGGCGTTCAGGAACACCTGCGATGTAATGTCGAAGGCTGTTTCTTTCCCTTCCACGCGTTTATATACAAATTGCAGTATAGGTTCATAATACTTATTATAGAGTACCTCAAATTTTGCAGGGTCAGCCTTGGCTGCTTCCACCTCCCGCTGCTCACTGAGCATTTCGTCGGGCCCTACATGATATTTCGATTCGTTTAACATCTATGTGGTTTTTGTAACTGAATCTTCCTGTTTTTAAAGTCATAATGCCACAGGTAGTGAAAAGATACAGCAGGAGATACAGTTTTGGTTAGTAATTATGATTTATGATTGATAATCAGCTATATATAATTAACATAAAAATAGGCAAATGATTGTTTATTTAGGCTAAAGCCTTCATTTTAACTATTATTATCCACGACCTGAAGGTCGTGGCAATTTAAACAGGTTTATAGTTTCATTAATCAATTGCCACGCCTTTTAAGGCGTGGATAAAAGTAGCATTCAATTTCCCGGTTTCAACCGAACCCTCTATATTTAAATTAACACAAAAAGTGGCAAATAAGTATGTACCCGACCAAAAACAGGCTTCCTAATATATCCTGCCGTCTCTCCACACATCAACCGCGTTGTACCAAAGGTTTTTAAACGTTAGTGAGCGCTGGAGCAAGTAATCGTTGGTTGTAAAAGGGTTATTTACCTTAACAAAAGTAAAGTTGATGGACATATAATTCTTGTCTTCTCCATATGTCCATACTTCAGAACCTGAACTGCGGTATATGTTGCTTGGCGGCCCATAAATAATATATATCATTCCCCTGTCTGTCTGCCAGCCTTCCTCGTAGGATGTAAAGAAACGATTGGCATCCTGCACACGGTTATAATAATTACGTATAAGCGCCTTGGCGCGTTCCTTTGTATTACCAGCAGTAGTTAACCAGAAGTTATCCAGCTCCTGCTTTACATCCTTTGCGTTAACTATTTTTTCAAATTCATCATTTGAAGTTATATACCGCAGGGGCATTACCATACGCGATACCTGGCCAATTTCAGGGAAATGTTTCTGGAAACGGAAAATAGTTAGCCCGTTGTAATTGCTGGTATCAACCTGTATGTGGTAAAAACCTACTGAGTTGAGGGTAATAAGCATTAACCCGTTTTTTGCGGGTGTTATTATAAAGGTGCTGTCGGGTTTATATTTAAAAGGCTTGGGTTCAATTTCTGAAAAAGGAGGGATTGCCACGGGGAAACTCCTGTGATAGTAACTAACATACAACTTATTTACGGGGTGGTTATATGATATAGAATAAGTGGCCGCCGAATCGATGTAGCGCGAAAATGCTATGTAGCCGGTATAAGGGTCCCTGAGCATAAAATTGTGGTCGCTGTTATCGTTGGTTTTGTCAAGGGTAAGGTAATTAAGCTCTGTTTTTTTGCTTGTCTGGTCCGATGTAACTACAGTAACAAGGTGTGTTCCACCAGCCTTTATCCTGAGTGGCAGGAATCCGACCGCGTATTCTTTCTTGGTGTTATTTGAGCTTGTAAACTTCAGTACCACCGAGGCTGTGTCTTCAGTGCCTGAAGCATCATAACCTGTGGTAACGGTGCAAGCTATTTTCACTTCGGCATAAAAACTGTCAATCTGGCTCCTCCTTATATAAAGCAGTTCGCCCTCGTCAATTTTAAAATAGAGCAGGGTAATTGAATCGTTCTGGTTGTAGAGGCAAAATTCAGGATGCAGGTAATGTTCATCGGCCCGGTATTGGTTCGACATAGTAGGTGTGCTTACCCTTGTAGCAGGGAAACAGGCATACAAACACATTGCCAGAGCGGCGGAAAGAATCGAAAGCTGTTTGTGTGTTCTTTTCATTGCTATAAATACCAGTTACTTTATGCAAATATAAACGATTGTAGCTCTGTAAAAGTATGAGGGATTATTCTTCGTTGGCCCTGTTGACCAGGTTGGTGGAAATGCCTGATAATGACTTGGTAGTTTTGGCGCCCAGTTTGCGGATATTTTCAATACGCTTTACAATATTACCGGGACCGGTAGATACCTTTTTCATTGCATCTTCATAGCTCTTTTTAGCTGAATCCATACGGCTGCCTACCATTATAAGGTCTTCAATTAACCCGCAGAACTTATCATACAGCTTGCCGCTTTCTTCCGCTATTTCAAATACGTTCCTGGCCTGTTTTTCCTGCGTCCACATTGATGCAACGGTATGCAGAGTAGCTAATAGGGTAGAGGGGCTTACAATTACAATTTTCCTGTCCCATGCATAATTAAAAAGCTCATTATCGGCCTGCACGGCAAGGCTGAAGGATGATTCTATAGGCATAAAGAGCAATACAAAATCGGGGGAGTTGAATTCTCCTAACGATTGATAATTCTTTTTGCCAAGGTCTTCAATATGCTTTTTTACCGATGCAATATGCCTTGCCAATTGAATTTGCCTTTCTTCTTCGGTTTCTGCATTTACAACTGCCTCGTAAGCTATCAGCGATACCTTCGAGTCTATAATTATATGCTTTTCTCCAGGCAGGAAAACCACCACATCGGGCTGCTGGCGGTTGCCTTCGGTATCGGTTGTGCTGTATTGCAGTTCATATTCCCTGCCTTTTTCAAGCCCCGAACGTTCCAATACTTTTTCCAGTATTATTTCTCCCCAGTTGCCTTGTTTTTTATTGTCGCCCTTTAACGCAGTGGCAAGGTTATTGGCTTCCTGGCTTATTTTCTGGTTCATTTCAACCAGCTTCTTAATTTCACCTTTCAGGGTATTCCTTTCAGCTGATTCAGTCCCGTATGCTTTATCTACTTTCTCCTGGAAGTCTTTTATACGGTCGCGCAGCGGGTTAAGAATGTTACCCATATTTTCCTGGTTCTGCTCAATGAACTTCTTGCTCTTTTCTTCCATTATTTTATTCGCAAGGTTCTCGAACTGCTGTTGCGATTGAATATGCAGGGTCTCTATTTCTTTCTTAAAAGTGCCGAATTGCTGGTTCAGAAATTCTTTTTCATTCAGCAGGGCCGAGTTTTGGCCGGTTAAATCTAAAATGGTGCGGTTCGCTTCCCTTAGTTCATCTTCTATCTTCCGGATGCGCTCAACCGATTCATTATGTATTTCTTTCAGAATATAACGTGAATCTATCTCACTTTTTGGCATGCTGTCTTTCATTACGCTTGCCTTCAGGAAAAAATAACCCAGCGCAATGCCTACGGCAATACCGAGAATTAATACAATTATTAAGGACCCCATAATCAATTATAACTTCAGGGTATAAAGCTAAGCAATATTTAAGGAAAATTGGCGGACAAGTTATTACGCCCTTACAGGGCTTTAAGTTCATTTAATGCTAAACAAGTAGGGCTTCACCCTACTTTAATATATCTTACCCCTTCAGGGTAGGTGTAAGGAATTTTTGCCCTGAAAGGGCGTAAGAATAGAATTATATCTCCGAAATATCCGAAGTCAGCAGCCAGCCCTGGTTGCCGTTGGCGAGTTTTATTTCTGTATAGTTGCCTTCTGTTTTAACAATCCACACTTTGGCTCCTTCGTGAATGACAAAGAGCTTGGTGGCATTATCGGTTGGTGCGCCTGTTACGGTAACACTGTTAGATATTACTATGGCTGTATCGTGTGAAGTGAGAATTGAATATTGTTCGTATGAGAAAATGAATGTGGTTACACTAACCAGCAGCATAACCATTCCTACCCAGAAGCCAAGTTGCTTAAATAATAGATTGCGAGCCATGAAATAAACCCCAAGCAATAAAAGGCAGATACAGAAACAAACAATGCATATGATGGCCCAACCTCTTTCTGAATAAGTATCTACAAATCCTCTCCACCAGTTCGAGATAGAGGATGATGCATCGGGAGAGATTTTGTCAGTTGTTTTAAGGTTAGCTATCTGCAGGTTAAATTGTATATCAGGGTCAGAAGGGGCAAGCTTTTTTGCCTTTTCATAATTCAGTATGGCATAGGCCATGTCACTCTTCCGGTAGTAGCAGTTGCCAAGGTTGAAATAGGCTTGTGCCGATTCATTGCCTTCCATAATAAACTTATTATAGCTGGCTATGGCTTTATCGTAAAGCGATTTGGTGTAATAGGCATTACCGCTATCTAACTGGGTATAGTTTATACCCCATGTATTGCAACTGAATACAAGTCCGCAGAGGAACAGCGATATTTTAAGCAGCAATTTCATCTTCAAGTGCGGTTATAAGTGTAACGGTAGAATCGTAAACCTGTTGCAGGTTGCCAGTAACCGAAGCAGGGGCATAACGGGCATATTCGCAGTCGTCTAATACAGCAGACAGTTTCTGAATAGTATCAGGAGTAACGCTTTTCTCGGTCAGCCTTTTCACAATAGTTTCTCGTGACAGGTCGGCAACAGGTATGGTAAATTTATCAGATAGGTAGCTGTTAACTGCTTTGTGTACTTCTTCATAGAATGATTCCTTATTGCCTGATGCAATGAATCCGAACGCGGTAGTAAGCCTTTTCTTCGCCATTCGGGTTGCCCCGCGTTGTTTTACCGATACAATGTCTTTATTTAGTTCTATATATCTTCTGCGCGCAAAGAGGAACCCGGCAAAACATAAAAGTGGTGTAATTATTCCGGCAAAGAAAGGTATTGAAAAGAGAAAGAAGTTATTTAGCTCATATGATGGCATGTGCCCGGTATGGATAAAGCGGATATCGCTGCCCAGCAGCTTAATATCTTCTTTGTTTACGTTACTGTTTACGGTAGTAATTTGCGAGGCGCTTGTATTGTCTCCCTTAGCCACATCAAGGCTTATTTCGGGCATGGTAAGTGTTTCGTACGATTTCTTTGCCGGGTCGAAATAGGTAAACTCAACGGCAGGTATTTTGTACGCACCCTGGTGACGCGGGATAATGACATAACTGAAATTCCTTGAGCCGCTTACACCCGCAGATGAAACGTTAAGATGGTCTGTTATTTTAGGATCAAAATGATCAAAATCGGTAGGGAATTTAAAGGGTATGGAATCTAAGAGTTTTAACCCGCCATCTCCCGAAACGGTTACATTCAGGTTAACGGCGTCATTCGCTTTTACACTACTTTTATCCAAAGTGCTTTTCATGGTAAAATGGCCTACAAGGCCCGAAAAAGGCTTGTCAGTCTCCGGCAGCGGTAATACGTCGATAGTAACAGGCTCACTCTTTACTGTATAGGGTAATCTCTGTTCCTGCATCATTCCCAGCATTTGCTGAATCGGGTCGTTTGACTTTGTTGCCAGGTCAACCACAAGGTCAAGGCTCAACGGGTCAATGACAATTTTCCCTGAACGCTGGGCATACAAAACTTTTAATGGAAACTCAACTGTGCTATACTGTACACCATCAAGTACTTCTTTTTTCGGTGTAACATTGCGTACAGGAGGTATATCCATTGTATAGAACCCTGAAAAATTAGGATTGTCCTGCTGCCATTGGGGTTCAATGTTTACCCTGAAATAAATTTTTGCCATTACAGGCAATTCTTCCCCTAAATAAACCCTTGTTTTTTGAGGAATTATACGAAGCAGTATATTCTTTTTTAGTTGGTCATTAACATTCTGCTGTGCTGATGGCGCAGAACCGCCTTTTACAACTTTAATGGTCAGGCTGTTTGATGTTATTGTTTTACCTCCGCTCTTGGCGCTCGCAGGGCCTATGGTAAATGTGCCTTCTTTTGTGGGAACTAATACGTATGTCAGAGTTACTGATTGAGTCGATACTCCATTCGCAATCTCCATACTCGATGATTGGTATGGCCCTTGTGCCCTGAAGTCAGTAAAGGCAGGAGGTGCAAAGCTGCTGATGCTAACAGTTGCCGTATAGTCAACCTGTATTTGTTCTCCCACACCGACAGTTGTTTTATTAGCCGATGCGGTTAAATTTTGAGCATGCAGGGTAAAGCAGCCTGCAAGGGCAAGTATTACAACAAGAAAATATGTCAGTTTAACTTTCTTCACTTACCAGTTCTTTTCAATTTGTTTTTGCCCCACCGCTTTTTTCTTCTGCAATTTATCCTGTACATTCTTTTCATCATTATTCAGAGCATCGAGCATACGTTGCGCATCCTGCTTAGAGATTTTATCCTGAGGCTGCTGTTGCTGTTGGTCCTTGTTTTGCTTGTCCTGCTGATTTTTATCCTGGTTCTGTTTATCCTTGTCTTTATCCTTATTCTGCTTTTGCTGGTCTTTGTTTTGCTGGTTCTGTTTATTCTGCTGGTTTTGCTTTTGTTGTTGTTTCTTGTTGTCTAATTTAGTTTCGGCATAAGCCAGGTTATAGCGAGTGTCCTCATCTTTACAGTTATTATAAAGAGCATTTTCATAGGCTTTAATACTTTCCTCATATTTCTTTTGCTGTAAAAGCGAATTTCCAATGTTATGATATGCGTGAGCCATGAGGGCTTTATCGGTTGTCATTGATAGGGCCTGCTTGTATGCTTCAACAGCCTTATCAAAATCGCCCTGCCTGTAATAGGCGTCGCCAAGGTTAAATTTGCCTTTAATGGCAGATGATTTATCCGATAATGCTTTCTGGTATTCATCAGCGGCAGTTTTATAGTCCTTTGATGCATAAGCATTATTACCCTTGTGAAGATGCACATCTCCCTGCTGGGCATAAGCCTTGCCAAAACCTGTAACCAGGATAAATAATACTAAACGATATATAGGTTTCTTACTTAACATGATTACCAAAAAGATTTAAGCGCTGGTACCATTTCGTTTTTCTTTCCGTTATAAATATATCTAACACAAGTATAAGCAAGGCAGGAATAACAAAGAGTTCATATTGTTCATCATAATCCCTGTAAACTTTTTCTGAAATCATTTTTTTATCCATTTTGTTTATCTGACCCAATATGGTTTCAAGCCCCGCATCAGAGGATGATGCCCTAACGCAGGTTCCTCCGCCAGCTTCTGCAATTTGTTGCAACAGGTTTAAATCGAGCTTGGTTACAACAATATGGCCGTCTTTATCTTTCATAAAGCCCGATTGTGAACCACCAACCGGTATAGGCGCCCCTTCGGGTGAGCCCATGCCGATGGTATGTATTATGATTCCTTTAGCCGAAGCATCTTTCGCTGCCTGCAGGGCATCGTCTTCAAAATTTTCTCCGTCGGTAATAAGCACAATAGCTTTATTGCGGCTGGCTGAACCCACTGAATTGTCTTGTTGTAAAAATAAATCGGCCGAGGTGTTAATGGCGTCACCTATAGCGGTTCCCTGCACCGGTATCATACCTGTATTAATATCTTCAAGGAACATTTTAGCGGCTCCGTAATCGGTGGTAAGTGGTAACTGAACAAAGGCCTGCCCCGCGAATACCACAAGCCCTATTTTGTCGCCCTGCAGTTTGTCAATCATTTGTTCTATGGCTTCTTTCGAACGCTCTAAACGGCTTGGCAATATATCCTGGGCGTTCATACTGTTCGATAAATCAAGCGCAATTACAATATCAGAGCCTTTGCGTTCAACATTCTCCACATGCGAGCCTATTTCAGGGTCAACAAGCGCGATGATTAAAAGGGTAAGCGAAACCAGTAACAATATAAACTTAAGGTTCTTCTTGCTCAATGAACTGTCCCCCGCCAGCCTGTTAAAGAGAGGTTTCTCCGCAAAATTCTTAATGGCTTTATTTCTCATGCGCATAGCCAGCAAATACACCAGTATGGCAATAGGTATAATAGCCAGCGCGTACAGGAAAATTTTATGTGCCAGTTGCAACATAATCAGGGAACCGTTTTTAAAATACTATTCTTCACTAATAATTCCAAAGCAAGTATAATGGCAGCCGCTATAGCGAACGGCAGAAATTCTTCCGACCTGTCTGTAAAGTCACGTTCTTCTATCTTCGATTTTTCCATCTTGTCAATTTCCTTATAAATTTTGCTAAGGCTTTCATTGTCGGTAGCACGGAAATATTTTCCACCTGTTCCGGAAGCGATGTTTTGCAAAAGAGCTTCATCAATTTCTACATCCGCCCAGTCCATTTCATAAGTGCCGTCGGGCCTGCGTGCCACAGGCGATAATGCTTTTCCTTTAGTGCCAACTCCGATAGTATAAACACGTATGTTATATAGTTTGGCTATTTCAGCGGCTGTTTGCGGAGCTATGGAGCCTGTGTTGTTTACACCATCTGTTAAAAGTATTATTACTTTACTTTTCGTTTTGTCGTCTTTAATACGGTTGACAGCCGTGGCTAGGCCATCTCCTATTGCAGTGCCATCTTCTACCATGCCGGTATGTACCTGCGAGAAAAGATTTTTGATAACGGCATGGTCGGTAGTCAAAGGGCATTGAGTAAATGCCTGCGCACTGAAAATTACAAGGCCTATTTTATCTGCCGGGCGGCCATCTATAAAATTAAATGCTACTTTCTTTGCCGCTTCAACACGGTTAGGGGTAAAGTCCTGCGATAACATACTGCTTGAAATGTCAAGCGCTATTATAATGTCGATACCTTCACTTGTAATATTTTTCCAGCTGGAACTGGATTGGGGGCGGGCTATAATTGTTATTAGCAAGGCCACGACCAGCATACGGAACCCGAACATAACATGTCGCAGGTAATTCTTATAGGTATTGGTCGGGGGCATAAAATCTTTCTTCCATGGTAAGGGCATAGTTACATCGGCAACACTTTGGTTGTTGCGGAAAATGTAAAAAGTAACAAGCAATGGTATAATTGCCAGTAACCAGAACATACCGGGATGAGCAAACTTTATGGAGTTAAGGAAGCTCATTCAGATTGGGGTTTAGTTTCAGGGTGAGAGGGCAATACTGTCGACCGTGGCTCAGGTTTAGGCTGAGTTTCAGGACGTGGAGCAGTATTGTTTACAAAATCTATGGCACCGTTCAATGTCGATTCATGCTCATAGGGTAGTGGTTGCTCTTTGGCAAACTTCACAAGGTCGGATAATACTAATAATTGCTGCAGTTTAATTTTTATGGCCTCATCCATAGATACGCGTCGCATTGCATACATTATTTCATCAGTGGTCATTTCCAATGCATCAACACCAAAGCGTTCATTCAGGTAAATACGGAGAATATCGGTTACACTGCTATAATACTCTTTAATTTTTCCTTCCTGCCACAATTTCTTCAGGGCCAGTTGCTCCAATAATTCCAGGGCTTTTACATGCGGGTCGACAGGCGGAGGTAGTTTAACCTCGGGAACCAGCTTTCTCTTTTTATTCCTATTAATAAAATAGATGATTACGAATATGATTATGGCCAAAGCTACTAAGCCTATACCCACATAGATTAATATCAGGATAAGAGGAAATTTAACCTGTATGGGCCCCTTAATATCCCTAAATGCCTTTGTGGTGTCAACAGGTACGGTACGTACCTGCAGCATCATAGGTTCGGTAAGAATAGGGTGGGCAGTGTCGCCATTTACTATAAACTGGAAAGGAGGGATAGCATAAAACCCTGAATCGAAACCTGTAATGGTTATGTTTTGTGTTTGAGATTGTAAGGTAGGTTCCATACTATCGGCTATTACAGTATCAACCTTCGATTTGTCTACTACATGTACTTTAGATGCAAGGGAATCGGCAATCGCAGGCCATTGAATTCTAATCAGTCCATGCCTGTTATCGTACATGGCCTTTAATTTAAGGTGAGCCTGGTTACCAATAAGTATTGAAGTACTGTCAATAGTGGCACTTACTTTTATATCCTGTGCAAAAGAAGATATGCCTGTTACCAGTGCAATAAACAATGCTATATGTCGGATGATAATCCTCATCGCCCTCTGCTCTTAAATAAAGTGGTTAAAGGTTGAATGTAAGATTCATCAGTAGAAATATTCGCGACATCAACTCCGCTACGAATAAAAATATCCTTCATCATCTTCTCTCTTTCCCTTACAGCCGCAAAATAATGATGTCGAACATCCTTACTCGAGGTGTCCAGCCATATAGTCTGCCCGGTTTCGGGGTCTTTGAATTTTACAAGACCCATATCGGGTAATTCACGTTCGCGCTTGTCATAAATGCGTAATGCCACCAAATCATGTTTTCTCGATGCAATTTTCAGTGCATCATAGTAATTATCATCCATGAAGTCAGAAATGACAAATGCAATACTTTTCTTTTTAATTACATTGGTAAAGTAACGCAGAGCCTGATTAATATTGGTCTTCTGGCTCTTTGGTTTAAATTGAATAAGCTCACGTATTATATGCAGGATATGCGATTTACCTTTCTTTGGGGGAATAAATTTCTCAATGGTATCTGAGAAAAATATAACCCCTATTTTATCATTGTTCTGAATGGCGGAAAAGGCAAGAACAGCGCATAGCTCGGTTATCATATCCTGCTTGAACTGCTTTTTTGTACCAAAATTTTCAGAGCCGCTCACGTCTACTATAAGCATCACTGTTAACTCACGTTCTTCTTCAAATACCTTTACAAAAGGATGGTTGAAACGGGCCGTAACATTCCAGTCAATGGCGCGTATTTCATCGCCCACCTGGTATTCCCTCACCTCGCTGAACGACATACCTCTTCCCTTAAAGGCGGTATGGTATTCACCCGAGAATAATTCCTGCGAAAGGCCGCGGGTCTTTATCTCAATCTTTCTTACTTTCTTTAATAATTCAGTCGTTTCCATAATGCCTGTAAAACATCAAAATATCGAATATCGAACAAGGAATAATGAATTCTGAACTTTTTGATTTTACTTCGTTATTGGACATTCAGTGTTGAATATTCATTATTAGGTACAATTATGGTACTTCAACCGTATTAAGTATTTCAGTTATAATATTTTCGGTAGTTATATTCTCAGCTTCCGCTTCATAAGTAAGGCCTATACGGTGGCGCAATACATCGTGGCAAATGGCGCGGACGTCTTCGGGTATTACATACCCCCTACGCTTTATGAATGCATACGATTTAGCCGCAAATGCCATACTAATGCTGGCACGTGGTGAACCGCCGTAGCTAATCATTGATGCATATTTATCTAGTTTGTATTCTTTGGGGTTACGCGTCGCGAATACTATGTCAAGGATATATTTCTCAATTTTCTCATCCATATACACTTCCTTAACCAGCTTGCGGGCGCTTGTAATGTCTTCCGGCCTGAGAATGTGCTTGGGTTGAGGGAACTCTGCTGCAAGGTTCTGGCGGATGATTTTTTGCTCATCCTCTTTTGTAGGGTAATGAATTACTACTTTAAGCATAAACCTGTCAACCTGGGCTTCCGGCAGGGTATAAGTACCTTCCTGCTCAATAGGGTTTTGGGTTGCAAGCACCAGGAAAGGCTCCGGCAGTTTAAAGGTTTCGTCACCAATGGTTACCTGGCGTTCCTGCATGGCTTCAAGCAATGCGCTCTGTACCTTGGCAGGGGCGCGGTTAATTTCATCGGCCAGTATAAAGTTGGCGAATATAGGGCCGCGGCGAACAGTAAATTCTTCCTTGCGCTGGTTGTAAATCATTGTACCTATTAAGTCGGCAGGCAAAAGGTCGGGGGTGAACTGGATGCGGCTGAAGCTGGCATCGATAGTAGAGGATAATGTTTTGATGGCAAGGGTTTTGGCCAGCCCGGGTACGCCTTCAAGCAAAATATGGCCATTAGATAGCAGGCCCAGCAGCAGGCGTTCCACCATATACTTCTGCCCTACAATAACTTTTTCCATTTCAAGGCTAAGCAGGTCAACAAAGGCGCTTTCCTTTTGGATACGTTCATTCAGTTCTTTAATATCAACCATAACAGTTTTATTTTTTAAGGAGAACAAAGATAAACTGTGGAATGGAATAGCTTGTAAAGCACGCTGTTAAAAATTGTTAAGCTTTTATCCTGTAAATCCTCTCTTTAGGGGAGAATATGATAAGCTATTTAGCATTCCTGAATATTCAGGAGAAAATAAGGATGAATGAGCCTATCTTTGCGAGCTACAATGTTTGCCATAATAGACATAGAAACCTGCGGAGGGAAATTTGTTTATCCTTATGGTCGGATTATTGAAATTGCCGTAGTGGTTCATGATGGGCTGCAGGTAGTAGAACGATATTCGACCTTAGTAAACCCGCGCTGCCATATTTCGGGCCATTTTAGCAATATATCGGGCATTACAAACGATATGGTGGCCGATGCCCCACAATTTCACCAGATTGCAAAGAAGATAATAGAACTAACCGAAGACAGGATTTTTGTGGCACATAATGTTGGGTTCGATTATGGCTTTGTGAAGGAAGAATTTGCTTTTCTGGGCTATAAGTTCAGGCGCGATACTCTCTGTACAGTAAGGCTAAGCCGCAAGCTATTGCCTAAGCGAATATCCTATAGCCTAGGGCATTTGTGCGCATCATTAAATATACCCATTGAAGGTCGCCATAGAGCATTGGGCGATGCAGATGCCACAGCTAAGCTTTTCGATCTTCTGTTGAGGGTAAAGGCTGACCATCCGCAATATAAAAACATGGGTGTGGACGAGATAATGGCCCGCCGGGTTGATAAGATAAAGGAATACATATTGAAGAAACTGCCGGAAGAATGTGGTGTTTATTACTTTTTTGACAAGGAAGGCAAGATAATATATATAGGTAAATCGACTAATATGTACAACCGTGCCATGAGCCACTTTAATACTAAGGAAAGCAAGGGCAAAAGAATGTTGAACGAGTTATATAATGTCGATTTTGTGGAGACAGGCAGCGAACTAATTGCTTTGTTACTGGAGGCAGAAGAGATAAAGAAACACAAGCCTGTTTATAACCGTGCCCGCAAAGCATCGACTTTTACTCATAGCATTGACTGGTTTGAAGATGAAAAGGGAATAATAAATTTCAAAATTGTTCCTTATGAAGAATCCCAAAGCGCGTTGCAGTCATTTACTACGTATATAACAGCTCGAGAAAGACTTGAGGGATGGCTTGAGGAATATTCGCTTTGTCTTCGCTATTGTGGACTTACTGATGCCGATGCAATTTGTTTTAACCACCAGATAAAAAAGTGCAATGGCATTTGTTCAGGCCTGGAAGAGATTGACGTTTATAATAAACGGGCAAAGAAAATACTGGATGAATTTATTTTTAAGCATAAGGACTTTATTCTATTGGATAAGGGCAGGAGGCCCGATGAAATGGCGGTAATACTGATTGAAGACAGGCACTATGCCGGTTACGGCTACTACGATACAAGTACGCAAGTGAATAACCCGGAGGAATTAAGAGATATCATAAAACATGCATCCTATTATCCTGATGCTGATGACATGGTGAGGCATTTCATGAATTCAAAGTCTTTAAAAATACTCCCGCTCGATAAAAACGTGGCTAAGTAAGGCTGCTAAATTTCTTATCGGGTATTGTGGGTTTTTTATTGCAAATTTGCAGGTAAATGAGTGTAAATATTCCATTGGCTGAACGCATGCGCCCCGATTCTCTTGAAGAGTATTTGGGGCAGAAGCACCTTGTCGGGCCCGATGGAATATTGAGCAAGTTTGTAGCTTCAGGAAACCTGCCATCAATAATTCTATGGGGGCCGCCGGGAGTAGGAAAGACAACCCTTGCACAACTTATTGCCCGGCACCTCAAGAAGGAGTTTTATTCACTCAGTGCCATTTCTTCAGGCGTAAAAGACGTAAGAGAAATTATTGAAAGAACTGAGAAAGCAGGGCTTTTTGCAAGCACCCCAATAGTATTTATTGATGAGATACACCGTTTCAGTAAGGCGCAGCAAGACGCGTTATTGGGCGCAGTAGAAAGAGGAAATATTATTCTTATTGGCGCGACTACGGAGAACCCTTCGTTTGAAGTTATATCTGCCTTGCTTTCACGTTGCCAGGTATATGTGTTAAAGCCATTAGACAATGAAGATTTGCTGGAAATGGTGAACAGGGCCATGAAACAGGATGAAATGCTTAAGCTGCAAAACATAGAATTAAAAGAAACACAAGTATTACTGAGGTTATCAGGCGGAGATGGAAGGAAACTGCTTAACCTGTTTGAGGCTGCTGTGCTATCGGTTAAAGAAAGGCCATGTGTAATAACTGATGAAGTGGTAATGCAGGTAGCCCAGCAAATTGTACCTATTTACGATAAAAAGGGAGAATACCATTATGATATAATTTCAGCGTTTATAAAATCTATTCGTGGCAGCGACCCAAATGCTGCTGTATATTGGCTGGCTCGTATGCTGAATGGGGGAGAGGATATACTGTTCATCGCCCGCCGTATGGTTATCCTGGCATCGGAAGATGTTGGGAATGCGAACCCGACGGCATTGGTAATGGCCAATAGCTGTTTCCAGGCAGTAAACTCAATCGGTAATCCCGAGGCGCGGATAATCTTATCTCAAACTGCTGTTTATCTTGCATGCTCACCCAAAAGTAATGCTTCGTATATGGCTATTCAAGAGGCTATGGCCAATGCAGCTAAGACGGCTCACCTTCCAGTGCCATTGCATTTACGCAATGCTCCAACCAGGCTTATGAAGGACCTTGATTATGGCAAGGATTATATGTATGCCCATTCATTCGAGGGGAACTTTGTTGAACAGAACTATCTTCCTGAGGATATAAAGGGTACTGTATTCTATGAGCCGGGCCAAAACGCCAAAGAAGAGGAATTCAGGAAATACCTGAAAAAAATCTGGGAGTCATTTTATCCTTATTAATTGATAATGAAATACTTGGCGTTAAGTGCAATTGCCTAATGCTTAGATTTTTTTATATTTGGCAAACGAATTAAATGAAGGGTACTATATACATTTTAGTTGGATTGGCATGCAGTATTTTTTATGGGTGTCATTCCACAACTGCTGATACTAGTAATGCTCCTCCTTCTCCGGTAGTTTCAGCTAATAATAGAGATACCATGGTAACCGAGAAGGTTATGATGGTAATCAGCAGTATTCCTTTTCCTACTGATATATTGGATACGCTGTATAATGTTCACGCCACATATCAAAGCAATATGCCCAATAGTGTGGAAAATGTGAATCAATATTCACAAAGCAATACGCAATCTATTAACCTTGGGGTATATGGGGCCGACCTTGCCTATGTTATTTCCTTTGAACAGTTTCAGCAGGTTGGCGTTTATATGAAGGCCACTAAAGCCATGACGGATAAAATAGGAGTACCCATGGCATTTACCCAGAATGTTTTTGAGCGTTGCCAGAAAAACCAGAATAATAAGGACTCTTTAACGAAAATTGTTTTTGAATCATATAATATTATTGATAAAGAACTGAAAGAGAATAAGCGTAATTCCTCTGAGGTACTTGTACTGGCAGGCGGCTGGATTGAAAGTATATACCTTACCACCCAAAGCTACAATACTAATATAGGTGCAACTGCTAAGTTGGGTATATACCACATACTGGTTACCCAGAAAAAATACCTTGACAAATTGCTAAACCTGCTCGATGTTATTAATGATTCTCCTTATTGCCAGGAAATATCTTCTTCACTGCATGGCATACGTACTGATTTTAATGGCATTGGGCCTGATATTGCTCCCGATGTGGATGTAATAAAATCAATAGACGATAAAATAAATAGTTTGCGCACGCATATCGTAAAGGGAGGGAATGCATAACTATGATCCTTGCACAGGGGATATATAAATCATACGGAACCCTTAATGTACTTAAAGGTATTGACCTTGAAATAAAGAAGGGGGAAGTCGTATCCATAGTTGGCGCTTCCGGTGCCGGTAAAACCACATTACTGCATATTTTAGGTACGCTCGACAGGGCAGGTTCAGGTTCTATAGAAATAAACAATACTCGTATAGAGGAATTAAAGGATAGGGAACTGTCGCGTTTTCGTAATCGCGAAATAGGCTTTGTATTCCAATTCCATTACCTGCTGCCTGAATTTACCGCTATTGAAAATGTTTGTATACCCGGTTATATAGCTAAAACTGCAGCAGATGAGGTTAGGAAACGAGCTAAAGAGCTGCTTACTATGCTTGGCCTTGAGGACAGGTTGGAACATAAACCATCAGAACTATCGGGTGGCGAACAGCAAAGGGTAGCCGTTGCCAGGGCGCTTATTAATAACCCATCAGTCGTTTTTGCCGACGAACCCTCGGGTAACCTTGATTCTGCCAATGCAAAGGAGTTGCATAAGCTTTTTTTTGACCTTCGCGATAAATTTGCCCAAACCTTTGTAATTGTTACCCATAACGAAGAACTGGCGCAGATGGCAGACCGCAAGCTGACCATGAAAGATGGGGTAATAGTACCTGTAAGCTGATTTTTTTTGAGAAAGAAAGGTTCTTGTGCTTGGTATTCGGGCAGTTTTTTATATTTGCAGCCCCAAAGTTCTTTTAATAGCCCATTTTAAGCGAAAGTAGCTCAGTTGGTAGAGCGCAACCTTGCCAAGGTTGAGGTCGCGGGTTCGAGACCCGTCTTTCGCTCCAGTAAGAGTGGAAAGTTTACAAAGTTCATAAAGGTTAAAGAACAGGATAGTAATTAACTTTATGAACTTTTTACTTTATAAACTTTATGCTCATTTTGCCCAGGTGGTGGAATTGGTAGACACGCAGGACTTAAAATCCTGTTGCCATTGCGGCAGTGCGGGTTCAAGTCCCGCCCCGGGTACACATCAGATATGAAAATCAGCTGGACAGAAGTATTCGGTTGAACATTCAACCAAGAGTACCTGAATATTTTGTTTTTATATTATTCAATAACTTTCATCTAAGTTATTGTTTTCCCGGAGATATTGCAAAATTTGACGTTGGAGTTGTATGATTTGTTTAACAAACATTAACATTAATAATACAGCCAAGCGTTTCAAATTGGGTTTACTTCGCTAATCTAAATCAATCTATAAAACCCCAATGGAAACAATAACTAAAACCCAAAATGGCGCCGCTCCATCACTCAAAAAAACGTTAACAGTTTTAATAACAGGTAGTACCAGCGGAATAGGCCTTGGTATTGCAAAAGCCTTTGCAAAGGAAGGCAACAACATAATATTTAACGGGCTTGAAAAGGAAGGCCCGGATATTGCAGCGCAGGTTGCTAAGGATTTTGAAGTAGGAACCATGTACTCTGCGGCTAATATGCTTAACGCGGCTGAGATATCGGCTATGGTTTCTGAAGGAGAAAAGAAGTTTGGTGGTATTGATGTGCTTATAAATGATGCCGGAATACAATACGTATCGCCAATTGAAGATTTTCCCGATGCTAAATGGGATGCAATTATTGGTATTAATCTTTCTGCAGCATTTCATACTTCAAAATCAGTATGGAATGGAATGAAAAAGCAAAAATTTGGCCGGATAATTAATATTGCTTCAGCTCACGGATTAGTGGCTTCCGAATTCAAATCGGCATACGTTGCTGCAAAGCATGGCCTGGTGGGGCTTACTAAAGTATTGGCATTAGAAGGGGCTCTTTTCGGAATAACCGCAAATTCTATTTGTCCCGGTTATGTAAAAACACCGTTAGTAGATAAGCAAATTGAAGACCAGGCAAAGGCTCACGGGATATCAAAGGAAAAAGTAGTGAACGATATAATGCTGGGCCCGCAAGCAATTAAGGAATTTGTGGATATTGAATCTATCGGAGCTCTGGCTCTTTTCTTATCAGGATCTAACGCGAAAATGATAACAGGTGCAGCTATGTCAATTGACGGTGGCTGGACAGCTCATTAATAACTATAATACATAACATAAACAGTATGGTAAAGAATAAACTAACTCTTGCATTGCAAGGGGGAGGCTCGCATGGGGCCTTTACATGGGGTGTATTAGAGAAGCTATTCGAAGAAGATAAGTTCAATATTACAGCTATATGCGGAACAAGTGCTGGTGCTATTAATGCCGGCATTGCTGTATATGGTTATCATAAAGGCGGTAATAAAGGAGCGATAGAGCTATTAAATGAATTCTGGGAAAGGCTTTCAGCAGAGGCTCTTACTTCACCTTTGCAGCCCAGCCTTCTTGATAAAGTGTTATCTGCAGGCAATATGGATTTTTCGCCGGGATACAATATGGCCAACTTAATGAGTAATTATCTCTCTCCCTATCAGTGGAACCCCTTTGATATAAATCCGCTGAAAGATATTTTAAATGAGCTTATAGACTTTAAAGCATTGCGGGATAGTGATGAGACTGAAATGAAATTATTTACCTGCGCCACCAATGTAAAAACAGGGCAGCCGAAAATATTTAAACGCAAGCATGTAACAGTAGATACCTTACTGGCATCTGCCTGCTTGCCTCTGTCTTACAAAGCTGTTGAAGTAGATGGAGAATATTACTGGGATGGAGGCTTTATGGGTAATCCGCCTCTATATCCGCTTATACATGGCACCGACACAAGTGATATATTGCTGGTGCAGCTAAACCCATGCAGAATAAAAAAAGTACCGAAAAAAGCAGATTCCATACTTCACCGTATTAATGAATTAAGTTTTAATGCCAGTCTTATAGGGGAGTTGCGTTTGGTGGAATTTAAAAACGCATTATTGGAAAATGACATAATAAAGAAGGAAATACTTGCAAATAAAGAATTGTGCAGAAAATATAATAAACATGGGCAATTGAGGAGTATAAGGTATCATGCTATTCTTGCTGATGAAGCTTTAGCAGAATTTGATGTGTCGAGCAAATCAAATATTTCATGGGACTTTATCAACTTGCTTAAGGAAAGCGGGAGAAAATACGCGGAAGATTGGCTTAACACCGATGCTGAAAAAGTAGGGAAAGAAACAACTGCCGATTATTTTTCAAGAGAACTGGAACATGAGGACCTTGGCTTTGATGTTAAAGTAAAAAGCAGAAAATAACCTTGAATTTTAAATAAATTCCTTTATCAGTTTTATTGTTTCAGGAATTGCTTCAAGGTTAAGCGTATGCCCGGAGTCTTTAATGATTTCGAACCTACTTCCTACTATCGCTTCGCTAACTTGCCTGCCCATGTATATAGATAATAAAGCATCTTTTTCTCCGTGGATAACCAGGGTTGGTTTTTTTATGGCTGTCAACTTTTTGCGATAATCTTCTCTTTGATAAGTAGCCATCATTAGTTTTTTTAACGGCAGCGCTTCTGTGTTAATAGTTTGTTTCGAGGTCCTGAGGGTGTCTATGGGAATCAACGGATGTTCAAAATATCCTTCGCCCAGCACAGTGGGTAACATAACATCAAACATTAACGAATATCCTCCCACATCTAAAGCATGGTTCCAGGCCAGCTCAATAGCTTTAAAATAAGGAGTTTTATGGGCAAATGTTGAAAGCAATACCAATTTGTCAATTTGTTCAGGATAATTCAAGACAAAGTGCTGTGCAACGAGGCTTCCATAAGATATTCCGATAAGAGTAACCCGAGTTATGTTTAGAGAACTGGCTAATCCATGAACATCCGCAGCGTGCTGGTCAAAGTTGCGTAAATCACCTTTTTTGTCTGATTGTCCCTGGAAAATTAAATCGAGTAATATGATTTGATACTCATCTGTAAATGCAGGAAGCATTAGCGACCAGGCCACGGTAGATTGTGATAAGCCATTCAGGAAAACCAATGTTTTATCCGCTTTGGGGTTTCCATGCAATTCATAATAAAGCTGTTGGTTATCAGTAGTTCTATAGTACATCCCTATAATGTATAAGAGCAAAATTAGAACAATTTAGAAAGAGAGTAGTTTGATTTTATTTAAAACGTTTACTGTGGGAGGTTTTGCCTTGTTTCAAAACCCTGCTCCCATTGTGAGTTCAATACCGATAGCTATGAGGACCGGCTCTGATACAATAAGAATCATTTTACTGTATGTTTAAGGTTTACCTTATGGGTAAGCTGAAAAGGGATTGCTAGTATGCAGGGATGGCCAGTAATCTTGAATAAAGACTATATAGCATTAATAAAGGGAAAAGGGATTTACCGGAATAATTAAGAAGTATTAAAAGGGTACTATAGCTTTCTAAATTGAGAAAAATAAGCTACATTTAGCTTCTGAAACTTATAGCTATTGCAAAATTGAATACCTCACCCCGTTACTTAGCCCTTTCCCTGGAGGTGTTTTTGCTATTTATTGGTTTAACTGTTTCCGGACAGAATACTAAACCTTTGTGGGTAAACAACACTCTATTCAACCGCAATGTATTTATTGAAAATAAAGGCCAGTTCTTTGAAGAGGAAAAGGCTGATGTTGGAAAAACTATTTTATACAGCTCACGCAAAGGCAAAATACATTTATACTTTTCATCTTCGGCACTTACGTTCCGTTACGACAGCATTATTCCCGGAGAATCCTTAAAAGAAAACGAGGATGAAGATAAGGGTGGCAAACCCGGTGAAGCCAATTTTACATCTCAGCATGAGTTTATGTCTGTTACGTGGGATGGCGCTAATCCTGACGTGCAGGTAGAACCTGAAGACCTTGTAAACGATTATTTTACCTATGGTGACCCTTCGGATAAATCGGGGCACACCAGTATTAAAGCAAGGGGCTGGCAGCGTCTTGTATATCACAACCTTTACCCGAATATTGATGTTGTATATTACTTTCCATCTAAAGGTGGAATAGAGTATGATATTATTGTCCGCCCGGGTGGCGACCTTTCGAAGGTAAAGATGCACTACAGCAATAATGCGGCACTATCATTACTGAAAAGTAATGTACATATAGTTTCACCTTGCGGCACCTTTACAGATCATGCGCCTGTGGCAGAAACTGATGATAAGAGCAATGTTGCGATGCAATTTTCGGTTCAGGATAATACGATATCCTTTATTGCAGGCAATTATGATAAAACCAAAACCCTGACCATTGACCCCTGGATATATACAACTGCATTTACAACTGTAAATAAAGCCTACTACATTGCGTATGATTTGCAGGGCAACCTGTACGCGTATGGCGGATATTATCCTTACCAGGAAATTAAGGTAAACAGTGGCGGAACCTTAGTATGGACATACACCAGCACTTTTACCTATACCTATAGCGCAGGCTTTAGCTTTTTGGGCGGTTTTTGTGTTGATGGGTATACCGGTAAAGGTTTTATGAGTGAAGGGTTTGATATTACCAACGGCTCACAGATACTGAGTGTTAACAGCGCCGGAGCACAATTGTCACTGCTGAATGGACTTGCTTCTTATGACGAAATATGGGAATTGCGTTTTAATAATTGTACAAAGAAAGGTGTAATGATTGGAGGTGGTACTGCAAGCCCTTCTATGCAAACAGCTGTGCTCGATACAAACAATGTTACACTGGCCCCTGTGCAGACCTATGTAACAGGCCATATGGACCTGTCAGTACTTACTACCGATAACACAGGTAATTGCTATATATTAAGTTCCCAGAATGCTGCTGCGCCGCCCACTATGCTTATTAAAGCACCCATTGCTTCGCTTACAACACCGGCTTATAATGTAGCAAGCCCATATGGTTTTAGCGAGATTATGGCGGCGTTTTATGTTCCCGGAACATTGGGCTATGCCGGAGCTAATGGGTTCAACGGCATGGCAACCAGCTCAAAATATATTTACAGTTGGGATGGTTCTGTATTGAGGAGATGGAGCCAGGCTACCGGTGCAATAATAGCCAGCCTTACAATTAATCCGACTCCATATTTAAGTGGTGGAATAACAGCCGATGAGTGCGACCACGTTTTTGTTGGTAGCAACAAATCTGTCATTGAATACGATTCTACCTTCCACTTGTTAAACACCTATAATTTGCCCGATACAGTATATGACGTATTAATGGGCCCCGGTAATACTATTACCGATAATGTATTGTATGCAGGTGGCCTTGGCTTTTTAACGGCAGTTCATATTCAGCGGGTAACAGCTGTAACTACCCCCACGGGCACATGCAGTTGTTCAGGTACTGCAACGGCCAATTCATGCGGTATAGGCCCTTTTACCTATAGCTGGAGCAATGGCCAGACAACACAAACAGCATCAAACCTGTGCGCGGGAAGCTACACGGTTACCATAACGGATAATGGCCCTTGTATACCTACGGTTGATACAGCTATTGTAAATATTTCAGGCGGCGGGGGAGGATTTACCGTAACATCGGTCATTCAACAACCGAAATGTTTTGGCAATACGAACGGAAAAATTTCATTAACCCCTAAGGGTATAGCTCCATATACTTACCAGTGGAGTACCGGGGCTACAGCATCAATAGATAGTAACCTTGCGCCAGGTACCTATACTTGTATAGTAACTGAATCAGGTGGATGTACAGACACCCTTAAGCTTACCATAACCGCACCTACAGCCGTTACATTGACCACGGCATTTGTGCCCGATACGTGCGGCAAGGTTGATGGCAGCGCCACGGTTACAGCCAATGGTGGAACTGCTCCTTACATATATAAATGGAATACAGGAGTAACGAGTTCTTCACTATCACCAATAGGTGCGGGCACCTATACGGTTACTGTAAAGGACTCCAACAATTGTCCTGATTCTGCAGTTGTGACTGTTTCTACGGCAATCGGATCATTTCCTGTAACATCGGCTATACAAAAACCTAAATGTTTTGGCGACAAAGACGGAGTAATTGCTTTAACTCCAAAGGGCAATCCTCCTTATTCATATCAGTGGAGCAGCGGATCAACAGCAGCAACCGACAGTAATCTTGCACCGGGTACTTATACATGCGTAATAACTGAATCTGGTGGATGCACAGATACCGTGAAAATTACCCTAACACAGCCGACAGCCATTAATCTAACTACTACTTTTATACCTGACACTTGCGGCAAGGTAGATGGTGGAGCAACGGTTACGGCCACAGGTGGAATTGCGCCATATGTATATAAATGGAGTACGGGGGTAACGAGTTCTTCGGCCTCACCTTTAGGGGCAGGTACTTATACGGTTGTTGTTAAAGACTCCAATAGTTGTCCCGATTCTGCAATTGTAACCGTTACTCCTGTGGGCGGGAACATATCCGTAGGTTTTGTTGCTGATACGCTTAACGGCTGTTACCCTGTCACTATATCTTTTACTGATACAGCAAAAAATACAGCACCGCCGGTTGTAAGCTGGACGTGGGATTTTGGCGACGGGAAAGATACCACCACCACTACTGCAACTGTTATACATACATACTTAACTCCCGGATCTTATACAGTGAAACTTACAGCTACAACCACAGGCGGTTGCTTTGGAGTCGACAGTATACTGAACTTTATAACTGTTTACGCCCATCCGCATGCCAACTTTACCTTTAGCCCGCAGCCGGCCACATTACTAAACCCGAACATTCAGTTTACCGATTTAACAACTGACCCG
>Ga0206882_1044_pt1 | contig 28673 bp, 20 predicted proteins | sample Alteio_BWOrgCont_4_FD_152908 | JGI IMG/M metagenome (GOLD analysis project Ga0206882, IMG submission 152908) | Enriched cells from forest soil in Barre Woods Harvard Forest LTER site, Petersham, Massachusetts, United States -... | ecosystem: Environmental > Terrestrial > Soil > Temperate forest > O...
GTTAAAAATTGTAATTACAGGTTTCTTTTCCGCTCCCAGTTCTTTCAAAACCTCAAAAGTAGTGGCTGCTTGCTCTTCCGCCATGGGATGGCTGACATCGATGAGATGCAGTAATATATCAGCTTGGATAGCTTCTTCTAAAGTGCTCTTAAAAGCTGCCACCAGAAGGTGGGGAAGCTTGCGAATAAATCCTACAGTATCGATTAGGAGAATATCCTGGTTATTGCCAAGCTTAAATTTCCGGGTAGTCGTATCCAAAGTCGCAAACAGCTTGTCTTCTACAAAAACATCGGCATCTGTCAATGCATTAAGCAAGGTTGATTTACCTGCATTGGTGTATCCAATGATAGCAAAAATGGGGATTTCGGACCGCGTTCTGGAGCTTCTTTGCATTTCGCGGTGCGCCTTGACAGTCTCGATTTCTTTGTTTAGTTGATCGATTTGGCGCTTTAAAAGGCGTCGGTCAATTTCAATTTGCTTTTCCCCTTCGCCTTTAAGGTAGGCGCCAGCACCGCTGCCGCCTGTTCCATGCTGGCGTGATAAATGCGTCCACAACCTTTTAAGGCGGGGGCCTTGATATTTAACCTGCGCCAATTCAATTTGAAGCCTAGCCTCTTTGGTTTGCGCCCTTTGGCCAAAAACCCCTAAGATGACCTCAGTGCGGTCCATGACCCTAACTTTAAAGAGGTTTTCAAGATTGCGTTGCTGACCCGGAGAGATTTCATCATCAAAAATCACCAAATTGACTTGAAGTTCATTGGCCTTAGAGATTAATTCTTCTAACTTGCCTGAAGTAACATAGGTGGAAGCATCGAATTTGCGCACGACACAGGGGATTTTTTCCACGACATCCACACCATAAGTTTCAGCTAGCAGGCTTAATTCTGTAAGGTGTTCTTCACAAATTGAACGGTCAGTCGAGTTTTTGTAGACTGAAATCAATAAAGCTTTCTGTTTTTTTTGTTCCTCGGAAGGGGTTTGGGATTCCGTGGAAGGAATGTCTTGCAGCATTTGATTCTCCTTTTATAATTAAAATTAAACGCCGTCAGGCATATTGCTTGTTTCTAGCTGAAAATCTATTTTTAACCCATCATAGGCCATTCGAATGTGGGGTGGCAAGTAAGCATTGGTTTTTTCATGATCGAGATCATGGGAGATGTGTGTAAGCCACGTCTGTTCAGCGCCAACACGATTGGCGAATTCGATAGCCTCGTCTACAGAAAAGTGAAGGGGTGAAGGAGTGAAACGCAAAGCACTTAATATTAATATCTTAACTCCAGCAAGGTCTTCGAAAATCGTTTCAGGGTAGAGCCGGATATCGGAGACATAAGCTAGGTTGCCTAAACGAAAGCCGTTAACTTTCATTTTGCCCTGTTCAAAGGTGACATACCGGATTTTAAGCCCTTGAAAATTGATGATTCCTCTAGGATTTGTTATCAGAACCAATTGCAATTTGGCAAGTTGCTTATCATAATCTTGGGACGATTTGAATATGTAGTAATAGCGTATGCGCAAATCCGCTGCCGTTTCTTCGGACAATAAGCATGGCAAGGATTGATGACTGCGCAAATAAAATATCCGCAAATCATCGATCCCGGCAGTATGATCATTATGAGCATGCGTGAGCATGAGAGAATTTACTTTTTTGATGTTGTAGTGCAAAGCTTGCTGCCTGAAATCCGGACCGCAATCAATTAGAATGGATTGCTCTTTCCAACTGATTAAAGCAGAAGGACGTAAGCGTTTGTTATAGGGAGAATGCGAGTGGCATACCTCGCAATTACAGCCGATTACAGGCACTCCCATTGAACCGCCGGTTCCTAAAAAAAGAAATTGAGCTTGACTCATCATGGCTTTTCAACAAACAAATGCATAACTTCGGAATAAATGTTTTGGCGGTAAAAATAAGCCCAGTTTCCGGTTTTATTTTGTTCATGCAGCTGAATTCTGAAATAATTGTCCTGAGGTAAAAAATTCACTTCCTGAAATACTTTGACTTCCTGCTGCCACTCTGCGGGACTTTCGGTGCGCACGCTTAAGGTCAAGGTAGGGGATGGCGACTGGGTGAATTTGTTTTCCATTTCCTTAGGAAAATTTAATATGCTTCGATCGTTAGCCACAGCTGTGTAGAATTGTTGATAAAGGTTATGGGGTATTTTAATACGGCGCCACTGTTTTTGGGAAGAGTCATAATAGGAAAATTCTATTTCATTAAAGACAAAACGCGACATGCCCCCTGTTTTAGAGTTTGTATCGTTGTAATTTAATTTTTCTAAAAGCTGAGGCTCTAGCAAGATGTTTTTAGCAATATAGGTGCCGGAAGGGCCATAACAATTGAGTGTCATCAGTGTCACAAAAAAAGCCAAGCCGATCCCGCTTAAAACGACGACGACCAAATTGCGGACTTCTTTTTTTTGTTCTGCAGCCACAATGCCCCCAAATTTCGATTCTTCTATTAATATAGCTGAAATCGAAATAAACTCCAGCAATTCATAAGATGAACCTCAAATGATGTTCATGCTTTATACTCTTTGAATCATGCCGAGCATTTCGTATTTTTTTTAAAATTCTGTTGCTTTATACTGAATCTGAGGTGTGATACCATGAATACAAGTCCAGCTAAAAAAAGAGTTTCTGTGAATAAACCTACTGTGGGTCACCTTAAAAGTGACGGTTTGGCCTATGAAAAGGATTTCTATAAGTGGACTAGAACCCAAGCTAATTTATTAAAGACTCAGGAGTTTGAAAAATTGGATATCAAGCATTTAATGGAGGAGATCGAATCTTTGGGAAACTCTGAGAAACGCGCTTTGGAAAGTCATATTGCAAATCTTTTTTTACATCTATTGAAAATAGAACATCAACCTTCTATGCGCAGCAAGTCCTGGGACAACTTTGTGAAAAATGCTAAATTCCAAATAACGAAATTGTTAAAAGCCAATCCAAGCCTTAAGAGTAAACTTTCCCAGCTTTCAGAGGATGCTTATTTCACAGCTCGTTTAAATGCTTCCTCGGAAACAGGTCTTGATGAAAATGTCTTTCCAATAGCATGTCCGTGGAAAATATCAGACCTCTTGTCCAATTTCAACGCCAAAGCCTAAGTCCATTTACTAGGACATTTTCATAGATTAAGATTCAAAAATAATTCCGGGCATTCTTTCTTAAAATCATCGAGTTCCAAAGGCTTCAGAGATAGTTCTGGATGATCTTTCTTAAACTTTTGACATTCGTCAAAAAGCTCAAGATCTGGTTTTAACTGCTCTTCTGATAAGGTTTGCCGGTTGAATGGATTAGCTCCTTCTAGCTTAATGTATTTTTTGATGACTGCTAACTCAGAGGGGGGTAAACCCTTAGCTATGACAGGAAACATGATGAGGTCGCCTGTTAGCTTACAAAGCAGTTCTTCAGGAATTTCCACTTCTGCATTTTCCAATTTCTGCTTGAGATCTATTGTGACAATTTTGTTAATCTTTTCCATTTCCAGGTTCATCTTGGAGATGGCTTGGAGCAAATCTTTAAAGCAACCGTTAATTTTAGTTTGAGCGCCATCTGATAAACTTGTGCGTAGAAGCGTCTTTTTTAGCATTTCCAAATGCATCTGATGTTGAACTAAATGAGGTTTTGTTTTTGTCAGGAATTTCTTCCAGTCTCCTTGAAAGGTCTGATATCTACTCTGTAGGGCCTGGCATTGTTTGGGGGTAACGGCCATATTCAGTCTGCACATTTCTTCTTCCAAGTCTTGTTTTTTAGAGCTCCATTGCTGGACATCTGTTATATTCAGCATCTTTTCAGGTTCGGAAAGATAATGGGAAATTTGGCCTTCAGTTGCATATGCCAAATAGACCCTTTGTTTATCCAGGGGAAATTTTTTGAGGAATGCAAGAAGAATCGGATCTGTTAAAAACGGGATTGTGACCGCACAATGATATTCTTCCATGGCGAAAATATAGTCCAGGAGGACTGGGGCGCAGAAGGGGTCATGCGCTAAAACAGCTAGGGCTTTTAAAGGGATTTTGTCTAATAGCTCTTTGAAAGAGGGGCGCATCTCTTCTAATTTTTCTTCTGTCTCATCTAAGATATTTATTTGATGGAAGATTTGCAAAATAGAAGCTATCGGGGTTTTTATGCCTTCATATTCTACAGACTCTAATAGCCATTGTTCCCGCTCTTTAAGCGAAGTAGACAAAATTGTTTGATGGATCATAGATGCATTCATCAGGGGAAGCAAGTTTAGACGTAGATCTTGAGGTGATGTGTTCAGATTAATGTTTAAGTTTGCAATAGCATTTTCGATATTTTGCCGTTTCTCTCCTATCAAATAAGCTAAAATAGTTGAATATTTAGATTCTGTCACAATGTCCCTTAAAAATTCTAAATAATTGGCCTGGCTCTCAACCACTGCCAATAACTGCTCGCCTTTTTCCTTCTGACCACTCTTCAGAGCAAAATCTAAAAGTATTAAAGATAGGGCAGGATAGGCAGTAGCCACTTTCTCTTCGGATAGAGCAGCTTTTTTGATAAAAACAACGATTGTTTCATGTAAGTTTCGATCAGCAAAAATCTTGATAATCTCGAGTTTTTTGTTTTCATCGCTTATTTTGAATCTATCGAAAGTTCCTGCAAGATAATCAGGGATTATTTCAGCTAATTTCTTTGCCAATTCCTGCCTTCTGCTCTCATCGTGAATTTTGAAGGCGTTAATTTTTCCAACTAATTCTATAGGAATTTTTTCAGCCAGAATCCAGGCAAAGTCGAATCTTTTGGCTTCATTTTGAATATTGAATATTTTAAAGTTTTCAGCTACACACCAAGGTCTTTTCCCTTTAATTAAAATCTCAATTAAGTCTAACGTTTGATCTTCATCTTGAATTTCGAACGCGGTAAAATTAGAGCTAAAGGCATACGGAGCTTTTTCAGCAAAAGCCTTAGCAAACTCGAATTTTTTTTCTTTATTTTGAATATTAAATTGATCGAAATAGGAAGCTACTTTAATTGGTGATTTTTTGATTAATTTTTCGATAAACTCCAATCTTTTGCTTTCTTGATGGATGTTAAATTTCTTAAAATTAGAGATTAAGCCTTCAGGATCTTTTTCAATTAAAATCGTAGCTAATGCTAATAGCTGATCTTCATCTTGAATATCAAAATATTTAAGATTGCAAGCCAATTCGCTAGGCGCTTTTTCTGTTAAAATCATAGCGACATTAAATCTTTGTAGTGCACATTGAATATCGAAGTTCTTAAATTTAATTGCGATTATTGCAGGGTCTAGCTCCATGATAATCTTAATAATTTCAAGTTTTTTATCGTCACCTTGAATATTAAGTTCAACAAGATTATCTATTAATTTCATAGGAAATTTTTCCGCTAAAATTCTTATAATTTCCTGTTTTTGGTCACCTTGAATGTTGAAGTGAGAAAGCATTTCAGCTTCAAATCTAAGAGGATCTTCTTTAGCTATTCTCTTTACAAATTCAAATAAGTATGGGGCAGCCATTTCTTGTGAGAAGTGCATCTGGAGAAATTCTTGTATTGATTCCAATTTGAGATTTTTTATAAAAAATTTTAAAAAGTCTATTCTTGTATTTTCATCATGGATGTTAAACTTCTCAAAGTTTTTAATCAGGTCTTCAGGATTTTCATTTCCTAGAGAATAAGCTAATTTTATTCTTAAGTCTTCGCTTTGAATTTTCAATTTATCAAAATTTTCCGCTACAATATGAGGTTCTTTTGAAATTAAATAATGCGCAATTATGAATTTGTTATTTTCTTTCTGAATGCCATATCTTTCAAAATTATTAAAAAAATCTTTTGGGCTTTCAGATGAAGCGAGAGTCGATCTCAAATCTTCAGAATTTACAAGGTGCAATTTTTGATTGAATATATTTCTTATTTTATTTAAGAAGTCCATAACATCATTTTGATTTTCCCTAAACCACGCAACAAGTTTATGATTTAGTTGTTTGTTTTCACGATACGTTTCTGGAAGTTTTTGTATGAATTCGGCAAATAGGTTTTTTTTCGTGTCAGATATCTCAGAAAGTAATTGGGAAAATTCAGGGGAGTCGCTAAAACAATTAAAATTATTATAAATTCCAGACATCATTTTACCTCATTTTAAATAAAAAAGAGAATACTGGATGCTCAAATATTTGTAAACTGTGATTGCCCTACTTTGCTCTAGTTCCACTCAACAATGAAAGAACAAGATCTATGGATCGCAAACGACTGGACAGATACGATACATTAAATTTGACCCTGACACAGTAAACGCAACATATGGTAGAATGAAATGCGATGAGGGACAAAAATATGCATTTGGGAAGACTTAAAAATGAAGCTTTTATCAAAGCTTCTAAGCCATAATATGAGAATTGCTATACTAGGAGCCGGTTATACCGGCTTAGCGCTGGCCTGGCATCTTTTAGAAAAGCATAGCTTTTCTAAAAGACACTCAACAGACATTCAAGTTGTTATTTTTGATTCCATTGGAATCGGGGGAGGGGCCTCCGGAATAGCGGCAGGTTTAATGCATTGCTATGCGGGAGCGCACGCCAAGCTCAATTGGCAGGGTGTAGCAGGAATGCAAGCTACCATCAAATTACTAGAGGTCGCTTCTCAAGAACTGGGGTATTCGGTCGCTGACTTTTCGGGTTTATTACGCCCAGTAGTAACTGAAGAGCAGAAAAATGATTTTGCGAGATGCGCTTCTCTGTATCCAGATGTTCGTTGGTTGGATGCGCAATGCTGCCAAGCAATGGTTCCGGAACTTTCCGCCTATCCGGGCATTTTCATAGACTCTGCAGTTACCGTGCGCTCTGATTGCTATCTGAAGGGGCTTTGGAACGCCTGCCAAAAACGCGGGGCCACATTGCAGGTTAGAACCATCCAAAGTTTATCGGAGGTCAGCGATTTTGACTTAAGTGTAGTCGCTTTAGGCGCTGCCGCAACCTCTCTTCCTGAGTTAGCCCATTTAGCTGTTAGGCCCATTAAAGGGCAAATTCTACAATTAAATTGGCCTTTCAGCAATGTTCCATTTCCGGTTAATTCTCATGCATATCTCATTTTAAACCCCAATCAAAAAAGCTGTCTGGCAGGCGCCACATTCGAAAGAAACTTTACTGATGCTAGTCCACAACTTGAGGTGGCTATTGCAGATATATTCCCTAAAATTTCAGCCCTTTTTCCAAGCTTACAGAAGAGCGCTATTACAGGTTGCAGGGCAGGTCTCCGAGCCTCCACACCCAATCATCTGCCTTTGATGGCTCAAATCAATCCTAAATGTTGGGTTTTGACCGGCATGGGGTCTAAGGGGTTGCTTTATCATGCGCTCTTTGCTGAAAAATTAGCCGGAGAGATCTTATCAAGTTGATTGAAATTGCTTTTGGTATTTAGGCAGTCTTCGCGATAATCGCCGACCCCATCAATCATGCCGCTGTACCCATAGGAGCGGAACCACTCGCAGAAGGGGTAATAGTATTATTTGCCACAGATATATTGGGGTCAGGGTAGTAAGTGCGATATATGCTTTAAACGTTTCATAAAAATATCTTGTGCTGATTTTAAAGTTCCGGTTATAGTTTAAATTATTTTCATATCCGAGAGAGGAATATGAATCTTTACATTTTTTGGGACTCACAATTCCTATGTTTAGTTTGGGAGTTGGTTTTACAAGTTTATTTGAAATTCTACTACGTTTGCAATAAAATCTGATGTCATGTTGTATACGATTTTCTTTGAGTTATCCAGTTGAAACAAAAGAAACGACAGTCGTTTATCCTGCAAACCCTTATGTGGAGGTGTGAATGGATTTTGATGTGTACTGTGATGAAAGTCACCCTGATTTGTTGATTTCTCAAAAATCAAGCGCCCGATTCATTGTAATTGGAAGTCTATGGCTGAAAAGAGACAGTAGAAAAAACTTTAAAAATGAAGTCGATGAATTCAAAAAACAATATCTTGTGGGAGGCGAAATAAAATGGGGCAAAGTCTCGCCTTCAAGACTTGAGTTTTATAAACGGTTAATTTCATGGTTTTTTGATAAGGAGCATAACCTTAGATTCCGAGCAATCGTAATCGATAGAGAAAAGGTGAATCTTTTAACATATCACGACAACGACCAAGAACTTGGATTTTATAAATTTTACTATCAACTTTTGCATCATTGGATAACAGATTTCAATTGTTATCACATATTTTGTGACTTCAAGGTGAATAGGAAAAAAGATAGGCTTCAAACTTTAAAAGAATGCCTTGGTAATTCAAATTTATCCTCATCCGTTCCCATAGTGCAGGCCGTTCGAGCTTCTGAGTCTGTTCTAATCCAAATGGCGGATTTACTCACTGGTTTAGTATCGGCAAAGTATAATCATTCATGCTTATCTGGAAGTCCAAAAGACATGCTCATACAAAAGTGTGAAGGTTATTTGGAAAAGCCAATCAGTGCTACGGGAGCTCAAGAGAATAAATTTAATGTTTTCGAAATCAACCTTAAGGGTGGCTGGCAGTGAGTTATCCTACTTTACTAATACTGAAAGACCAAGACGATTATAAAAAATATTGGATGAAAAATTACTGCCAACAGGGTATCAAGACGTTTGATGGAATCGTTGTGTTTTTCAGGCAAAAAGACTTTGAACATGCCTTTTATGAATCAGTTAACCAAAAAGATGATACTTTTTCAGTTAAACGTGCAGAGCGAATGGGATGGATTGCCGCAGCCCTAAAGGACTCCAAAAGTCAGCTCTATGTAGGATGGGACAGTCAAAAGAAACGTTGTGATAGTCAGCGTAGAGTTGCCATTGTGATGGGAAATTATGTGGTCGTCATCGCGATTTCTAAAAAGATGCCCAAGCAAGCAAAATTTATTACCGCATTTGTGGCTGATACCCCTTCAAGGCCTGGGAGACCATCCACAATTGAACAGATAAAGCGTGGACCAAAATGGAAATAAAAAAACCGCTGATTTGCCAGGCTGGCTCAGCGGTTGAAGCCTTTAAAGGTTCCGCCACCTCTGGTAGAGAACATTTTAACAATAGCACTATTTAATACAAAATGTCAAATCTATTTTTCTCATCAATCAAGTTGATTGAAATTGCTTTTGCAGGATCACATGCGCTTCGGCTGCAATATTGAAAAAAAAGATCACGGCAGGGGATAAGAATGCTGTGAAGGGGATCATGATCACAAACCACTGCAAAACATTATTCAACGGTTTTTCGCAAACGTAGCATAACGAGCCCGTTAAAAAAGCAGCTAAAGTCAGCATTCCCAAACAAAACAATAAGGGCAGGACTGCTAAAATTGCCAAAAGTAGATTGGAAAAAACGTCGCCTTTTAAACGATGCGCAAGAATTTGTGAAACTTGTGTGCGGTTAAGGCCTTTTAAAGCAACGATTGGCGTTAAAACAAACAACATAGCGATATTCAAAAGGCATAAGACCATGGATCCCAGATTCAATAAAAAGGGGCCAAATGCCAAAATAACCCCAAGAAAATCTCCTATTCCCGGGATTTCTTGAAGTAAAACAAAAATTCCGAGCACCATCCACAATAAAAGGTAGCATAAAATGAGGGGAATAGAAAAATAAGAGGCCCCAATGATCACTTCCCAAGACTTAACAAATATATGTTTATAGATGACAGGCTTGTTTTTGACCTCATCGTGATAGATGCGTATGAGAAAAATGCCGAGGGAAAGTAGCACTCCGGCACATATAAAAATAGGCAGGAAGCTTAAACTCATCAAAATCCATTGTCCTGCATGGACAGAGAGTCCTCTGAAAAAGACCACTAACACTCCGCATAAGGCTAGAACGGTAAACGTGGTGAGCAATTTCTTTTTTCCGAAAGTCAGAAAAAAAGCTCTGTTGAAGATAAACCGAAGATCATTTAGAGTCATGCGAATCCTTTTTGGAGTGGCGAGCAGCAACTTGAGTCACTAGATTAACTAAAATCTCGCAAAAATATCAATAGCCTTCAAGAGCTTTTTATTTTAGCCTGTCTTTATATAAGTACTTGGCCCTGACAATGGGTGTTCCCTTGCCATCCCTCGCTACACATCTTTCATAGACAATCTGTATGGCGATTCCCACCACCCGCGATAAGCCAAATAATACTGTGTAATACTCCGGATAAGGGAAGCCGGCTGCTGTCAACAATGTCCCTGAAATGGCATCTACATTGGGGTATGGATTAGATATCTTCGGATTTTCCCCAAGTATTTTGGGCACCTGCGATCGCATTATCAGAGCCGTTTTTACTAGCGGGTGATCTCCGTACTTTTCTTGGGCAATCTTGTATAAAATTGTAGCGCGCGGGTCTTCAACACGCAAAACCGCATGCCCAAAGCCAAAAATCAACTCATTCCGTTCAAGACGTTTTCGTATGAGTTCTTCTATCTGCTCAGGAGTAGGATTCTCTCCAACCTCCTCATACACTTGCTTGACAAAGTTCAGGCAATCCTGATTTGCCCTGCCATGCCTTGGTCCAGCTAATGCACACATGGCTGCGGCTATTGAGCCATACATATTTTCCAAGCCCGAGGCAACGGCCTTGCCTACCAAAGTGGAGAGATTTCCTCCGCCATGATCAAAATGCAAAATATCGAACAACTTAAAGACATGCGTTAATTCTCCCAGATTCGCCGAAGGGACATTCAGCATTTGAACGAAATTTTCAATATAACCTAGTTCAGGCTGAGAAGGCTTGCATTCTCCCCAGCCGGCATGATAATTAATGGCCTCGGCTGCAATTTGCGGGATTTTGCCTATTATATTTAGACAGTCTTCTCGATAATCGCCGACCCCATCGATCATGCCGCAAATTAAGATAGCCGCGGAAAAGAGATCCATGGGATGTCCTTTACGGGGCAATAAACGGATATGCCGGATGACATCTAGAGAACATTGAGCGCGTTTTTGAATGACCTCGGCAAATTGCTGAACTTCTTTGGCGCTGCCTTGGTAGCCATTGTAGAGTAAAAATACCACGGCTTCAGGGGCCCAGTCCACCAATTCTACTACAGAGCGCCCTGCATAAAATAGTCCTTGGACCGGATCGACATGGGAAGTTGTACAATATCCAACAGGATAGCCCCGCATTCCTGAATCCAAATTTTCTTTAGTGACCGTAAAAAGCGCGTCAGCCATTTTTCTCTCCTAAATTTTTATTGGATCATATTGATGACTAAATCCCGTTCATCTATAAGTTCTTGCTCTGTGGCTTTAATCTTATTTTTGATAAAATCATCCCATGGCACATCCTTAACGATCTCATAATTTCCATCGCCTTTAGAACGGCATGGAAAGGAAAAAATCAAATTGCCTTCGATTCCATAGGGATTATGGTCGCTGCAAACTCCTGATGAAAACCATTCTCCCGGTGGAGTAGGCTTAAACAAAGCTTTGCCTGCATCGATAACAGCGCTGGCGGCCGATGCTGCAGATGATTTCCCGCGAGCTGCGATAATGGCCGCGCCTCGCTTTTGCACAATAGTCATGAACTCGCCTTCCAGCCATGTCCGGTCAGTTATTACCTGGGTGACTGGCTGGCCCTGAATGAGGGCGTTGGTAAAATCCGGAACTTGAGTGCTGGAGTGATTGCCCCAAATGGCCAGGCGGGAAACAGCGTTGACTTCTACCTGGGCTTTGTTGGCCAATTGAAAGGCCGCTCGATTCTGATCTAAAAAAGTCATGGCGTGGAAATTTTTGCGGGGTATGCGCGGGGCATTATTCATAGTTATTAGACAGTTGGTGTTGCATGGATTCCCGATTACCAAAACTTTGACATCTTCATGAGCTGCTTCGTTTAGGGCCTTTCCCTGCTCCACAAAAATCTTACCGTTCTCATTAAGTAAATCCCCGCGCTCCATACCGGGGCCTCTCGGCTTTGCCCCTACTAGTAAAGCATAATGCACATCTTGAAAGATTTCCTTGGACTGACTACCTATGCGGATTTCTTTAAGAAGAGGAAAGGCGCAGTCTTCCAGTTCCATTTTAACTCCGGCCAAAGCATTCAATACAGAAGGAACCTCCAAAATATGCAGGGCAATGGGTTGATCATTGCCTAGCATCTCTCCGCTGGCAATCCGAAATAGGAGGCTATAAGCAATTTGTCCGGCGCCTCCGGTTATCGCAATGCGTTTGATAGCCTTGGACATAATTTTGCTCCTAAAATATAGATCGAATTATACTACGCGTGGTATAATCTGCATTCTATGATTAATAACAAATATTCCGCAAACGCAGAATTCAAAGTCTGAGGCAGATATATTCATAATGTCTCGGAAAATTGTTGGCAAAAATCTAGAAGAGTCGGTATGATTGTTTTTAAATTAAATAGATTAAAACATTGCTAAAGGTTCAAAAGTATGTCTGAAAAACAAAACAATAGCCCAGAGGCTCAACAAACTAAAACGTTTATCCTCAAGGGAAAAGAAAATCAACCCAAGTGGTTCATTCTGGATGCTTCCGGAAAAACATTAGGAAGATTCGCAGCAGAGGTAACGAAAATTTTGCGCGGCAAACATAAGCCCACCTTCACCACTTTTGTCGATGGCGGCGACGGTGTGATTGTCATTAACGCTGACAAGATTCGCGTGACTGGGGCCAAAGAAGCCCAAAAAGTATATCGTTACTATACCGGGTCGATGAGTGGATTGCGCGAAGTGCCCTATCGCACAATGAAAGCACGTAAACCTGAATATATCGTTGAACATGCAATAAAGGGAATGATGCCGCATTCACGTTTGGCAAATGCGCAATTAAAGAAACTGCGTATTTTTGCAGGCGAAGAGCACAACCTGGCCGCTCAAAAACCAATCAAAGCTAACATTTAAGATCATAAGGTGTATATGGGAGAAATAGTATCAGCCGGTCGCCGCAAAACAGCGGTATCATCCGTCCGTCTTAGGGAAGGATCCGGACAAATTGACGTCAATGGTCGGACTTTTGAACAATATTTTCCGCTAGAAATTCAACGAAAGGCAGTTTTAACTCCTTTTGAAAAGATCGGTGGAAATTCCAAGCATGATCTCATCATTCGAGTGAAAGGCGGAGGAGTGGAAGGTCAGGTTATTGCAACGCGTTTGGGTATAGCAAGAGCGCTTGTTCTTCAGGATGAAGGACTTCATCATGAGTTTAGAACTCTAGGATTCTTGACCCGCGACTCGCGTAAAAGAGAACGTAAGAAGTATGGAAGAGCGGGGGCTCGTAAACGCTTCCAATTCTCCAAGCGCTAATTGTTGCTTTGTTCAAAGGGACAAGGGACCAAAGGGACTTAAAGGACATAAATATGTCCTTGATCTTTCTGGTCCCCGGTTCCTTTGGTCCCTTTGGTCCCTTACCTCTTTGTTTCTCCAAAAATAAGGATTTCTATATAAAGGCCTTTTAGACAGAAAGGATCTTTATGGAATCTGTAAATTTCAGCCAAAAAGACTCCATTGCATTGTAGGCATTGTAGGACTTCGTTATGTCAGAGTTTAGCGATTTTATTGTTTACGTCGATGAGAGTGGTGATCACTCTTTAGAAATGATCAATGAAATTCATCCTGTCTTTGTGCTTGCCTTTTGTATTTTTAAGAAGAGTGACTATATTGAGAAGATAATACCTTCCGTATGCTCATTGAAATTTGATTTTTGGGGACATGACTCCATCGTGTTTCACAGTCATAAGATTCGTAAACAAGCAGATGAGTTTTCAATTTTAGCCAATTTGCCGACCTTAGAAAGATTCATGGCAAGAATATCTGATCTTATAGATAAAGCACCTTTTAAGATCGTTTCTACTTTAGTTGACAAAAATCGCCTTAAGGATCGCTATACTTCTCCTCACAATCCCTACCATCTGGGACTTCTCTTCTGCCTAGAACGCACAACACGTTTTCTTCAAGAAAATGGTCAAGCAGCCCTCCTTACACATATTATAGTCGAGACAAGAGGACGCAAAGAAGATACTGAGCTTGAGTTAGAATTTCAGCGTATTATGACTAGCGCAGACGCTAAGAAAATTGCCAACTTCAAGATTCAATTTGCTGACAAACGGGTAAATAGTACTGGTCTTCAAATTGCAGATCTTATTGCACACCCCATTGGAAGGCACTACATCAATCCAAGCCAAAAAAATAGAAGTTTTAATAATTTGGAGACAAAATTTTATAAGTATCCAAATTATGAAGGAAAAGGTTTAAAAGTTTTTCCTAAGGCCTAAAAAGCGAAAAGCCCCGGGATTTCTCCTGAGGCTACACGCCGGCTAGGAATCCCCGGCCCACTTACTCTTATTATATCAAAACTGGTTCCTTTCTGCAAGATCTAATTTTCAACAATATGTCCTTGGTCTTTCTGATCCCTGTCCCTCTGCTTCTCCAAAAATAGAGATTCCTATATAAAGGCCTTTTAAACAGAAAGGATCTTTATGGAATCTGTAAATTTCACCCAAAAAGAACCCATCGCCATCGTAGGCATTGGTTGCCGCTTTCCAGGAAATGCTTCCAGCCCTGAAAAATTCTGGGATCTCTTATGCAAAGGAATTGACGCTATTGTGGAAGTTCCTAAAGATCGTTGGGACAGCCGAAGATTTTATGATCCCGATGTTCAAGCTGCCGGCAAGATGTATGTCAATCAAGGGGGCTTCTTAAATGAAAAATGGGAAGATTTTGACGCTGAATTTTTTCACATCTCTCCACGGGAAGCCAAATTTGTAGATCCCCAACAGCGTTTACTTTTGGAACTGGCTTGGGAAGCCATGGAAGACGGGGGAATAGTTCCGGATAATATTCGAGGCAGCGATGCAGCTGTATTTATAGGCGGTTTTACCACTGATTGGCAGACCTTGCACAACAGCCCTCACAACCGGAACCACTGTGGAAATTATTCCGGCATAAACAGCTCTAAAACGATCCTGTCCGCAAGAATAGCGCACTTTTTTGACTTAAGAGGCCCTTGTTTTACACTCGATACCGCATGCTCTTCTTCTTTAGTTGCCGTTCACCTGGCCTGTCAAAACTTATGGCAAAATGAATGCTCTCTAGCCCTTGCCGGAGGCATCAATGCCATGTTGGTTCCTGAAACAACCATCGCCATGGCCAAGGGCAGATTTTTAAATCCCGAGGGAAGGTGCCGCACTTTCGACGCCGATGCAAAAGGCTATGTTCGAGGCGAAGGGGGAGGGATTGTCATCCTCAGAAGGCTCTCTGAAGCTTTACGCGACCGCAACCCTATTTATGCTCTTATCCGAGGGACAGGAATCAACCAAGACGGCCATACACATGGGATAGCACAGCCCAATGCTGAAGCCCAGAAACAGCTTATTCAAAAAGTTTTATGCGATAGCGGGGTTAGTCCCTGGCGCATTCACTATGTGGAAACGCACGGAACAGGCACACCTGTTGGAGATCCGGCGGAAGCCATGGCTCTCAATCATGTCTTGGAAGATCCTAAGCGTTCGCATCCATGCTACATAGGAGCAGTTAAGTCTAATTTCGGCCACTTAGAAGCGGCAGCGGGCATCGCAGGACTTATCAAAACAGCATTATGCCTTAAGCATAAACAAATTCCGCCAAATTTACACTTTAAGACAGCAAATCCAAACATTCCCTTTGAAAAGTACTGCCTAAAGATTCCGACTACTATTCAAGATTTTCCTTCGCAAGAGCAGGCTCATTTTGGATGTGTGAATGCTTTTGGTTACGGAGGAACAAATGCCCATGCGGTCATGCAAAGCCATGAGGTTTCTGAACGAAAAATCGATGGCATAAAACCGGAGAAACCGTTTCTTTTTCCTTTCTCAGCTAAAAATGCAGAAAGCTTAAAGGATGCGGCCAGCACATTTGCGCAGTTTTTAGATGCCAATCCTGATGTCAATCTTTTCGATATCGCCTATACTTTATCTAAGAGACGGTCTTTGTTCGAATACCGCCTAGCTGCCAGCGCAGAATCAAGTCAAGAACTGAAAAATAAACTTGACATGTTTAGCAAAGGAGAGAACCCCGAAGGCTGCGCGTACGGAAAAAATATGGAAGTGGCTTCCCCGCTAGTTTTCGTTTATACCGGAATGGGGCCGCAATGGTGGGGCATGGCCAGGCAGCTCATTCAAACATCGGCCATCTTTTTAGAAACTTTACAGCAATGTGATTGTTTTATTGCCTCCCTCACGCATTGGTCGCTGATCAGCGAGCTGCTGAAGGATGAAGAAAATTCGCGCATAGGCCATCCTGAAATTGCACCGGTAGCAAATTATGCCATCCAGGCTGCCTTAACGGCCTTGCTGAAATCATGGGGTGTTATTCCGGACGCCATTGTGGGACATAGCGTCGGGGAAGTTGCAGCTTGTTATGCGTCTGGGGCTTTGAGCCTTGAAGATGGACTTTTAGTCAGTTACCATCGATCGCGCCTCCAAGCTTCACGCAACGATCAGGGGGCAATGCTGGCTGTTGGGCTAGACATGGAGGGAGCTCTACCCATTCTTAAGCAATATCCCGAAAAAATCTCTGTGGCCGCACAAAACGGTCCAAACTCCTTGACCTTATCCGGAAGCAAAGATGCGCTAGTGGCCATTGCTGCATCTTTGGAACAAGGAAACATTTTCAACCGGTTTCTGAAAGTCAATATTGCTTATCACAGCCATCAATTAGATGGCTTAGAAAACGATGTACTTACCTCCTTGGAAAGCCTTAAACCTAAAACTCCAGTAGTTCCTCAATTTTCTACTGTCTATGCAGAGCTGTTTGATGAAATAATTCCGGATGCACAATACTGGTGGAAAAATATCCGGCAACCAGTGCTATTTGCTCAGACCATTCAAAAAATGATAGATAAAGGATTTCGACTGTATGTTGAAATAGGACCGCATCCGGTTTTAGCAAATTTTATCCGAGACAGTTTGCATTCAAGCCAAGTTAAAGGGGAGATACTGCCAACTTTAAATAGAAAGAAGCCTGATATAGTATCATTGATGGAGTGTTTAGGGGGCTTGTTTGTTCATGGACATCCCATTGACTGGGAAAAATTGCATCCTCATCAGGGACATTTTATACGCTTGCCTGCTTACTCGTGGCAAAAGAAAAAGCACTGGATTGAGTCCGAAGAATCGCGCCAATACAGATTGAGCAGCCGCGGACACGTGATGTTAAGCAGAAAATTGAAGATATCAGATCCAACCTGGAAGGTTGAGGTTAATCGGCAATATTTTCCTTGGCTGGAAGACCATCAAATAGATGGATCCATCGTTTTCCCTGCATCCGCATACATCGAAGCCGCCCTTGCTATCCATTCAACAGTGCATGAAAAAAGCTCCTGTATTTTAGAAGATGTGGACTTTTTACAACCGCTTATCATTCCGCTAGACAAAGAGCCCCTTTTGCAAATTTCCCTAGAGGAAGAGAGCAAATTATTCAAAGCTCAAAGTCTGCCTGATCCCGAAGAGTGGGATTGGATTTGCCATGCCAAGGCTAAATGCTATTCTTCCCATCTACATCACCAAACCAAAGTAGAACTTAACACTATCCGCAAAGGTGTTTGCTACGGAACTGAAGCCATTTATAATCAATTTGTCGAGCAAGGATTGGAATACGGGCCTACCTTTCGCTGCATAAAAAATCTCTGGAAAGGGAACAAAGAAGCATTAGCGGAAATTGCGGCTCCTAATAACAACGATGGGTATCATATTCACCCCGCTCTTTTAGATTCAGCTTTGCAAACGTTGATTGGGGCGATTGATCCAAATGAATACAAAGGGGGAGTGATTTTGCCTTGTCATATGGATAAGGTCATCTTTTACTCTTCTCCGGAAGGGAGTGTTTTTTGCCATGCGATATGCACGAAGATAACTCAAGAAAAGGTCATTGGAAACCTTTTTATTTGTGATGCATTTGGGAACGTATTTGTTGAAATCCAAGGATTTCAATGCAAAATCCTAGCTAATGATCTTAAACTTAAAGCTGACAAGCTTGCCTACCACCCGGTGTGGGAAGAAAGTCCTTTTGCAAAAACATCTAACGACAAACCTGACAAACCGCAATGGCTGTTTGGATTTGCCTCTGAAGATTCCTACCGACATTTGACAAAAAGCTGTACCCAAAATAATATTTACAGCCGCATTTATCCCCTGAGTTCGCTTAATTCGTTAGAGGATACCGAAAAACTTATCGCAAGCCTTATCCCGGCCGACAAATTTAACGCAGAGGCGCAGGGACGCGGTGTCGCAGGGAACAAGATGTTTGCAACTCGCGCTCCCTCTGCGTCACCGCGCCCCTGCGCCTCTGCGTTAAATTTGTTAGCGGATGCCACACAAATGCCTCATCTAACCGTTATGCTGGCATATGATCGAAAAAGCATTGATGACGGCCATTTCGTGGAATCGGAAACCCAAATCGTAAAAGCCTGCGTAAATCTTGTTAAAGCATTGGAAAACCAAAGAAACAGAAACAAACAACCCGTGACACTTTTAATTGTAACTAAGGGAACGCAGTCCATTGGAGAAAAAAATGGCATGAATTTGGCTGGCGCCTCTCTTTGGGGCTTAGGCAGGGTTATTAGGCAAGAATACTCCGATTGGCGGTGCCGCCTGATAGATTTGGAAGATGAGGAAGGCGTGGATTGGGATACCATTGTTCAGGAATTTATGGAGTCCGATCCTTGCGATGAAGTCGCTTATCGCGGCGGCAAAAGATACCAGTATAAGCTCAAAAAATCTAATGATGAACAGGAGCCTGAAAAAGTACCCTTATCATCAAACCAGAGCGCATTTTGCCTTGATTTAAAGAAAGCCGGCAGAATTGAAAACCTTTTTTACCAGCAAGTCGAAAAAAAATCGGCAGGCCCAAAAGAGGTCGAGATTCAGGTGCATACGTCTTCAATTAATTTTAAGGACCTTATGAAGGTCATGGGATTGCTTGATCAAAATGTGTTTGAGGACACTTATTTTGGCGCAAGCTTTGGAATGGAGTGCTCAGGAATCATAACTACTTTAGGATCAAAGGTTAGCAATTATCAGGTAGGCGAGAAGGTATGCGCTTTCATTCCCAATACCTTTCAATCTTATATTACTCTGCCAGTTCAAGCCATCTATCCCATACCGGCAGGCTTAACGTTGGAAGAAGCGCCTGTCTATGTTCCTTTTATTACAGTATTGCGGGCATTGAGAGACATCGCCAAGTTAAAAAAAGGGGAAACGGTCTTGATCCACAGCGCAACGGGTGCGGTTGGATTAGCAGCGATCCAGTATGCGCAGTATGTCGGAGCCCGTATTATTGCCACCGCAGGCAATGAAGAAAAACGGAACTTTTTGCGGGAACAGGGGATAGGAGAATGCGCAGATTCTCGTTCTTTGGCCTTTGTCGATGATGTCTTAAGATGGACTAAAGGAAAGGGTGTCGATGTTGTCCTTAACTCTTTGGCAGGGGAAAGTTTAGCCAAAAGTTGGTCAGTGGTAGCCCCTTACGGACGCTTTATCGAAATTGGAAAAAGGGATATCAGCATGAATCAAGGTTTGCCCATGCGTTATTTCGACCGCAACACCTTGTTTGCATCCATTGATTTGGATAAAAGCTTTATCGATCAGCCCCGCTTAATACAGCGCCTTTTTAAAGAGGCCTACACCCTATTTAAAAAGGGGATTTTCAAACCGCTGCCTTGCCAATCATTTTTGGCCGATCAAGCTGTAGAGGCTTTTCAATTTATGGCCAGATCCAAGCATATTGGCAAGATTACCCTTAAGTTTGAAGGCCAAACTGTTCATGGAGTCCCTCTTCAAAAGGCGATTGTGCAAGATAATTATTCCTATTTAATAACCGGAGGCCTCAGTGGTTTTGGCATGATTGTTGCGAATTGGTTTGTTGAAAAGGGGGCCAGACATTTGATTTTGCTTGGCCGCAGGGGAGCCTCTTCATTAGAAGCGCAAGAAATGATTCAAAGATTCAAGAAAGAAGGAATTACAGTCAAGGTTGCATCTGTCGATGTGGCTAATGCTGATCAACTAAATCATTTACTAGAAGAATGCAGTAGAAAAATGCCCCCTTTAAAAGGGATCATCCATAGCGCAATGGTAATAAACGATGCATTTTTATCTCAAACTACTCTGGAAGGGATCGAACAAGTTTTTTCGCCAAAAGTTGCCGGATGCTTGAATTTGCACCGCCTGACGTCGAATTATTCATTGGATTTTTTCATTCTTTTTTCTTCGATATCCTCCATTATTGGAAATCCTGGACAAGGCAGCTATGCTGCTGCCAATGCATTTTTGGATAGTTTTTGCCATTATAGGCGCCGCCTCGGATTGCCGGCATTGACTATTAATTGGGGAGCCTTAAAAACCGGAATCTTAGAGCGCAACCTTGCTGTTGCGCAACACCTTGAAAATCATGGAATTAAGAGGATTCCCATCAAGATAGCTTTACAAATCTTGGAAAGGGCGCTCGTACATGATGTGCATCAACTCTGTGGTTTAGATATGGATTGGGAAAAATTGGGTCAAGGCATGCCTCAAATTAAGGAAAGTCTTGCATTTGCCGATTTCTTTGTGAAAAAAAACCAACAGTCTTCGTTGACCGATTTTGTAGAACGCCTATGTACAATGGAGGCTGGGCATCGCTTGAGCAAGATGATGGAAATGATTAAGGAAACGATTGCTCAAACGCTTAAAATGAATGCCGCCCAGCTCGATATCAGCGTTCGCTTAAATGCTTTAGGAGTTGACTCGTTAATGGCTATGGAGTTGCAAACCTCTATGGAAGCCAGTTTAGGGATAAAGATTCCCAGCATGGAGCTGATGAAAGGCCCCACTATTGAACAGCTGGGAAGGCTTTGTTTAAAACTCTTGAAATTGTAGGCACTAATCCCTTATTCTGAGCTGACCCCTAGTACATTGTCAAACATCAATTGATATTTAAATGAGTTTCTTGAGCTCTTTTGTTCTGCACTCCCGATTTTGAGTCGCCCTACGGGCTCTGCCTCTTCCTATGCCCTCCCACAGCTCCTTGCGTCGCTGTGGGCTATTTAACAGACGCCCTAGACGGGCTTAGGGCTGTGCAAAACAATCGAGGAGTATAGTTTAAATATTGAGTCGAGTCTAATCTGGATTGTGGGCAGCCCTAAGCCCGTCTAGGGCGTCTGTTAAATAGCCCACAGCGACGCAAGGAGCTGTGGGAGGGCGTAGGAAGAGGCAGAGCCCGTAGGGCGACTCAAAATCGGGAGTGCAGCTTTTAGAGGCGTTTAAATATCAATTTATGTTTGACGCTATACCTGTGCGGGAACGCCCATCAACTCCGCGGTTTAGATGTTGTTGTTTTTTTCTTACTAAACATAGCATGTATCTGTCTAAGAAATATTTTCACCTTAGCAAAATCATTAAATCCAGGAAGAGTGGTTTTAACGTTAACCTTTAAAACTCTAAAATGAGGTGTGTTTTCTGCCACAACTTTTGTTGCATTTCGGTTAGAATCTAAAATGCCTTTTTCATAAGGTGTGCCTCTTTCCCAATCTTTGTGATGCGTCCTTAAAAATCTTTGCATAAGTCGGCCGCAAACCATACCCGTTCTATCCTTTGCACTTAAACATCCCGTTGAAACAGCTAATTTTTTCGTATGCAAAAGTCTCACCAGAAATGCTTCAGCAAGTGGATAGCCCGAGGATACGTGTTCACTACGAAGTCTTTCATCCAAATCAAAATCTTTTTCCAGATTTTTGGGGAATAAGTCAGGATGATTTTTCATTAGTTTGTCGAGTTGCTTTATGTTGTTTTCAAGTTGGAAATCGTTATTTTTGGTGTTTCCTTGAACGGAAATATTAAAAAAGTAAGTGTCTAGCTCAAGTGTTTTAACTGTACCTGCTGCGCCCTCTGCTATTTCTTGAGGCAAATGGATGCCATCCGCACCTATATAAGGGCCTGTGCCATCAAAAATTAGTTTTTTTCCTTTGAACTCCTCAAAAATTTCTTGCATGTCTTCGATTTCTGCTTTTTCATTGTGGTACCACCCTGTTTTATCGAGTACTTGCTTTTTTTGATTCAAAAGCGAAACATGCACCATTGTAAATTTTCCACCAGTCAGCATCGTAGGATTTTTTTCAACCTGCCCCACCACTAATTGAATCATTTGTTTTTGGAGATTACGTCGTCTGTCGGCAATTATACCTGCGAGAAGCGCTGGCTCCGTCTTAATCGATTCTAATTCCGTCTTTGCACTATTGGCTGATTCTAGTTTATTATCTTTTTTAGCTTTTAGATTATGGGAATAAATATAGGCTTCGATTTCCACAATTTTTTTGGAGATGGCTTGTGCTCTCTCTTTTCCTTCCAATTTATCAAACTCTTTAAGATCTTTAAGGCTTACCCATCCATTGCGCATATCAGACATCACTCCGACTCGGTATAAACCTACGCTGCGTTCCCCTGCAACCTCTAATTCTTGGTAGCGCATATTGACAGGAACGGAGATGTATTCTTTAACAGCCTTTGTGAATTTTGAACAACTGCTTATTAAATCGCGGAAATAGTTGGAATCAACCCAATCTTTATTATTTTTTCTATAAGTTTTCGATTTTCCAAGTTCAGTTTGATAAAATTCGATCTCCTTTTGAATTTGATTTTGTTGATCTACGTCCTTTATTTTCTTAGCCTCAACTTGCAGATAGTCCACTGTCTTCTCTAAATATAGAATATCTCGATCTAAACAGTTTTCTCGAGTGACAATGTCGTAAGCCTCTCTACCGTCCGGCAGGGAGTAATCGTCAATCAATGAATTCGTTTCTAGAGGAGGATTAGCGCTAAGCAGGCAAGATGTTTCTAAAGGTTCTTCAGGTTCTTCTCCCTCTGAAAGACTTGAAACGTTTTCTAAGCCGATGGCTGACTGTTGCCCTTTGACTTTTTCGGTTGTTCCTTTATAAGTCGTACCTGCCGGGGGAGTCGGATGAGTCTTACAAAATACCTCTTCGATTTTGTCTAAATGGCTGGAAATGCTGGAGGTGTTTGCATCTTCAATCTTCACCGTTTTCGTCTTATCTCCAATTTGCGTTGTAACAGAAGCTCCCGTTTTAGGATGGAATTTAAATGTAAAATTTTTGAGTTCAGCAAAATTTGGATTTTCAGATGCCTCTTTAATGTAGTAGCCGAACGCTTCATTTACAAGATTTTTTATAGCTTCAAGTTGTTTTGGACTATAAGTGAGTTGCTGTTCTTGTCCTTTTATGATCAATTTTGTAATAGTAAAAGTTTTACCATTCGATAATTCCAGGACACCGTTATTAATAGAAAAAATCTCACCGCTATTTAAGGCTGGCCGACTTGTTTCTACAGGATGACTAGAGTTTACTTTCATAGACTACACTTTAATGGTTTATATGACCTTCATTATATCATATTTAAATCATTTTATAAAACATTGTTTTTAGATAAATAAAATTAAAATTCAGTTGTCATGGAATCTTTCTAGTTTTATCTACTCTAAAAATATCTTTTTGCTTAGGGGAGTGACTCAAGTTAAGGTAATACTCTCTGCAAAACCTCAATCGTTAATTTCTTAACATTGATTATTTTCTTGCTTTTCCCTTTCGATAGTGGCATGTTGCTCCTTTAAATTTTAAAGTACATGTATGCCAAGTTTTCAAGTTCTACTTTTTGTATTTATTTTTCCTAGCTTTTTGTTCTGCTATGAATATTCTCTTACAGTCTTAGCGATCTTTCAGAACGAAGCTCCATACCTTGAAGAATGGATCGGCTATCATCACATGGTAGGAGTTGAGCATTTTATTCTTTACAATCACTTCAGCACTGATGATTTCATGGATATTCTTGAGCCATATGTCGCATCAGGCCTTGTTGAGCTAAGGGATTGCATGTGTAGAGAATATCCTAAAGCTCTCCTTGTAACATATCAGGAAGGCATTTCTAAAGAAAAAGAGCGATCAAAATGGCTAGCCTTAATCGATATAGACGAATTTATTGTCCCCAAAGAGCATCCTACAATTGACAAGTTTCTTCTAGAGTATGAAGAGGCAGCTGGAATTGTTATCAATTGGCAGATATTCGGAACCTCTGGGATAAAATCTCTAAATGGCGCCTCTTTATTGGAAAATCTCATCCGAAAGTTTCCTGAAGACTTTGATTCAGCTTGGAACTCTAATCATTTCGTAAAAAGTATCATTAGACCGGATCGAGTTGATGAAAGCACAAAAGATCCAAATTGTGGAAACCATGTATTTATGCCGCTGGACGGCTACTTTATTGTTAATAGCGATCATATTGCCCAGCCACTATTATGTAAAAATCCAAGCATTATAATTGACAAAATGCAAATTAACCACTACTGGTTCAGAGACGAGGAATGGTTTTACAAAAACAAAATCAAGCGCCGAGAAGAGGTTGGTGAATCATATTCTCAAGGTTTCATCGACTGGCTTTTTGAAAACGGAAATATCGAAAAAGATCTATGGATACAACCATTCGTCCAACCTGAACCTTATAGTCTTTGCTTAAAACCCTTGAAACCGTAATTGCCTAAGTGTATGCTCATCAATTATCTTGCAGCCTTAGACATCAAAATAGGAGTGATGAATCGTGAATATGCCTTTAAATAATGCTCTTCAAATCATTATCCCTACAAGAGGAGACCTCTGTGCAAAAGGAGAAGAGCTCTTTATCCCAGGAATGGAATATTATTCTGTGTTATGCAAAGGGGATGAAAAAGGAATAACACGCCAGGATTTTTGTCTAAATTGTTGGGAATTATTTGCCCGCCACGATTTTACTAAAAGTTCTCAGACATATTGGAAATCTAAAGTTCCCCCTAAGAAAAAAGCGCCAGCCGCGCCTTTGCATAGGAATGAAAAAGCATTAGAGCTTTTGAAAGCATCGGTGGCGTGCGATCAGATGGAAGACCAAGCGGAAGCGTTTGTGTTGGCAGTTTACTTAGCAAGAAAAAAACTTCTCTATCTTAGAGATGAAGTTTTGGATGAAAGCGGCAAACGAATCCAATTCTATGAAGTGGCGGCAACTGAAGAAATGATAGGGGTTCCAAAAATCGATCTTTCTGCTATTCCTATTGATAAGATCCAATCTAATTTGGCCAAAAAACTGAACACCTAGCGGCAAAAGTGCATCCGCATTTACATGATTTTTTTATCTACATCGCCTCTGAAAAAGGACTGGCACATAACACTCTTGAGGCTTACCAGCGAGATACAACGGCTTTTGTGAATTTTTGGGAAGTTCAAGGAATCACACAATTTGCACAAATCGAAACGGATCATATCATCGCTTTTTTATCTCATTTGCATGGCCATCAATATGCCAGTGCGAGCATATGCCGTGCTTTGATGGCGCTTAAAGTATTATTTCGCTTTTTAAAACGAGAGGGGATTGTCCCTTCTAACGTCACCTTATATCTTGATTCGCCTAAGTTGTGGCAGCTGATTCCGGAAGTTTTAAATTATGCAGAGGTCGATCGGCTTTTAAGCCAACCTGATGAAACCACTTATATTGGCGCTCGCGACAAAGCTATCTTAGAAGTGTTATATGCTTCGGGCTTGCGAGTTTCTGAGCTCTGTTCTTTGGGAATAAATGATATCGATGATACCTTCGTGCGGGTGATGGGCAAAGGCCGTAAGGAAAGATTGGTTCCCATTGGAGTTAAGGCCCTGGCAGCTGTGGATCATTACCTTAATTTTCGCGAAGACAGCGAGCATCAAAAGGCTTTATTTATCACTGAAAAAGGACGACGGATAGATCGCGTCGCCATCTGGAAAATTGTTAAACATTATGCTGAAGAAGCAAATATCATTAAAAATATCTCTCCCCATACATTGCGGCATTCCTTTGCGACGCATTTGCTTGATAATGGCGCAGATTTGCGCATCATTCAAGAAATGCTAGGGCACTCTTCGATCAGCAGTACTGATCGCTATACACATGTAAGTTCAAAAAGGCTCCAAGAAGCCTTTCATGCTTTTCATCCAAGTAATATCCGCTTTTAGTAGGAAGTTGCTCAAACAGAGAATTCTTAATCGACATCTAACCAGCTCCTTTTTTATTTAATTTATTTGTAATAGCATAAAATTTAAATATATTTGTCGAAAAACTTTATCTCTGGTATGATTATTTTTTATCTTGAATATTCCAGATATTAATCAATAGACATATTAATAAGGTGTAGTTTTGAAAAAAGAAGATTACTTATATCAATTAAAAAATGTCGCCTTTTCCTATCAACTTGGGTCGCTGCAGATCGAAGCCATTCGCGATATCAGTTTAGACATTCAGAAACAAACATTGGTGACATTCTCCGGCCCCTCCGGATCAGGAAAGTCAACCCTTTTGAATATTCTAGGACTAATCGAACCGGTCCAATCCGGTCAAGTTCTGTTTCAAAACCACAATCTTTCCATGATTAATCAGAAGGGCATGAACTCAATTCGGAAATATAAAATCGGATTCATCTTTCAGCAATTTCATTTAATTCCAGTCTTTACCGCAGAAGAAAATGTCGCCTATTTCCTTGAACGCCAAGGCCTGGCCAAGGACGAAATCCAAAGTCGCACGCGCAGGTCATTAGAAGAAGTCGGATTGTGGGAGCATCGCATAAAAAAGCCTTCGGAGTTAAGCGGCGGACAAAAACAACGGGTGGCTATCGCCAGGGCGTTAGCAAAGAATCCGGAAGTGATCATTGGGGATGAGCCTACCGCAAGCTTAGACCAAAAGACCGGCAAAGAAATCATGGAAATTTTCGCCTATCAGGTAAAACACAAAAAAGTTTCTGTGATTTTAACTACCCATGACAAAATGATCCAATCTTATGCCGACCACAATTTTCACATACAAGATGGGAGGCTTGGTTGACAGATGATTTTTCTTTCCTTTATGAATTTATTCCGCAACTTTAGAAGGACATTAGCTATTTTATTGACAATAGCTTTAGGCACAGGCGTTCTTTTTTCTTTTAAAGGCTTTATTCACGGCGTTTTGACCCAATACAGAGAAAGCACCATTCATTCCCATTATGGCCATGGTCAAATCCACACAAAAAATTATCGCACGTCTTTTCATGCCGAACCTTGGAAGCATTGGATTGCCAACCAGGAAGAAATTCAGAGTTTTTTACTATCCCAAGATGCCGTTCAACATATTTTCCCAAGGGTAAATTTTTCAGCCCTTTTGAAGAAAGGCAATGTTACCATGAGCGGATATGGGCATGGCATTCAGGCTCAAGACGAAGCAGGTTTTTTTGACAGAATGAATATTGAATCAGGCCAGACCCTAACAAATCAACCCAATGGAATTCTCTTGGGCCAAGGGCTGGCTAAAGCTTTAGACGTAAAGCCTGGAGATAAGCTTACACTGCTGGTAAACTCTATTGATGGCAGCATAAGCCAAGCTGAAATGGAAGTCACCGGCATTTTTCATACGGGTTCCTTAGACTTCGACAGCCGCATTTTCCGTATTCAGCTCTCTAAAGCGCAGTCTCTCCTCAAGACGTCCAATATCGAACTCATCTCCCTGGGTTTAAGGAATCACACAGATTGGGATACCTTGGCGGCTTCTGTTGAAAAAGCCTTTCCTCAATTGGATGCGGCTTCCTTCGCTGCATTAGATAAAGTGTATTATCAGCATTCTGTTGACTGGCTATATGCGCAGTATCAGGTGATCCAATGCATCATACTGTCTATTGTGCTTTTAGGAATTTTCAATTCGATATCCGCGGCTATTTTGGAGAGAAAGCAGGAAATAGGCAATTTCCGAGCTAACGGGGAATCGGTGTCTGATGTAATGAAGTTAGTTACCGTAGAGGGAGCCTTTTTGGGGATATTAGGAAGTGTTCTTGGGATCGGAGTGGCCTATTTGGTTTTGAAAGGATTTTTAGATAATCGAATTGAGATGCCGCCAGGTCCAGGATTGACCCGTTCATTCTTTGTATCATTTCAATTTGAGTGGCACATGGTTTACACGACTCTAGGCCTAAGTACGGCAGCAGCAATTGCAGCATCTTTGCTAGCAGGGATAAAAGTGGCCAAAATGCCAATCGCCAAAGCTTTAAGATCCTAGTACATGCTTGGCAGAAAAGTGACCGAATAGTATAGTGAGCCTATTAATAAAATAAACTTGTCACTTGCATCCTTAACAAGAATAGGTAATTTATGACTTATAGGCCAAAGATACTCGCTTTCGCTGGAAGCTTACGCAAAGATTCCACCAACAAAAAGTTAGTGAAAATAGCCATCAAGGGGGCTCAAGAAGCGGGAGGGGATGTCACTTACATAGACCTAAAGGATTATCCCTTGCCAGTGTATGATCAGGATATTGAGGATGCACAAGGTTTGCCTGAAAATGCATTGAAATTAAAAACTCTCATGTTGGAGCATGATGGCTTCTTGATTTCTTGCCCAGAATACAATAGCTCATTATCTGCTGCATTTAAAAACACGATCGATTGGGCTTCACGAAAAGCTACGCCTGAAGAGGTCTATTTGTGTTGTTTTATCGAAAAAGGTGTCGCGCTTATGAGTGCCTCTCCGAGTTATCTCGGAGGTTTGCGCGGTCTTGTGCATGTTCGATCGATGTTTAGCAACATCTACAGTCTTGTACTCCCTAAGCAAAAAAGCGTTGCTCTAGCCGACAAGGCTTTCACACCTGATGGCAATTTGAAAGATCCCAAGCAACAGCAAGAGGCGATCGATATTGGGAAAGAGCTC
>Ga0206882_1013_pt1 | contig 27998 bp, 23 predicted proteins | sample Alteio_BWOrgCont_4_FD_152908 | JGI IMG/M metagenome (GOLD analysis project Ga0206882, IMG submission 152908) | Enriched cells from forest soil in Barre Woods Harvard Forest LTER site, Petersham, Massachusetts, United States -... | ecosystem: Environmental > Terrestrial > Soil > Temperate forest > O...
CATGGTGTAAACCTATAAGGTGGGATGCTGAAATAAATTCAGCATGACTTTCTAATTTAAAATCAATTGCCGGGGGGCTTCGTAGCTGGCGATTGCGTGTCCTTTTTATTCATAAAAGGTATTTTTTTCCAGATGGATTGATCGTTGGGTACTTCAATGCCTTCTTCCCAGGTAGTTACGTTTGTCAGATCGCCTTTTTGGTTCCAGGTTTTCCATACACCATCTTTAAGGCCGGTTTTAAAATTACCTTCTTCCTTCAAATTCTTATCCGGGTAAAATGCAATATAATGCCCATTCAGCAACTGGCCGGTATAGCCGCCCTGGGTAGAATGGATAATTTTATTAAAATACCAGTAATAGTAGCGGTCGTTTTTAATTTTAGGATCATTTTTAACGGGTTCGATGTCTGCCGTTATTTCCTGCGTGGAATCGGTTATATGAATTTGCAGGTCATATACATTAGCAGCAACAGGCCGGTTATTGTTAGAGGTGGCAACCCGGTTATTATTATTGTTGTTGTAATCAGTAGTGCGCTGGGCATATAACTTGCCTATGCCGCACAATAATATAATTAGGATAATTTTCTTCATGTATCTGTATGACAACGATTAGCATAAAAGGTTTAGTATGTGTAAATATATTATTTAACTATAATATAATTAAATTACCTTTGAAATATAAGACACGAACGTATTAGTCATGTAATAATAGACGGCTTTTAATTTATTGACGTTTTATTATTTAATCCTCAATCGATTTAAATACATATCCCTCTTTACTCCACACCTCCATTACCCTCGGCAAAACATACTCCAACCTCGGGAACGCCTTCAAACTATCATGAAACAAAACCATATCCCCGCTTCGGGTGTGCTTTAATACATTTTGCAAACACTTTTCAGGTTTTAAATCGACGTCGTAATCGGCTGATAATATATTCCACATGATAATTTCCAGTCCGGGTTTGGCCGCTTTAAGCAGTTTTACCTGCGAGCGTTTAATACTGGCATAGGGTGGCCTGAACAGTTTTGAACCGGTCAGTCTATCGGCTTCTAAAAAATTTTCGAGGTAAATTTGATCATCGGTTTCCCATCCCCGCAGGTGATTATAGGTATGGTTACCTATGGTATGGCCGGCGTTTTTTACCTGTTCAAATATTTCGGGATGCTTGCTGATGTTATCGCCAATGCAGAAAAAAGTGGCCTTTGCGTTGTACTGCTGTAAAATATTTAATACAAAGGGTGTAACAATAGGTATAGGGCCATCGTCAAAAGTGAGATAAATGCAGCGGTCGGCAGATTTAATATCCCAGGTAAGCCGGGGTTTTAATTTTTTGACTAACCAGGGAGTTTTAACCAGCGGCATTTGTTAAAAAATGTTATTGGGTGTGAGATAAATTTTTTAATTAATTATTATTAGCCCAAAATTGGATTGAAGAATAGCTCAAATCTAACATCTCATATCCCATATCTGAAATAAATTATAGAATAAACTTTATGATACAACTTATACATAAATTTAAACAGGTAAGTATTTTTAGCATAGTGCTGCTGGCGCTGGTTAATTTTACGGCTAATGCGCAGGAGAAGATCACCCTGCAAACGGCTGTCGACCGCACCCTGGAACGCAACCTTACTATTAAGCAGGCGCTGATTACCGAACAATTAGCGGGCGCTGATTACCAGCAATCAAAGTATAACCAGCTACCAAGCTTAAGTGCTAACCCGCAGGGCTCGTACAACTTAGGCCGCAGCGTCAACCTGGCAACTTATGCCTATACCAATCAATCATCTTTATATATTGCCGGTACTGCTTCGCTCTCTGTAACACTTTTCCAGGGAGGGCAACTGCGCAACCAGATTTTAGAGAACAAACTTACGCTTGACGCGGATAAAACCGCTACCGCGAAAGTTAAAAACGACCTGGTATTAAATGTAGTGACCGATTACCTGCAAATTTTAACCAACCAGGATTTGGTAGTAGCCGCTAAACAACAAATTGATATTGCCACGCAGACGCTGAATAAATCGCAGATAAGCTTTAATGTTGGTAATATGACACTGGCCGACCTTGCACAGTCAAAAGCGCAGTTATCAACTGCTAACCTTAATTTAACTACCGCTCAAAATCAGCTTGACCTGTCCATCCTGATATTAAAGCAATATATGGAAATGGACCCGAACTCGAATATTGTTATTGAGAAACCGGATATCAGTAAACTGACAGATATAAAAACAATTTATGACGCCAACGATGTTATCAAAACGGCTTTAAGTGTAAACCCGGATATAAAGCTGGCCGAAGCCCAGCAGGAAACATACGCACAGGCAATTAAAATAGCTAAAGGCAACTATTATCCTACTGTGTCTTTATTTGGCAGTGCGGGCTCGAGCTATTCAAATTTACTGAGCCAGCAGGTAATAGGCTCAACACAAATAGCTGTACCTATAGGTACAGTACAGGGTACCAACCAAATAGTAAACACGGTAGTTTCACAACCTATTTATGCGCCTTATTCGCTTTTTAACCAGTTTGGCAATAACTTTAACCAGGCTGTAGGCCTTAGTGTTCAGATACCTATATTTAACAAATATACGGCGCGTACCTCGGTAGCCAAAGCAAAGCTTAGCTATCAAAATGCAGCCATCGCATCGCAAATAGCTAAAAATAATTTGAGCAAAACCATAATACAGGCTATATTAGACTTACAGGCGGCCGACAAGCAATATCAATCGGCATTGGTAACGTTCGACTCAAATAAAGAGGCTTTAAATGTTACCAAACAACGGTATGATGTTGGGTTGGTTAATACGCTTGATTATAACACGGCTTTAACCAACTATAACAAATCGCAAAATGATATGATAGAAGCCCGTTATGGCGTCATATTCAGAAGCAAAGTAATTGACTATTATCTTGGAAATACAATAACACTATAAAATACCGAACCATCATGGGAAAGACTACCAAATATATTTTAATTATCCTGGGCATACTTGTTGTTTTACTGATAGTAGGCAAGGCTACAGGTGTAATAGGACAGGAACAAAAAACGCAGGTGGCTACCGAAAAGGCCGCTGTGCGCACTATCAATGAATCGGTATCGGCAAGCGGAAAAATCAAGCCGCATATTGAAGTAAAAATCAGTCCTGAAGTTTCGGGAGAAGTGGTTGAATTGCCGGTTAAAGAAGGTGATGTTGTTAAAAAAGGCCAGTTGATCTGTAAGGTAAGGCCGGATATTTTACAATCAGGTTATAACAGGGCCGTTGCAGCCAATAACTCTCAAAAAGCCACTATAGGTAATTCAGACCAGATGCTTAAACAGGCCGAGGCTACCTATAATAACCAGCAGGCTATTTATAACCGCGATAAAACGCTGTTTGATAACAAGGTGCTTACCGCGTCAGAGTTTGACGCAGCGAAGGCAAGCTATGATGGCGCTAAAGCCGGGTTAGAAGCTGCCAAACAAAACGTGAAGGGAGCCCAGTTTGGCTTGGCGCAAACTGAAGCTTCTGTTAAGGAAGCACAGGATAATTTAGTTAAAACAACTATTTATGCCCCTATTGATGGTGTAGTATCTAAGCTGTCTATTCAAAAGGGCGAACGCGTATTGGGTACTGCGCAATTTGCAGGTACAGAGATCATGACCATTTCTGACCTAAGCCAGTTAGATGTAGATGTGGATGTAAATGAGAATGATATTAACCGGATCGTTTTAGGCGATTCGTCGAAAGTCGCGGTAGATGCCTTCCAGGATAAAAAGTTTAATGGCACCGTAATTGAAATAGGCAGCGCGGCTAATGTTGTGGGCACCAATGCCGACCAGGTTACCAACTTTACAGTTAAAGTAAGGCTTGACCCAAAATCATACATTGATCTGCTTAAAAAAACCGCGGCCAACCCCTCACCTTTCCGCCCGGGATTAACAGCTACTGTTGATATTAATACTAACCATACCAAATCGCTGTCGGTGCCTATTCAATCAGTTACTACCCGCGATCAGAAGAAGATGGATATGACCAATCCTCAAAACCAAACAGACGACAAGAAAACAGCCAGCACTGATATATCAAAAGAATATGTATTTGTTTACAATGCCGGCAAGGTAAAGCAAACGCTGGTAACCACAGGCATACAGGATGATACCTATATACAGATATTAACGGGCCTAAAAGCCGGTGATGAAGTAGTATCGGCACCATATCCTGCCATATCAAAAACTTTGAAGGATAAGGACCTGGTTGAAAAAGTTGATAAAGCCAAGTTGTTTACTACGACGGACAATAAGTAGATGTGCAGATGTTTTGATGTGCAGATATGCAAATGAATAAAGGGATTGATAAATGTTGGGGCTGACAGTTAGGGTTGGCCCTAATACGTTAATGCAATTGCGTGATAAAAATTAAAGGCGGCTTATAGATTTTATCAACTTATGCGCCCAGGCTGGTAAATGGTTAATTTCAGTAACATCATTCGATTTATCAAACTCGGCGACTATTTTTGGTATTTCTTCTGCGCTAATATTAACCAGTGTCAACTTATCGATCAGGTGAAAGTTCCCTTCTATTAAGAGAATTGTGTTGTTATACATTTCTTCAATAACATCTGGTTTAACAAGGTGTAATCCTTGTTCATGGCGAATTTTGGCACGATCATAACAAAGCTGTATGTCCCCTGTAAAAAACAAAATAACCGATATTTTATTCTGGTGATCGAAGTTTTGATTGACCGGAGAAAATCGTAATGACTTTGAAAACCAAGATTAAGTTCGATAGCAAAGTCTTTGAGGCTGTATCAAAAATAAAATTCATTGTGAATAGACAAAATAATATTTCGAATAATAAAGGCTCTGTGTTTCTTCGTGCATTTTCTTCGTGAACTCTGTGGTTAATTTAACCACAAAGGTCGCAAAGAGGTTCGCAAAGGGCACAAAGACCAAATATTATTTTGCATTGTTTTTTTAAATTGGACTTTTGATACAGCCTCTTCTTCTAACCAGGTCATTAAATTTAAGATTACCGATGTCTTTATAATCTGTAAAGCCATCCTGCTTGTATTTATAGGATATTGAATCAGGATCAAGGACTGGCAATTCTTTTGAAAGAAACGCTCCGCCAGATGTGCTTTTACCAATACCGGGAAATATATTATTGCCAATTATAATTTTTCTGTTCGCCCGTCGGCAAATTCAACAACCATGACCCCATTCTTTTTATATACCAGCGGCTGCCCTATAGAAAATAAATGGTTACGCACAAAGGCCTGTTCCTTTTGCTCCCATATTTTTAACTCTTCCGGCTTCATTTCTAATGGAGATTTTGTCATTCTGCCCCGTTTGATGAAAGGTTCATCATTATTAAGAAATTGCTTTGCCATATACAAAAATAAAGAAATTATGTCATTTTTAAAGAATAGACATTATCAATGTTGGCTATATATAATAATTGTCTGACAGATCAATAAAAGTTGAAGTTTATTTACTCAACTCCCGGCCTTGTGGGTGATAACACCATAGCCGTTAACCCACTATATCCAACATAAAAGAAATAGCATTTGCCGAGTGCAATGCTTCTGTTGATTCTAATGAATCTTTTGCTGTTTCTGATGCCCTTTTGCGCATTTGTTGTTCGTAAGCTGCAATGGCTGCGCATGTATCAGCAAAATCATCACCGGTAAGGCATTGACTTAATTCTAAAGCATCCAGCATGGCCATATTTACACCTTCACCGGCGTAAGGCGGCATCAGGTGGGCGGCATCGCCCAACATAGTAAGGTTTGGTTGTGCTTCCCAGGTTTGGTCTAAAGGCATACAATATTGCGGGCGCGGTGTAAAACGTGTGCTTGCGTTTTCAAATAATTCATGCCATATATTGTCCCAACCAGCATATTCCATTTTAAACCAATCCAGCACTTGCGCCTTATCTGTAAAATCTATCCCGCAATCGCGGCTCCAATGCTCATCGGTTTTAAAGCCCGGATAAAACACCAGGCTGCCATCACCTTTTGAGCTTACGATTAATGTTTTCTCATCATCCATAGCAAATATCTTTCCGCCATTTAATAGCTGATGGATTTTCGGGCTTGCCGTTTCAGAATAATATACCGCACCTTCTATAGCCGTGAGACCGGCAAAAAAGGGCTTAATAGGCGTGATGTAAGGGCGTATTTTAGAGTTCGCGCCATCTGCCGCTATAACTATATCTGCAAATGCATGGTCGCCGCTTTTAAATTCAATTCTCCAAACATTGTTTTGCTGCGACATGGATACAAACCGGCTATCCCACACTACCGTGCCCGGCAATAGCGAATCCAGCAAGATCTGCTGTAGCGGGCCACGGTCAATTTCAGGACGTGATATACCACCTTCAGGCGTTGGTGCATCTTCAAACAAAATATTCGCGTATTTATCCGTAATGCGTAAGCGCTCGGCCCCCGGGCGGTAATTAGCTTTAAATGCTTCCATCAGCCCGGCCTCCTGCAAGGCCTTTAACCCCGATTCTTCGTGCAGATCAAGCGTTGCGCCCTGCATACGGGCATCTTTGTTTATATCACGCTCAAATACCTTTACATCCGCGCCCTGCATTTGTAAAAGACGGGCAAGCGTTAAACCTCCTGGCCCGCCGCCAACTATAGCAATTTCTTTATCTTTTATTACGCTCATTTATTTTAATACTGCTTAACAGGGTAGACGATTGTGCTTTGCAAATATTTCAAATAAAATGAAAGTTAATGAATGCCATGTTAAGCAATTATTATCATCTGCATATCAGGACGGGTCACAGGGTTAACACAACTTAACACAATTCAAGGTTAACATATTTAAGTGTCTGATAATCAAATTGTTAAAATTTATGCGGGTTAACATAAAAAGCTGGTTGTTCACGTTCATAAAACGAACGCCGCTAAATATGCGTTAACGACTGTAAATCAATTGTTTATAAATTTGGCATCTTTTGATTATTTACCACAAATGCGGGCAGCAATTTATACCGACATTGCCGTTAAAAACGTTGTAAAATCTTTACGGTAATTACCGCCTACAATTATATCACGTTTATCTGCCAGCGTAACTTTGTTGCCGTCAACCGTGATGATATGCCGTGTACCTATAATAAAGCTCTGGTGGACCTGTAAAAAATGCTCACCTGATGTATTTAGCTTGTTTTTAATTTCGCTGAGCGAAATATTTGCAGGCACTTCCTGTCCGGCTATATAGATCAGCACATAATGCCCTTTGCTCTCTATAGCTACAATGTCCCTGCAGTTTATTTTACTATAAACTGAATCATCTGTACATTTTATAAAAAGGTAGTCATCTGCCGGCGGCTTTGGTGCAGGGAATAATTTATTGATAACCGGGGCAAATTTTTCTAAAGCTACAGGCTTCAGCAAACAGGCATCCGGTAATGCCCTAAGGGCCGGCCCGTAATAGTCGTGCATCCAGGCGGTTACAAATACTAACTTATGGGTTTTATGCTTTATCTGCTCAAAAAGTTCTATGCCCGATATCGGCATCTCTATATCCATCAGTATCAAATCTACAGGATGCTTGTAAGCGCTTATTTCGGTAAGCGCCAATATCGGGTCGGTGTAGGTTTTAACAAGTGCAAGGTTAGGCATCAGCTCAACCAGGTCCTTTAAATGTTCAACCGCATGGGGTTCGTCATCAATAATAATACACTGATACTTCATTGCGATAAGATAAATGTAACGTAAATATACGCGCGAATTATGAATTACCAATGTATTTCAAAATAATTTAACCAAACAATCAGGACATCAGATACAAAATACAGCATAAATTTACCCTAAATCTTCCCTCCTGGTTCTTGACTCTTACCCCCAAAAAAACCGTTCGTGCACGAAATATGCCCGTTCGTGCAGGAAATATACCTGTCTGTGCAAAAATTTGCAGGTAATAAATTAAGCAGTTAACTTTATTGCAGGTAATCGTTAGATAATAAGGATATTACTAATCACAATTTAACCGGTTGCCTAAATCTTACCCGGTTTATGGAAAAAGATAATGCCACCCTTGTATTAACCCGCTTTATTAAAGCTCTGGCTATACCTGTAACCCGCCAAAGCATCAGCGACGAACTTCAAAAGCATCCCGATTACGGCAGCATGCTGGCCTTTAACGATGTGCTGAACAATTACCGCGTTACCAGCGATGCCTACCTGGTTCCGTTTAAGGAACTGGCCGAAGTGCCGCTGCCGTTTATTGCCCATTTGGCCGACAAGGATTTTGCCGTAGTAACCCGTTTAGATGAACAGCAGGTTACCTTGTCTAATGAAAAATGGAACAATAAGAAAATCCCGTTAGATAAATTTAAAAAGCTATACGCTAATACGGTATTAACAGCACAGAAGCAGCCCAACGCGGGTGAACCCGGTTATGCCGGAAAACACCGGAAAGAGCTTATAAGCGATTGGGGAACAACCATAGCCGGTACCGGTACGGCTATTATTTTGCTGGCGTTTTTATTAATGAATACGGGTTACTTAACTGCCTTTAGCCTGCAAATAGCATTATTAACCTTATTTAAAACCGCCGGGCTTGCCGTATCCATCTTATTATTGGTACAAAGCATTGATGCCAATAACCCGCTGATACAAAAACTATGCGGTGATGACGATACGAAAAATTGCAACGCCATACTTTCCTCAAAAGCCGCTAAGGCGACCGAATGGCTAAGCTGGAGCGAGGTTGGCTTTTTCTACTTTGCGGGTACATTGTTAACACTTTTATTTAACAGTGGCCATATAGCAATTATGCAGGCATTAGCAATATTGAATATCATTAGCCTGCCCTATACGGTTTACTCTATTTATTACCAGTGGCGGGTTGCTAAACAATGGTGCGTGTTTTGTTGCGCGGTGCAGGCAATTTTATGGCTGGGGTTTTTTGCCTTTTTACCTTACCTGCTAAATGGCCTGCAAACGCCAAGCCTAACCGAATGGGCCACCCTAACAATGGGCATAATGCTGCCTGTTTTTGCGTGGGTAGTATTAAAACCCTATTTATTGCAATACGCGCGGCTAACCCCGCTTAATAATAACCTGCGCCATTTTAAATACAATAAAGAGCTGTTTGACGCGGCGGTAATGGGGCAGCCCAAATTTGCCACGCCTGGTGCTGACTATAGCATTGTGCTGGGCAATGCCGAAGCCAATAACATAATTACCATGATAAGCAACCCTTATTGCCAGCCCTGCGCCAAAGCGCATGCGCAAATTGATGAGGCCTTAAACAATTTTGAAGATATGCAGGTGCGGATAATTTTTGTTGGTAAAAGCAATACGGATGAAAATAATACCAAAACAAAAGTACACCGGCATTTGATGGCATTAAATGAACTGGCAGACAGGGCTATTATTAAAAACGCCCTGCACGACTGGTATGAACAAAAACAAAAAAACTACGATGCCTGGGCAAAAGTTTACCCTGTAACCTTAAACCCTGAAAATAATTACAAGCTGGATAAGCAAAAAGCCTGGTGCGATATGGCCGGAATAAGCGGTACGCCAACTTTTTTGATAAACGGCTACCGTTTACCAAAAACTTACCAGTTACACGAATTAAAATACATGCTTTATAACAGCGATAAAGAAGCTTCAACAGAAAGTAAAGAGGAGTATGCCCTTTAATGCAATACATACAAACCGGGCAAGCCGAAGGGACTGAGTTATTAACGGATTATTTAACTTAAATTTTCAGGTATGGATAAATTCAAAAAATCAAGTAACCAAAAATTCAAAAAATCTATTATTTATTTACATTAAATTTTAAATATCATGAATAAATTTAAAAAACTCAGCCGTGCTGAAATGAAGCAAATTACAGGCGCCGGGGCTTTATGTCAGCCTACTGATTACGTTACTTGTCAATGCGACTACGGCGCGTATACGTGTCAACTAGTGGGGCCATGGGCTCCTGATGGACCATGTTGTCCCGCTACACGAAACCAGGTATGTCATTACTATTGTGGGGGCAGTGAAACCGGACTTAACCAGACTTGCTGGACCGATTTTGGATGTTCAATAGCCGATAACACACCTACTCAGCCTTGTTAAAACTATCTATCAGAATAACTATCTACCAGGTGGTTATTCTGATTAGATACTTATAATAAATAATAAAAACCACTATTAATTATCGCGGGAATGACTATTTAAAATAAATATTTATTTATAATTTTAGGAAAAGTTTAATAGGTCAGCGGTATTGAAATAAAAATGATGGCCCTGGAGAGACTTTTCTATTTGTTTTGCTATAGCTTGACATCCCGATAATTATCGGGCCAATAAAACGTTGCTTTGTTGAAAATAATATGAAAAACAGAATTAAATGCATTTTATATATTTTATCAGGGTTAACGCTTTCTACCTGCAAATCTCCCTATACCCCAGCGCCAATAACCGCTGTAAATAATTACTTAGTAGTTGAAGGCTTAATAAACATTAATGATTCCACCTATATTAATCTAAGCCGTACCGTAGGGGTGATGACAGCCTCCACGGTAAAGCCGGAATTAAAGGCAACAATAACCATTCAAAGTAACCAGGGTAACAGCTATCCTTTAAAGGAGGTCGGCAATGGTGTTTATTCAGCGCCATCCTATAATTTAAACCCGGCCAATCAATACTCGTTAATGATAAAAACCTCCAATGGCAGCACCTACGCATCTGATTATGTTCCAACTAAAATAACCCCGCCAATAGACAGTATTATTACCGACATGGAACCCGATGGCATACATTTCAGCATCAACACGCACGACCCTCAAAATGCAACCCGGTATTATCGTTGGGATTACTCGGAAGAATGGCAGTTTACTTCTTATTTTGTTTCGCATTATACGGGCCAGGGGGCGGCAACCTCACCGGCTACAATGTCGCCATTCTTTATCGGATCGGGGATAACCGTTCTTCCGCGTACCAATGATATTTACCATTGCTGGGGCGGTGATGCTTCGGCTACTATTTTAATTAACTCAACAGCCGCGCTAAGCCAGGATATTTTGGTAAACCAGCCGATAACGTTTGTAGCCTCATCGTCCGAAAAATTATCCATACGGTACAGCATTAATATCAGGGAATATGCTTTAACGCAAGATGCGTACACTTTCTGGACATTGCTTAAAACAAATACAGAGCAGTTGGGCAGTATATTCGATGCCCAGCCATCAGCCACTATTGGTAATATACATAATATCAACAATCCGAATGAACCTGTTATCGGTTTTATGAGTGCATGTTCCGTTAGCCAAAAAAGGATATTTATTGATCACACAGCCGAGCCATTAAGCTATAGCAATGACTATCAAAATAATACCCCATATAATAAATATACCTGTGTTTTGGATACCATTCCAATCGTAAAAGTAAATAACGATGGTACTATAGGAGAATACGCTGAATATGATTATTTCATATATAATTATCCTAATACAATTCAAATACCGATTGACTTGGTTCGCGCGGTTAACCTTAATGTTTACCCCCCGCAGGGCAGCCATAGCGGCGCACTGCCGCAGTGTGCAGATTGTACCTTAAGGGGAACAAATGTAAAGCCGGCGTTTTGGCAATAGGTGGTGAGTGGCGAATAGTGAAAAATTAGTATATTGCGTTAGTTACTGTATACTATCGCATTATAATGAAAAACGGAATTAAATATATTTTATACGTTATAGCGATGCTAATCATAAGTACTTGCAAATCCCCTTATACTCCCGCACCGATAACCGCTGTAAACAATTATTTGGTAGTGGAAGGATTGATTAATATTTCCGATTCCACTTATATCAATTTAAGCCGTACAGTAGGGGTAATGACCGCCTCGACGGTAAAGCCGGAGTTGAAAGCAACTATAAGCATTGTAAGCAATACCGGCAGTAGCTATCCTTTAACAGAAGTTGGTAATGGCGTTTATTCAGCGCCATCCTATAATTTAAGCGCTGCCAATCAATACCGGTTAATGATAAAAACCTCCAACGGCAGCATTTACGAGTCTGATTTTGAGCAGACCAAGATAACCCCGCCAATAGACAGTTTGATTACCGATGTAGAACCCGATGGCATACATTTTAACATCAACACGCACGACCCTCAAAACGCCACCCGTTACTACCGCTGGGATTACTCGGAGGCATGGCAGTTTACTTCTTATTTTAATTCAACTGCCACAGCCCAGGGAGCGGCAACATCCCCCGCTTCAATGTCGCCGCTTTTTGTAGGATCAGGGATAGCTGTCCTTCCGCGCACCAACGATATTTATCATTGCTGGGGCGGTGATGCTTCGGCTACCATTTTAATCAACTCAACAGCCGCCCTCAGCCAGGATATTATCCAAAACCAACCAATAACTTTCGTAGCGTCATCATCTGAAAAGCTGTCGATAAGATACAGCATCAATATAAGGCAATACGCCATGACGCAGGACGCATATACTTTTTGGACATTACTTAAAACCAATACCGAGCAGTTGGGCAGTATTTTCGACGCCCAGCCATCCGCCACCATTGGTAATATACATAACATCAACAACCCTAACGAACCTGTTATCGGCTATATGAGCGCATGTTCTGTTAGCCAAAAAAGGATATATATTAACTATACCGATTTGCCAAAAAGCTATATTGCTGATTATTTAAATAATACACCCTATAATAAATATACCTGTGTTTTAGATACTGAGTTAGTCTATATTCCCCCCATATTTGGAGGGCCTTACTACAATGAATTCGACTATTATATCTATGGATATCCCCACGCGGTTGAAATACCTGTAGCCATAATTGTACCGTTTAACCCGGTAACTTTAGCGGGGTCGGCCAGCGGGGCTAATCCGCCCTGTGTGGATTGCACCTTAAGGGGCACCAATGTAAAGCCGGCCTTTTGGCAATGAAATACTGATTAGTTAATCCTGATAGTTCCGATAGCTATCGGGAGAGACTATTTGTTCAATACCTATTATTCCTATTTATCATAGAAATGCGACCATAACATGTTAACATTCTTTATTGTAACTGAATCTGCCTCTGCACGGAAATAAAATACTAATCTTATACCGGCCAGGGCGGGGTTAACCGATAAAACAATGTATTAACATAGCAAGAAAAATTATGAAAAATAACCGAACCTGGCTTTCCATATCCTTATTCTGCTGCAAAAGCGAATGGAACAGGTTATTTGCCAATGGGGTAATCCCTTTTATAACTGCTAATGACTTGTTAGAAGCGTACACCATTGAATTTAATTATACCGGGGGAGAAAATATAAGGCTTTCCTTATTAACTAACAGAACAAATATAAATGAGCTAACAAAAAAAGCCGGAGAACATTTTAAAGCCTGGTTTTTAAAAGCAAGCCCCGTTACCACGGAAGTTTCATTGTCCGAAGAAGAAGATGCCCTATTTCCGGCAAATCCGGTACAATTCGGTTTATACCCGGCTTTGGAAATAGTAACGGAAGAAAAAGAAAACTATTCACTTTCTATCAGCCTTTCGCAAATTATCCTGGGTGCTTTAAAAGAAGAAGTTATTGATGATGAAACTATATTAACGTTTGCATTTTACCTGACCATGTGTTTAATAAAGGTTATTAGCAGTATTCATCCGGGATTTATAAACTCCCTGAAGCCCGTATTTCAACCTTCAGCGCCCAGTCAAGCCGGTAATGAAGTAACAGCAATGGAACCGGAAGAAATAGAAGCTGTTAATGCCCTGATAATGGACAGGATAACTTTAAATCAAAAATTTGAAGAGTATAAGGCAGGATTAATAGAAATAACCGGTGATGTAATGAACAGCGTAAATGAAACGGATATGCTGGGATGGCTTAAACAATGGTTAAATACCTGCAAAACAGAACTAAATAAACCCGGAGAAAACGGGGATATAATAACTACCTATAAAAGGATAATAGAAACCGTTTACCGGAACCTGGGCATAACAGCAGAAACAAATAGCCAACTATATTATTTTGTTCAGCGTGTGCTTGGGTTAATGAACCCGGCTGATATTATCATAATGGGTGTGCAAAAATGCGGCACATCTACCCTGCATTATACTTTAACGGCCCATTCAAATATAAGCGGGCCGGTTGAACCCGGAAATAATAAACCAGTGAAGGAAGTTAATTTTTTTGGGTTTATTCCAAACTGGAAAAAAGGAATGGACTGGTATTTTTCGCATTTTGTGGGTTCAAAGGGCCTGTTTTTAGATTCTTCGCCTAATTATATCACAGCCCCGCTCTATTATGGGCGATTAAAGATGATAATGCCCGATGCCAAACTTATTATTTGCCTCCGCGACCCGGTTAAGCGCGCATACAGTCATTATAACCATTACAAACAAATATTACCAGAGTCGGAAAAATGGGATTGGAAGTATGACCAGGATTTTTTGACCAATATAAAAACAGACCTGCTTAGTATTCAAAATTATTTGGATAATGGGCATAGCGATCTTGATTCAGTAACGCCTTTTGCCGGCCTGGTGTTACGTGGGGTATATATTAGCCAAATAAAACAGCTATTAGCTTATTATGACCGGTCGCAGATTTACATTACAATAAGTGATAGGTGGCCGCAAAATTATCAGAGCGAACTGGATAATATTCAAGCCTTTTTAGGCCTTGAAAAAGAAACGCTGCCACCCAGGATAGCCAATAAACGTGAATATGAAGAACCTATTAACGAAGAAGCTAAACAACTGTTAATCGAATTTTATAAGCCTTATAACCAGGAATTGTTTGAGTTTTTAGGCTATGAAATACCAGAATGGAATTAACATTTAAAAGAAATATAATTATTAGGCAAACCTGCTTTAAAAAGAAATAATATTAAATTTATGAATTGATTATGATTGGCTTATGTTATGAGTAAATATGGCTGTTTTTAAACAAATGATAGTAAAATTAAGATATATTTTATACTTTATAGCCGTCCCGATAGCTATCGGGACCATAACTACCTGCAAAACCCCGTACACCCCCGCGCCGATAACCGCTGTAAACAATTATTTGGTGGTTGAGGGATTAATAAATATTACCGATTCAACTTATATCAACCTTAGCCGTACGGTTAACTTAATGAGCGCTTCAACCGTAAAACCCGAATTAAAGGCTACAATAAGCATTGTAAGCAATACAGGCAGCAGCTATCCTTTAACAGAAGTTGGTAATGGGGTTTATTCAGCCCCATCCTATAATTTAAACCCGGCCAATCAATACTCGTTAATGATAAAAACTTCCAATGGCAGTACCTACGCGTCTGATTATGTTCCAACTAAAATAACCCCGCCAATAGACAGTATTATTACCGACATGGAACCCGATGGCATACATTTCAGCATCAACACGCACGACCCTCAAAATGCAACCCGATATTATCGCTGGGATTACTCGGAAACCTGGCAGTTTACCTCTTATTTTGATTCGCATGCCACGGCCCAGGGGGCGGCAACATCACCGGCTTCAATGTCATCAGCTTTTATAGGAATAGGGATAGCCGTTCTTCCGCGTACTAATAATATTTACAATTGCTGGGGCGGTGATGCTTCATCCACTATCTTAATCAACTCAACAGCCGCCCTTAGCCAGGATATTTTGGTAAATCAGCCCATCACATTTGTTGCATCTTCATCTGAAAAACTATCGATTAGGTACAGTATCAATATCAGGCAATATGCTTTAACACAGGACGCGTACACCTTCTGGACGCTGCTTAAAACAAATACAGAGCAGTTGGGCAGTATTTTCGACGCGCAGCCATCAGCCACTATTGGTAATATACATAATATCAATAACCCAAACGAGCCTGTTATCGGTTTTATGAGCGCATGTACTGTTAGCCAAAAAAGGATATATATCAACTATACCGATTTGCCAAAAAGCTATGTTGCTGATTATCAAAACACTACCCCTTATAATAAATATACCTGTGTTTTGGATACAGTTTCTGTTGATCCGTTTGCCACCAAAGGGAGTGAATTGGACTATTTCATTAACGGATACCCACACGCGCTTCAAATACCTGTGGACATAATTATCCCGTTTAACGGCGTGCTTGGCGGGTCGGCCACCGGCGCAATACCCGCATGTGTGGATTGTACATTAAGGGGTACCAATGTAAAACCGGCGTTTTGGCAGTAGATTGTGATTGGTGATTAGCTAATTAGAGATTAGTAGGATATTGAATTGGGTAACTATACACTATTGGCATTATAATGAAAAAAGGGTTTAGATATTTATACATTATAGCGATACTCCCGATAGCGATGGGGAGTATAACCACCTGCAAATCTCCTTATACACCCGCGCCAATAACTGCTGTAAACAACTATTTAGTGGTAGAAGGCTTGATCAACATTAACGATTCCACTTTTATCAACCTAAGCCGAACGGTAAACTTATCCAGCGCTTCAACCGTAAAGCCGGAGCTAAAGGCTACAATAAGCATTGTAAGCAATACAGGCAGCAGCTATCCTTTAACAGAAGTTGGTAATGGGGTTTATTCAGCCCCATCCTATAATTTAAACCCGGCCAATCAATACTCGTTAATGATAAAAACTTCCAATGGCAGTACCTACGCGTCTGATTATGTTCCAACTAAAATAACCCCGCCAATAGACAGTATTATTACCGACATGGAACCCGATGGCATACATTTCAGCATCAACACGCACGACCCTCAAAATGCAACCCGATATTATCGCTGGGATTACTCGGAAGAATGGCAGTTTACCTCCTTTTTTGTTTCGCATTACACTGCCCAGGGGGCGGCGACATCACCGGCTACGATGTCGCCTTTTTATATAGGATCAGGTATAACCGTTCTTCCGCGCACAAATGATATTTACCATTGCTGGGCTGGCGATGCTTCATCCACCATTTTAATCAACTCAACAGCCACCCTTAGCCAGGATATTTTGGTAAATCAGCCCATAACAGTTGTGCCGTCTTCATCCGAAAAGCTGTCGGTAAGGTATAGTATCAATATCAGGCAATATGCTTTAACACAAGACGCGTACACTTTCTGGACATTGCTTAAAACAAATACAGAGCAGTTGGGCAGTATATTCGACGCGCAGCCATCAGCCTCAATTGGCAATATACATAATATTAATAACCCCAGCGAACCTGTTATCGGTTTTATGAGTGTATGTTCTGTTAGCCAAAAAAGGATATTTATTGATCACACAGCAGAGCCACTAAGCTATAGCAATGACTATCAAAACAACACCCCATATAATCAAAATAGCTGTGTTTTGGCCCCCAGTTGTTGTTTCGTCGCAGTATTAAATAAGGATGGTACTATTATAGAAGAATACCAGGAATTGGATTATTTTATTGCTAATTACCCGAATGCTGTTCTAATTCCGATTAACTTACTTGATAGTGTTAACCTTAATGTTTATCCCCCGAAGGGTGGCCATACTGGTGCATCGCCTGCTTGCACAGATTGTACATTAAGGGGTACGAATGTGAAACCGGCTTTTTGGCAATAGATTGGTGAGGCTAAATAGAAAGTGACTTAACTACTCAGGATGAACCCTGCAATACCGGACTGGAACTGATTGTTATGATATTTAATTTAACCATATGCTAACCGACATCACCCTCAAATTATATAAGCTTGATCCGCTGATAAAGCGGAACATCCTGAAAACTATTTCATGGCGTATAATTGGCTCGATAGATACGGTTATTTTAGGATGGCTCATCACCGGCAACTTAAGTTTCGGGGTTAAAATTGGCGCTACAGAATTATTGACCAAAATGCTGCTGTATTACGGCCACGAAAGGCTTTGGCAAGGCATTAAAATTGGGCTTCCCTCCAGGCATCACCAAAACAAACTGGTTAAGCGCGAGAACAGGCCAAACCTTTTTAAACAAACCGGGAAAATAACCCGCAAAAACCGCGAGGAGCTTAACCAAAATGCCTCCTTTACTTTATGGCTAACCGGCCTGTCGGGTTCCGGCAAGTCAACCCTGGCAACAGAACTGGAACTATGGCTGTTTGAGCAGGGCATACGCGCGTATATCCTTGATGGCGATAACACCAGGCTGGGCATCAACAGTGATCTCACCTTTTCGGATGATGACCGCGCCGAAAACATCCGCCGCGTTGCCGAAATATGCAAGCTGTTTAATGACGCCGGCACCATAGTCATCGCCTCGTTTATTTCGCCCTTTGCCAACGACCGCCTGCTGGCAAAAAACCTAATCGGCACCGACAACTTTATCGAAGTTTATACCGATTCAAGCATCAGCACCTGCCGCCAGCGCGATACCAAAGGCCTTTATCAACTGGCAACCGAAGGTAAACTAAAAAACTTTACCGGCATCAGCAGCCCGTACGAGCCACCCTTAACGCCAGATATACATTTATATACCGATAAAACAACCATAGCCCATTGCGTAAGCCGGGTTAAGGATTATTTGACAGCCAACAGGGATATCCCCGCCGGTTCAAAGTATTTCCCCGGCCAAACTTCCGAAGTTTTGAAAACTTCGGAAGTTTAATGATAACCTTTACAACCCTTCCAACCCTTCCAACCCTTCCAACCATCCCGATAGCTATCGGGACATATCCGCACATTTGCACATCAACCTGCCCTCACATCAAAAAATCAATTAACTTTGTCCTTTCATTAATTTTTCAGGACATTTCTATTTAATGGATAAGCAAAAAAACAGGATACTGGTTGTTGGGGGCGGTAGCTGGGCTACGGCCAACATTAAAATGCTGACCGATAACACTGCGGCGAAAGAAATATTTTGGTGGATGCGCAGCGGGGCTATGGTTGAGCATATCCATAAATTTGGCCATAACCCCAATTATTTAAGTTCGGTTGAGGTTAAGGTACCGGCATCAAATATATCAACCGATTTGAAAGCGCTTGTAAAAACTGCCGGCATTGTGTTGCTGAATGTACCCGCCGCTTTTTTAAAAAACGCGCTGGCGGGCATTACTGCCAATGATTTTGCAGGTAAAAAATTGGTATCGGCTATAAAAGGTATAGTGCCCGATGAAAACCTGATCATCGCTGAATTTTTGAACCGCAATTATAATGTACCATTTGATCATTTCGCCGTAATAAGCGGGCCTTGCCATGCGGAAGAGGTGGCGCTGGAAAAATTATCCTATCTCACCATCGCTTCAAGGAACACCGAATTTGCCGCTGAATTTGCAGGCATGATAGATACCCGCTATATCAAAACCATCGTATCCGACGATATATACGGTACCGAATATGCCGCCGTATTAAAAAATATATATGCCATTGCCAGCGGTATATGTCACGGTGTAGGCTACGGCGATAATTTTCAATCGGTTTTAATATCAAATGCCATACGCGAACTTAAACGCTTTGTTGATACCGTACACCCCATTACCCGCGACATTAAGGAATCGGCCTACCTGGGCGATCTGCTGGTAACTGCCTACTCGCAGTTTAGCCGAAACCGCACGTTTGGTAATATGATAGGTAAGGGCTATACGGTAACGTCGGCCCAAATGGAAATGAATATGGTAGCCGAAGGGTATTATGCAGTAAATAGCCTACACGAGGTAAATAAACAATACAAAGTAAACATTCCTATCTGCGATGCCGTATACGCTATTTTATACCAGAAACGTTCGCCTGTGCAGGAAATGAGGCTTTTGGCCGAGAAATTGTGTTAGCAGTGTTAATGCGAAACAGGTAATGCCGCCAGGAAAAGTTTATGTAAATAAATCAGACCTGCGGGATAAACCTTCTCCATAAAATAGAGTCATATAATTTCACAACACATTGTTAACCTCATAGTCATGAAAAATTACGCGTTAATATTAGTGCATGTAGCTACTGCATCTGTATTATTGGCAGTAGCTTGTTCAAACCCGGTAAAAAGCAAATTACAAGGTAAATGGACATCAAAAGATGGCAAAACAAAGCTGCAGATATCTGCAAAGCACTTAACGATGGACGCAAACGCGGCAATCTCGGAAAATTATTTTATGCGCGGGGATACCATATATACTTCTTATTTAGGCACCGAGCCCTATACAAAATTTGTGGTGCAAAAATTGGGCGATAACGATCTGACTTTAGTTGACCCTGATTCTACCAGTATGGAATTTAGCCGGTGATAGTGATTAGAGATTAGTTGAATGTCCTAATTAACTAATCTCTAATCACTAACCTCCAATCACCAACCTCTTCCCCATACAAATACTTTCTTCAATAGCTACATAAGGCCCGTATTTTTCAATAGCTGCATAGCCAAAACGGTTGTACAGGTTAAGCGCTTCATGGTGTCGTTTGCCGGTTTCTAATACCGAATGGGTATACCCAATTTCGGCGGCCCATAATTCAAGTTCCGTTAATATAGCCGATGCAATGCCTTTGCCGCGCTGGTTTTCGGTAACAAACATTCGTTTGATCTCTGTTGTATTGGCATCAAGCTTTTTAAAACAGCCGCAGCCAACAGGCGTATCATCCATATAAGCTATTACAACGGTTTCAATAGGTTCAATGATATTATGCGGGCTGTAGATCAGCATTAATTCGCCGTTTATTTTATGAAGGTCCTGGTCCAGCAACACAATAAGCGACTTAAAATCCGGGTTGTTACTGTTGGTTCTTTTTAATTTAAATGAATTGCTGAAAGCGGCATTTGTTTTTTTCATTATTTGCAAATGTAATATTCAAATATTATATTGCAATATGGTTCAGTTGTGTTGTGCCCCCTAACCCACAGCTATATAAAAGGAAGACAAGATAAAAGCTTGTTTACAAGCAACTTAGTATTCCGTTTAAACAAAACACCACCCGTAATGCTGGCCATTAACCATTGCTGCGGACGATAATATTTGTTCATGATCTTAAAAAAATCATTAACAAAAATTGTGTTTTGATACTTTTTTAATAAAAATAAATTAATATTTTAGTTTTTTTATAATTAACCATATTTACAACTAATTTATAGTATGATTAAACCCTATACCCTTATTGTAATATTGTTATTTACTGCCACGTTTTGCAATAACCGGGCGCTTGCCCAGGATAAAATTGCCGATAGCACACAATTGCGTCAAACTACGGTAAACATGGCCGCTATGTTTAATAAAGCCGTTGTTGAGCAATCCGGGTTATATAACGGCCCTGCGTTTATACCATATTCTTTCAGAAGCGCAACCAATGCCAATTTCCACGATACCACAGGTTTTGCTAACGGCAATGTTAATTATGATGGCATAGTTTATAAAAATGTCCCCTTAATTTACAATATCAACAGGGATATGGTGGTAAGCCGTTTATATAACGGGTTTTCAATATATACGCTTATAAGCGATAAAGTATCTGATTTTGATTTATTTAACCATCATTTTATAATGCTGTACCCCGATAGTTTAAACAGCAAGATGGATGCCGGTTTTTATGATGAATTGTACCATAATAAGCTCCAGGTTTTAGCAAGGAGGACAAAAGAAATTCAGCGGGAATCCATATCCACCGGCACCGGGACCTCATTTTATGAATTGACCGATTATTTTTTAAAAAAAGGAGGTAAATATTATAATGTAAATAGCCAGGGAAAGTTTTTTGACGTGCTTAAAGACAAGAAAAAGGAACTGAAACAATATATTAAGGATAATAAGATAAGATATAAAGATAACCCTGAACACGTTATGGCCGCATTAGCAGCATACTATGACCATTTAACAAATTAGCATGAAGAAATTTTACCTGGTAATTTTTTGTTTTTTGTTTTTTTACAAAGTATCATCCGGGCAGGGTGTAAGCGGTAAAATAATAAGTGTCGACTACCAGCAAGCGGGTATAGAGCAGGTGGTGAATGACCTGGAGGCCAAAACAGGCTATCATTTTTATTATGACCCAAAAGTGTTTGACAGCCTGCGGGTAACCTTGCAGGTAAACCAGCAGCCGCTTGAGCGTATTTTGGATATGGCCTTTACCAATACCAAATTTCATTACGCTATTACCGATCAGCAGGAAGTATTGCTTACAAAAGGCCGCACCGTACAAACTACACTGGCAGATGGATTTTTTGGGCAAGCGCTCAAGCCTGGCCAGGTAGCAGGGCAGGCAAATGCACAGGCTTTTACCGACGAAAAGGAAAAACCCGTAGCCGAAGCTACCATCGAAAATAAAACTTACGAAATAGGTATTAAAACAAATACCATAGGCGCGGGTAATGCCACCATTGCAGGCTATATTAAAGATATTAAAACCGGCGAACCTATAACCGGCGCTACCCTGCTGGTACAGGACGTAAAGATCGGGTCAAACACCGTTGGCGCAAATACAGACCAGTTTGGTTTTTATTCTCTCACGATGCCTAAGGGGAAACATAATATAACTATAAGGGCGCTGGGCGACCGTGATACGCACCGCCAAATTATACTCTATTCAGACGGCAAATTGAATATCGACCTGCAGGAACAAATACAAACGCTTAAAGAAGTAAAAATATCAGCAGATAAAATTGCCAATGTAAAAGGTTTGCAAATGGGCGAAATAAAGATGGATATAAAAACCCTTAAAGAAATACCCGCAGTTTTTGGCGAGACTGATATATTAAGGGCTATGTTGGTATTACCGGGCGTACAATCTGTAGGCGAAGCTACAACCGGCTTTAACGTGCGCGGCGGCTCGGCCGATGAAAACCTTATCCTGCTTAATGGGATGACTATTTATAACCCCTCCCACTTTTTTGGGTTCTTTTCGGCCTTTAACCCCGATATTGTAAAAGATGTTGAATTATATAAAAGCACCATTCCCGAAAAATACGGAGGCCGCCTTGCATCGGTATTGGAAGTATCAGACAGGGAAGGCAATAAAAAGAATTTCACCGGGTCGCTCGGTATTGGTTTGCTTACCAGTCGTTTAAACGTTGAAGGCCCGATAGATAAAGACAAAACGTCGTTTATTTTTGGTGCCCGTACCACCTATTCAAACTGGCTGCTGCAATTACTGCCCGCAGCTTATAAAAACAGCAGCGCATCGTTTTATGATATTAACCTGGACATAAGCCACCAGATAAATGCTAATAACAGTATTTATTTATATTCATACACCAGTAATGACAATTTCAGGCTAAATAGCGATACCACTTATTCATACCAGAATAAAAACATCGCGTTAAAATGGAAGCATAATTTTAGCAATAAATTTTATAGCTTAATATCAGCAGGGTTTGACAGGTATGAATATAGTATTGCAAGCGACCAGAACCCCATAGACGGATATAAGTTAGATTTTAACATCAATCAAACTAACTTTAAAGCTGATTTTAATTATTATCCAAGCAGCAGAAATAGCATCAATTTCGGTATCAGTTCCATTTATTATAAGCTGCACCCTGGTACTTTTGAACCGGAGGGTGCCCAATCCTTAGAATTGCCTGATGTTGTGCCGGTGCAGCAGGGGCTTGAAAGCGCCCTTTATGCAGGCGACAAATATGATATTACCGACAAATTCTCCATATCAGCCGGGGTGCGCCTTTCTATGTACAATTCATTAGGCCCCGGAACGATAGATTATTATGCCCCCGGCATTGCAAAAGCATCAAATACCGTAATTGATAGCGTAACCTATAAAAACAACCAGGTTATTAAGACCTATCTCAACCCGGAAGTGCGTTTATCGGCAAGGTACAGTTTATCGGATAATACGTCTGTAAAGGCAAGCTATAACACCCTTACACAGTATTTACACCTGCTGTCAAACACAACGGCTATATCGCCAACGGACGTTTACCAGTTAACCGACCCTAACATTAAGCCGCAAACCGGCACGCAGGTATCCCTGGGTATTTATAAAAATTTAGCGTCAAATACTATTGAGACCTCGATAGAAACTTATTATAAGCAGATAAGAAATTATTTGGATTACAGGAGCGGCGCAAATTTGGAACTTAATGACCATATAGAAACAGATGTTATTAATACGAATGGAAAAGCCTATGGGATTGAATTTTTAGTGCGCAAAACCGCCGGAAAGTTAACAGGCATTATGAGCTATACCTACTCGCGTACCCTATTACAGCAAAATGACCCTACAGTACTGCCGCCGGTAAACAACGGTGCCTGGTACCCGGCAAATTATGACCAGCCTAACGATTTTAAATTTACCGGCGCTTATCATATTTCGCACCGCTACAGCTTTTCGATGAATGTGGCTTATAACACCGGCCGCCCAATTACGTTACCAATTGCCAAATATGAATATGATGGGTCGGAAAGGGTGTATTATTCAGAGCGTAACCAATACCGTGTGCCCGATTATTTCAGGTCGGACATTTCAATTAATATTGAAGGAAACCATAAGATACACCAGCGTACGCATAACTCGTGGACAGTTGGCGTATATAATGTTACCGGCAGTAAAAATGCCTACTCAACCTATTTTACCGAAACCGGGGGTATAATAAGCGGGTATAAGCTTTCCATATTTGCCGCGCCTATCCCATTTGTTAATTACAATATCAATTTTTGATGAAAATGGCGGGAAAAATATTGTATATATCGACGGTTACTATGGGGGCTTTATCAGGTTGTATAAAACCCTATATGCCGCCCTCTACTACTGCCAATGCAAATGTTTTGGTGGTGGATGGATTGATCAATACCGCCGATTCAACTATTATACTTTTGAGCAGAACGGTTATTATAACTAATAAAACTACCGCTAACCCCGAAACAAAAGCAACTATAACTATTGAAAATGCTACGTCGACCGTTTATACTTTAACTGAAACTGTTAAAGGCACCTATGTAACACCGGCATTAACGCTCGACAACACCCAGCAATACCGCCTGCGTATTAAAACAAGTAACGGACAAACCTACCTGTCTGACCTGGTTCCCGCAAGGGTAACGCCGCCGATCGATTCTGTCGGCTCTAATGTTTTACCCGATGGGCTTCAAATTTATGTTAACACTCATGATGCCACTAACAACACACGTTATTATAAATATAAATACCAGGAAACATGGCAGTATCGTTCGGCATTTAATTCCTATTATGTTTCTAATGGCCTAAGTTTAAATTTAAGGACACCTGCGCAATATGTACAATATTGCTTTGGTAATGATTTTTCATCAAATGTAATTGTAAATTCAACAATAACGCTAAGCCAGGATTTGGTTTACCAGTTTCCTATTGCCGTTATTGATTCAGGATCAGAAAAATTAGAAACCAAATATAGTATATTAGTAACACAGCAGGCCTTAACCAGCGGTGCCTATACCTATTGGCAAGACCTGAAATCAGACACCGAGGATTTAGGGACTATATTTGATGCGCTGCCGTCACAGCTTTTTGGGAATATTCATAATATTAACAATGCTGCGGAACCGGTTATTGGTTATATAAGCGCGGGAACTTTACAGAAAAAACGGATATTTATAACCAATGCCCAGGTTCCGCAAACATGGACGGCTGAATATTTTGCTGCTTGTGCATCTCAGATATATCTTGATTATGGCGGCGATCCTTCTTTTTTAATCCCGCTGCCAAATCCGGATGTGTATATACAGCCTGGTAATCCTTTCGTTTATACAACGGATCTATGCGGCGATTGTACAGCACAAGGTGGTAGTGTAACCCAACCAAGTTTTTGGAAATAATTGAATTATGAATAATAAGACATCAATAGTAAAAGCCGGAATATTTTGCCTCACCATGATGCTTATCGGCATTAATGGCCGGGCACAGGTATTGGAAGGCATACAAAGAAGTTTTCAGCAATATAATGACCATATATTGCAGGAAAAATTATATGTGCATACCGATAAGGATTTTTACCTCACCGGTGAATATTTATGGTTTAAGCTTTATAATGTTGATGCGGGCGTTAATAAGCCCATAACTATCAGCAAGGTAGCTTATATTGAGGTGTTGGATGAGGCCAATGCGCCGGTATTACAGGCAAAAATTAAATTAAAAAACAGCGCCGGTACCGGGTCGTTCTATATCCCGGTAACCCTCAAAAATGGCAACTACAAGCTAAGGGCCTATACCAACTGGATGAAAAACCTGAGTCCCGATCTTTATTTTGAAAAGACGATCGGCATTGTAAACCCTTTAACTGAACCGGAAGTATCTGCAAAAACAACAAAAGACACCTATGATATACGGTTTTTTCCCGAAGGCGGCAACCTGGTTACCGGTATTACAAGCACAGTAGGTTTTAAGGCTACCGGCCCCGATGGGAAAGGTATTAATATTAATGGTGTTGTTATTAACCAGCGTAATGACACGGTTGCGCGCTTCAAATCGCTGCAATTTGGCATGGGCAGCTTTGAGTTTACACCCGCTGCTAATACTACGTACAAGGCCGTTATCCGTATAGGAAGGTATAATTCATTAATAAGCGATTTGCCTGCGGTTGCGGCTAATGGTTATGTAATACATTTAGCAGATAATGGTAATAATCAGCCGCAAATAAAAATTAGCACCAATGTGCCCGGCCAGCCGGTTTATCTTTTTGTTCATAGCGGGCACAAAGTAGTTATAGCCCAAAGTGTTACACCCGGCGCTGATGGAACAGCAACTGTTCAGATCAGCAAAGAAAAGCTTGGGCAGGGCATTAACCATATTACGCTGTTTAACAGCGCAAGGCAGCCCGTTTGCGAACGCCTGTACTTTAACCGCCCCCAATTATTGAATTTGCAGGCAGGGGCATCGCAGCAATACAAGCCGCGTAGCCCTGTATCGCTTAATATTTCGGCAAATGCTACAGGCGGCAAACCATTGGCAGCCAACCTGTCGGTAGCGGTATATAAGCTCGACTCGCTTAATAATAACCCTGATAACGCGGATATTGCCAGTTATCTTTGGCTAAGTTCGGAATTAAAGGGAAATATAGAATCGCCGGGTTATTACTTTAATATTGTAACTGCCGAAACAGATAAGGCGCTTGACAACCTGTTGTTAACACAGGGATGGAGCAGGTTTAAATGGACGGATGTTTTGAGCAGCCAGCAGAAAAAATTTGCCTTCCTGCCCGAATATGATGGGCATATGGTTACCGGCCAGCTAACTAATTTAAGCGGGGCCCCGGCACCCGGAATACTTGCTTACCTGGGTGTTATTGGCAAGCGGGTCCAATTATACGGGGCACGGGCAGATTCATCGGGCCGGTTATACTTTAATACCAAGGACCTATATGGCCCAGGCGAAATAGTTTTGCAAACCAATACCGAAAAAGACAGCACCTACCGTATTACGGTGGCAAGCCCTTTTTCTGAACAATACAGCGCTAATACACTGCCGCCATTTCAATTAAGCAGCCATATGCAAAAGTTGCTGGAAACCAGCAGCGTGGGTATGCAGGTGCAAAATATTTATAATCCGGGTAGACTAAAGCAATATTATAACCCGGTAACCGATAGCAGTGCATTTTACGGAAACCTCGCTAAAAGGTATATGCTGGATGACTTTAAGCGGTTTACTACAATGGAAGAGGATTTGCGTGAGTATGTTGCCGAGATCACGGTATCAACAGAACAAAAAAGGGTTCATTTTAATGTGATTAGTGAGGGCGGCTATTTACGTGAGGGCGATCCGCTGGTGATGCTGGATGGCGTGCCGATTTTTAACATTGACAAAGTTTTCACCATCGACCCGTTAAAAATAAAAAAACTGGATATGGTAAACAAAGTATACTATTTGGGGCCAATATTTGCCGATGGTATATTAAACTTTACTTCGTATAAAGGCGACATGGGCGGCTTTGAGATCGACCCTAAAGCGGTAGTGCTTGATTACGAAGGCCTGCAATTGGAGCGCGAATTTTACTCGCCGGTATATGAAACTGCCGACCAGCAAAAAAGCCGCCTGCCCGATTTCAGGAATGTACTATACTGGTCGCCGGATGTAAATACCGATGCAACCGGCAAGGCTATGGTTTCATTTTATACATCAGATAAAACCGGCAAATATATGGCCGTAATGCAGGGTATAACCGCCGATGGTTTG
>Ga0206882_1046_pt1 | contig 27619 bp, 21 predicted proteins | sample Alteio_BWOrgCont_4_FD_152908 | JGI IMG/M metagenome (GOLD analysis project Ga0206882, IMG submission 152908) | Enriched cells from forest soil in Barre Woods Harvard Forest LTER site, Petersham, Massachusetts, United States -... | ecosystem: Environmental > Terrestrial > Soil > Temperate forest > O...
CGTTCTTGGCCTGTCGAAAGGTCGAGCGATTTTTCAAAGACCTCTTCGGGAAGGCCTTGGAAAGTTGTACGGGTTTCTTGGATATGTCTTTCAGTCACATCGCACAGATTGTTAGGATCCGAAGAGGAGCCGTCATCGCTAACTTGCCGAGTCACGGCGCCGTTGGCATCGTAATCAAAAAAAGATCTCAATTGAATGCGCCCATCGGCTTCGACTATTTTTGAAGCCATTAAGCTTGTTCCGGAGTGATACGTGAACTTTAGAGCTTTGCGGCCGTCTGCTTCTGAAGTTTTGAGATTTTTGCCATCTGTGGAGTAGGTATAATATTTGACATAGCTCTCGCAGCCATTGTCGATAGGCAAAAAATGATCCTTATTGAGGACAAGGGGCTGGTGATTCCAACCGGTAAGATTGCCATGTATCCGGTCTTCTGTCACATTGCCCCGATCGTCATATGTATAAGCATGGCAGAATTGCAGCCACCCTTCTTTGGTTCCTAATGTCCGCGAAATTAGGTTGCCGTAATCTTTCCCACTTCCCCAATGCAAGTTTTCTGTACTATAGAGTCCATCAGCTTCATCGAACTTGGCGATAGACCACAAGCGTTGAGCTGGGCCATACTCATACTCCGTCTTGTGGTTAAAGGCATCGCGAACAGTGGTCTTTTTTAGGTTTGTTTTCCGCAGTTTTGTAGTGAATGCCGAGATGTTTGTTAAAGAGTTCAAATGTCTGGACTGCCCCTGAGCCTTTTACCAAAGAAATTTGGGCTTCCTTTATTTTGACTGCCATCACATGATTTTTAAGGTTTGTTGCGGCTCGAATGGCTCCAGAACAGGTATTGGTGACCCCCTTAGCCAATAATCTACTATCAATTTTCAACTCAGCAGTTTTATCCTTGCGTTTACAGGGCAGTGAAGATTCGAAGAGTATTTTAGCACCCGATGATTTTAAAAAAGCATACAAATACTCGTTTCCTTTTTCAGTTCCAAACTCAAGCTCCGCGAAATGATTGAGGCTCCAGGCTACTCCAAAGGGATTATATCCCAAGTCGGTGCTGAGATAGAGACGTTGCAAAATGAGCGGGTCTGCACCGGGAATGATCGCATCTATCGGGGTTTCAACTAAATCTCCCGTAATGGCATTAACCAATCCGTTGACAACAGCAGTCGGTTCGCCTTCTAAATCCACAAGTGTCTGCGCTGCACACTCAGGCGTAAATGGTCTGTCTTCCGCAAGAAGAGGAGAAATTAAAAAAATAAAAAGGATTGCTAATCTTCGCATATTCAGCTCACAAATCGTTGTTAAGGACAGGAGCATCATGTTTAACAGATATTATTTTTTTAGGAAAGATTTTTTAGATAAAATAATAAATTGAAACGCCGAAAGGCAACTAAACGTATAATTATTTTTTAAATAGATGGGATTCATGAATGCCGGCTATGACTAGTACACTGTCAAACTTAAATTGATAGTTAAATGTCGCGAAAAAGCTCCTGTGGTTGAACAATCACAAGAATTTCATTCTTGCTCATTTTTCGGCAGGGTTCTAAAACAAATAAAGATAGGCAACACTCTTATGCCGGCCTTTCAGGCCTACTAAGAGCGATTTAAATAAGCCTGTAAGACCGACATAACCGTCACTACGCAATGGGCTAACATAATGGACATAATGGACATAGTGGACATAGTGGACATAGTGGACGATGTGCAAGTGAATAGTCCACTATGTCCATTATGTCCACTATGTCCATTATGTCCACCGTGTCCATTATGTTCTAAAGTTGTTTACTTATACCTCGTAAAACTTCTTTTGACCCTTTTCCATCTGCAAAAGATAGCTAGAGGGTTCAAAACGAGCTCCGTAACTGCCTTGCAGGCGTTTAAGCGTATTGTTGATATACGGCAAGCCCAGTTTATCAGCATAACGCAGCAGGCCCCCTCTGAAGGGAGGAAAGCCAATCCCTAGAATCAAAGCCATATCCAAATACCCCGGATTCGCCACAACCTTTTCTTCAAGGCAGCGCGAGGCCTCATTTACCATCACCAACATCACCCTGTCAATCATTTCCTGATCCGAAATTTCCTTGCTTGCCGTGCCAAGCTTACCCAACAATGTTTTCACTTCAGGATTAAAACGGGTGCTTCTGCGGCCATATATAAAAAATCCTTTCCCCACCTTTTTGCCCAATAACTTATGTTCATACATGCTTTCGACAATTCTGGGAGCTTGCATGCGCGATCCATAGGCATTTTCAAATACTTTGCAAACTTTATATGCCACATCATTGCCAACTTCATCGGCCAAGACAAAGGGCGACATCGGCATGCCGAAATCCAGCATCATTTTTTCTAAGCGCTGAAAATCCACCCCCTCTTCTAACATCCACATGACTTCGTTTGCCGCTAAAACAAAAATGCGGTTGACCAAGAAGCCCGGACAATCTCCCACCACCAGAGGCGTTTTACCTAGTTTCTTACAGATGTCCACCGCCGTAGCAACGGTTTGATCCGACGTCTGAGGGCCTTTGATTACTTCCACCAAAGGCATGCGGTTGGGCGGATTGAAAAAATGCATGCCCACCAAACGTTCTGGGTTACTCATTCCCTTCGCCATTTCAGCAATCGTTAAAGAAGAGGTGTTTGATCCTATAATGGCATCCGGGCGAATCTGTTTTTCCAATTCATTTAAGATTTGATGTTTGAGATCCAAGTTTTCAACCGCCGCCTCTATCACAATATCAAGGCTTTTAAACCCGGAATAATCCACGGTCCCGCTAAGATGATGGAATTTGAGATTGGCTTCGCCTGGTTTGAGCTTCTTGATTTTAATAAGCTTGGCATAAATTGTCTGGGCCGCCGCATACCCTTTGGCGATAGCCTCCCAATTGATATCTTTAAAACGCGCAGGATAATCGTGGTAACTAAACAGCCAAGCGATGGCGCCCCCCATCGTGCCTGCTCCTAAGACTCCTGCCTCGCGGATTTTTACCGGCCGAATGCCCTCCGGAACCCCTTTATCCTTTTTCAGCGCTTCACTTGTAAAAAATATGCTCACCAAATTCTTGGCATCGGCGAGCTTAGTGCCTATGTTTTGACCAAGGGCTTGGACTTCTAGGTCCAATCCTTCCTGCAAAGGCGAAGTAAAAGTCCTTTCGATTACATCTAAAGCCAATAAAGGGGCGGGATAAAACCCTTTTGTCTTCTTTAGAACGTCCTGCTTGGCCCGATTGAAGACAAACATTCGCCCTAGGCCATTTTTTTCCAGTAGGAAATGCGATAAGCCCCTTCGCTCCCTTCTTTCTAAAATCTTAGTTTTGCCTTGCGGCATGATGGCCTGCTGAATAAATTCCTCAGTTTTTTCCGGCAGAAATTGCCACGCCGCCAAGCTATCCACAAGCTTAATCTTCCAAGCCTTTAGCGCTGGGACAATTTTTCCACTCAAAACCAATTCAAGGCCCTGGGTCAACCCTACCAAGCGAGGCAGTCGCTGGGTGCCACCCCATCCTGGAATAATCCCCAAAGTCACTTCGGGAAGCCCTAAAATAGTCTTTGGATGGTCTGAGGCCAAGCGGAATGTGCAAGCTAAAGCAAGTTCCAAGCCGCCCCCCAAACAAGCGCCGTGAATGACCGCGATGCTTGGAAATGGGAGGCTGTTCAATTTATTGAACACCCGATGGCCAGCCTTCAAGATATCTTCTATGACAGCCGGGTTTTCAAAAGCAGGTTCGAAACTATGCAAATCAGCTCCCGCGATAAAGTTGTCTTCCTTGCCGCTAGTAATGACTAAAGCTTTAACCTCTTTGTTTTGACTCAATTCATCGAGGATTTTCTCTAGTTCTTCGAGTATCGGCAAAGAGAATTTATTGACCTTTTCACCGGGTAAATTGAATACCAAGCGAGCGATATTCTTCGAATCAATTGTATATTGAAAGGCTGAATTCATTAGCTTACCTCCACTACTACAGCTTCTCCTTGTCCCCCTCCTACGCAAAGAGCAGCCAACCCTCGATTTAACTTTCTGCGGGCTAATTCTTTACAAAGAGTGACCACTAAGCGTGTTCCTGATGCTGCTAAAGGATGGCCCAATGCAATGGCGCCTCCATTGACGTTTAAAATATCAGGATTGATTTCTCCTATGGGAGCATCCCTTCCTAACTCATTTTGAGCAAATTCTTTAGAATTTAAAGCTTTCATAACCGCTAACACCTGCGCAGCAAAAGCTTCGTTGATTTCAATCAATTCAAAATCAGATAATTTTAATCCGGTGTTCTTTAAAAGTTTGGAAATTGCAAACACGGGTCCCAATCCCATGCGGCGGGGGTCCAAGGCCGCTGCAGCGTAAGCAGTCAGATATCCTATGGGCGTTATCCCTAAAGCTTTCGCGGCAGATTCCCGCATGAGCAGCGCCGCTGCGGCTCCATCAGTAACTGGACTGGAATTGCCGGCCGTCACACTTCCTGTCACATATTCAAAACAGGGCTTTAACTTGGCCAAAGCCTCCAAAGTTTGATTGGCGCGCGGCCCGTCGTCTTGAAGTTGGACGCTTTGATATCTAGGGGGAACGGGCACAGCGATGGTTTCATAGGCAAAGCGCCCCTCTTGTATAGCCTTGGATGCCCTATTTTGGCTCAGCAAAGCAAAGGCGTCTTGCTCTTTCCGGGTGATATGAAAATCCCTTGATAGTATTTCAGCGGTTTGCCCCATGTTTAAGCCGCATAAGGGATCGGCAATCTCCGGAATTTCAGGCACTAAAAAATTTGGACGGAATCCAAAGACCGCACGTAATTTTTGTTTCCAGTCTTTGGCCTTAGAAAGCCTCTGCAAAAAATCCCTCATTTTCTTCCTAAAAAGCACCGGAAAATTGCTCATGGATTCTGTACCGCCGGCGATGACGATATCGGCTTCATCCAAGAGGATTTTCTGAGCGGCGGTAATGATGGCATCCATGCCTGAGGCGCAATTTCTGTTGACCGTCAAGGCAGGGATATGCAGAGGAAGTCCGCCTTTAACAGCCAAGACACGGGCGATATTGGTGGCATGCGGCGGCTGAAGCACGTTTCCAAACACCACTTGATCGATTTTTTCTTTGGGAATAGATGTTCTGGCCAACAATTCTTTGACAACAAAAGCTCCCAGATCATCGGCTTCTAAATCTTTGAAGAGCCCGCCTCCTTTGCAAAATGGGGTCCTCACTCCTTCTAGGATAGCAATCCTTTCTTTCATACTTTGTCCTCTGGATACATGGAATCAATGATATGCTTATATTTTTCAGAGATGACATTACGTCTAATTTTTAAAGAAGGGGTCAATTCGCCAGCTTTTACGGTTGGAGGCTCCAATATAAACCTGTAAGCGTGAATTTGCTCCCAATGGTTGAGGTGGCGGTTGATCTTCTCGATAGTTTTGTCCATTCCTTTTTTGATAAACTCTCCCTTCAGAAATTCTTCTGTGGCTAGATGGCTTTGTTTTTGAGCGGCTTTTAAATTCTCAACGACTTCAAAATTAGGAAACAGCAGACAGGAAGCAAACTTGCGCCCTTCTCCCACGACCATAGCCATCTCAATCATCGGGTTTTTACAAAGTGCTTGCTCAATAGGCACCGGGGCAATATATTCCCCTGTGGAAGTCTTATATAAATCTTTAATGCGGCCAACGATGGTTAAATGTCCATCAGAATCTATCTTGCCGTTGTCTCCTGTATGCAGCCACCCTTCTGAATCTAATACTTTAGCGGTCTCTTCAGGCTGTAGAAAATATTGATGCATGACAATACTGCCTTTTACCAAAATTTCGCCCTCAGGCGAAATCTTAATTTTCATATCGCCTAAGGGAGTACCGACTGTCCCAATTTTGACGTTGCCAGGTCTATTGATGGCTACCGTGGCCGCCTCTGTCAAGCCCCATCCCTCATAAATCGGTATACCAATTTCAATTAAAAAATGGCATAGGCTTGGATCTAAATGGGCTCCGCCGGATATGACCACCCTTAAACAGCCTCCCAAAGCTTCCCTAAGAGATGAATAAACCAACTTATCAGCCAAGGGTTTAAAAATGGATTTATAAAGCGAGTCTTTCTGTGTATGAGCCAGGTTAAATGCCCAAAGGGCAATCTTCCTTTTGATAAAGCTTGACTTATAGATTTGAACTAACATTTGGGAATAAACTTTTTCGAGGAGCCTAGGCACGACCACCATCGTTGTCGGACGCACCTCCCTGCATATTTCGCCCAGACTTTTGGGATCATTCCAATAGTAAATGCTCACTCCCCATCCAATCATAAAAAAATTCAAGGCCCTTCCAAAAACATGCGCCAAGGGCAATACGCTTAAATAGCAATCTGTTTTGTTATCCCAGTAGAATGATTCAGAATTAATGATGCTGAACAGATTTTTTTGAAGACTTTCGACCCCTTTGGGCTTCCCGGTACTGCCGCTCGTATATATTATTGTGGCCAAGTCATCATCTTGAATGTCGTTTAAAAGCCTATCGAAGCAATCGGGCTCTAATTCTGCCATTTTCTTTCCCAAATCGATAACTTGTTGCCAACCTAAATGGTTTGCATCCTGGCCGGGTTCATCCAAAGCAATCATTGTCTTAAAGAGATTCTGGTGTTGGATCAATAGCTGGCATTGGTTAAAGGAAGTGACCAATATGGTTTTAAGTTTAGTTTCAGTAACTTCTACCAGAAAATTATCATCGGAAATATTAGAGAAGATCGGAACGGAGACACCGCCGGCCGCCATGATAGCCAAATCGGCAATGCTCCATTTAGGCGAAGGCAGAGCCATGAGCCCAACTTTTTCACCTTTTTGCAAACCTAAACTCACTAATCCCAACGCTAGCCATTTGATTTCCCGCAGAAAAGCTTGCGTAGAAAATTGCTGCCAAATGCCATTAACCCGATAATTTAGGGCTTTGGGGTTGTCATAGTTTTTTTCAATGTATCTAAGTAAGTCTCTCAGATTCTTGAAGGATTCCATTTTCCACCGGCTTATATTTTCTCGACCTCATTTTCGAGTTATAATATTTCTTTAATTTTTGCGATATATATAATCGCTTGTCGTGAACAGTTGCAAAAAAGAAAAGCCTTCGACAAGTCGAAGGCTTAAAAAGGAACGGCTTTGCAGATCATGACTATCTTTGCAAAGTCCCGCGGCTATTTTGTTGCTGATATTGATCATCTTGCTGCCAGTTGGAACGGCCCTGTTGTGGGTTTTGCTGCCAGTTTTGATCTGAATCTTGAGGTTTTGGCAACTGAGATTGTCGGCCTCCTCCTCCTCCAACTTCATCCGGATTGATCCCGTGCCGCTGCAATTTTTCTCTTTGCTTTGGAGTTAGATTGTCTGGATCAACTCCTCGATCTTTCAATCGTTGGCGTAAGCGGGTACGCTGCTCATCTGATAAAGCTATTTGTGGTGTGCCGCCATCTTGGGATTGTTGCCCAACATTCTCATCATGCGGTACTTGACTATCAGCCTGTTGTTCATAAGAGTAATAGCCGTCTGACCCCTGATAATTAGATCCCTGTTGATTATAAGAACCTTGTTGATTATAAGATCCCCGCCCTTGAGGTTTAGGGGCTTGATAAGGCTGATTGTAATTAGATCCATCATCGCTCGAAGGATAATAATAGTTTCTTGATTGACTGGAGTTTTGATAGCCTTGGTTTTGATAACCTTGGTCTTGTGGATAATAATACCCCTCATTGCCATAATTGCCTGACTGAGCTGCACTGCATTGTCCACCCGGGCAGTAGGCTTGCAAACTAGAACCAGCCAATAAAGCCAGCCCTAACAAGGTTATTTTTGATGCCTGTTTCATAAAATTTCCTCCTTTAATTTGGGACTTAGATTACTTCTTGACTGAAAAAATGAACAAAACTAGTAAATTATCTTTGCCAGCCTCCCTTGCTATCGGACCAACTAGGGCTCTGATAGGTACGCTGGCTTTTGCCTTGAGATTGATTGGAATCGGATTGTGGATTATCGCTATTATCTTGAGAATTAGATGCTTGATATTTTGGAATCTGACCTTGCCCGGACTGGCTATAGTAGCCCCGGCTTTCTACCTCGCTACTTCTTTGTTTAGGAGGGTACTGGGTCGCAGAATTGTAATAATTTCCTTGGTCTTCATCTGTGGATTGCGATGATTCATAATAGTCTCCTTGACCTCTTTGAAATTGTTGACCATCGTTTTCCTGGGGAGAATATTCCGTTTGATAATAGTCCTGATGAGATTGATTTGAGGGATGCTGCCCCGCTGTGCAACATGCCTGCAGACCTAATAACAAGGCTGCTGAAATTAAGGTTATTTTAGATGCGCTCTTCATAAAATCTCCTTCTCGTAAATAAATCTAACTCAGACAGTCAAGTATTTCTGCACACCTCCTTAATCCTCAATTATCTGTAATTGGTTATTAACATGGTCAACACCTGGAATACTTTGAGCAGTGTTATAAGCGCTAGCCTTCTCTTCCTCGCTATTCACGATGCCACTTAAAATTACAGTTCCATCCTTTGCAATAATTTTGATATCTTTAGCGTTCTCCGACAAAGTTTCATCATCAAGAAACGCTTGCCTAAGTTTTTGGGAAATCAAGCGATCTGTTTTTTCCTTGGCCGCCTCTGACAGTTTAGTATCTAACGGTTGATTAGACTCGGATTTAGCCTTACCTGCTGAAGAACTATTTTCGCATGCTGAAAGTATTAGAGTTAGTACCGATATAATTAGTGTTCTTTTCATGGAGTTTCTCCCTTATTACCAGAATTCAAAGTTCGTGAAAAAGTCCTACACCAAGGATTACAAGCCTCTGGAAAGTTTATTTTAAAGATAAAAAAAAATCCATAAATATACAATCGATTTTAACTTGTTTTCCTAACAGACTTAAGATTAATGGCTTAACAAGCTAGCGAAAGTTCTCTCTGTGAAGCAAAAATTCTCTATATTATAAATCATGTCTATTGCTAAATTCCTAAACATGGTTTCCGGTTTTTCGATCGATCTCTTTGCCCTGGGAATTGCTCTTGCAGCAGGCACCCTATTCTTTTTATTCAAGCGAAGAAACAAAAATACTGTTATCCCAAGTATTTATTTTTCCAACCTTAATGATTTAAAAAATCCATACCTCCCGCATCCAAGAAGAGCCTTCTGGGCGCCCAATTGTGCTTATTCCGCCCTTCTCTTCTTTACATTAGCCTTCATCGACCCGCACCTTCAGATAGAAAAAAAGGCTCCCACTTCTCTTCTAAAACGTCCGCCTACTGAAGGAATTGCCATTTATATGCTATTGGATCAATCCGGTTCAATGTCTGAAAAAATCCAAGCTGTTTTACCCCATGAACAATGGGGAGAGATTGCTAAAATCGACCTCTTAAAACAAGTCACCGCGGAATTTATTCGAGGCAATCCCTCGCTTGCCCTTAAAGGACGTCCAAGTGATCTGATAGGAATTGTAGCCTTTGCACGGGTGCCTCAAGTTCTAGCGCCCTTAACTTTAGATCATGCTTACATACTGGACGAGCTGGCTAAACTGCATGTTGTCCAAAACCAAGAGCAAGATGGAACCGCCATTGGATACGCGATCTATAAAACCGTTAATCTCATCGAAGCTGCCCGCCATTTTGCCCAAGATTTGAAAGGACAAGGCAGGCCATCCTATGAGATTAAAAACAGCATCATGATTTTGGTGACTGACGGCTTTCAAGATCCAAATATTTTGGACAAAGACAATGGATTGCGGACGATGGACCCTGTGGATGCTGCAGAATATGCTAAAGAAATGGGCATTCGCTTATACATTGTCAATGTTGAGCCTAAAATGAGCTTAAAAGAATTTGCTCTGCAACGCAAGCTGCTGCAGCGCACTGCCGAATTGACTGGGGGGAAATTTTATCTAGCTGATAGCTCTAACAGTTTGCAACAGATCTATGCTGAGATTGATCAGTTGGAAAAAAGCGAGCTTCCCGACTATTTAAAAATCATTCCGCCCCCGAGCTATCAACGCCTTTCCTTTTATCCTTACCTGATTGCCCTAGGCCTGCTGGCCCTATTTTTATCCATTACCATCGACACCATCATAGTAAGGAAATTTCCATGATAGCCGCCGCCGTTGCATACGAGTTTCCGCAAGCTGCCTACCTGCTTTTCGGCAGTGCTTTACTGTTGTGCTTATTTTGGATCTTGTTTCAATACCGGAAAAAGAGATTGGATCAATTTGCTCCTATCTCGATAGCATCCAAAATTCTCATTCCGCGCTCCCCCTGGATTTTCTGGAGCAAGGCAATAGCCTTGGCGCTTGCCTGGATTTTGGCGGTTCTGGCCTTGATGCAACCTAAAGGAAATGCCCACTACCCGGCAGCTGAGCTGGCCCGCAAGCAAGAACCCGTGGGGGGATTACGTAGAAATGCCCATGAAATCATTTTTTTGATCGATGCCTCAGCATCTATGTCTGTCAGCGATAGCCGCAATGGAAAGCCCCGCCTGGAATATGCCAAAGAAATTGCCGAAGAGCTGATGAGCCGCTTAACCGGAGAAACCGGCGCCCTTTATGCTTTTACGTCGGCGGTCGCTAAACTGTCCCCTTTAACGTCCGATTACCTTTTTTTGCGCTTAATGCTTAGAGAGATTCAGATCAACGAAGGCGATGTTGCCGGAACGGATTTACTGGAAGCCCTGAGCGCCATGCGAAAACAGTACTTCAACACTCCTTCTCCAGTGTTAAAAACGTTGATTCTATTTTCAGATGGGGGAGACAATTATCTTGAAACTCTTCAGGGCCAAGCAAGGGGACAAGCCATGCAGGCCTTAGTTGATCAAGTCAGCAATGCCCAAGAGGAAAGCCTGCGGGTATTCACTATCGGCATGGGCACAAAAAAAGGGCAGGTCATTCCTGGAATGCTTTATGAAGGCCATCCGGTCAAATCCGCGCTTGACGAAGAGCTTCTTCAAAAAATCAGCAAAGAGGGGCGAGGAAACTATTATTTTGCCAATGCCTTATCGGCACCTGAACTTGCCGAAGATTTGCTATCCCAGCTGCAAAAAGATCCAGCTTATTTCCCCGAAAAAGAGCTATATGCTAGCCCTGTAAAAGCCTCTGAAAATGTAGTTTACGATTTATACTTCCAATTGCCTCTTGGATTTGCGATCGTTTTATTTGCCTTGGCTTTGATGTGGCCAGATTCACATTCACTCCGTCCAATAGGTTGGAGAAATTAGAAGGCCCCTTGTAGTTGTCGTTTCAATAGGACGAATTTCTTGAATATGAAGCGCCTTCATGATAGCCAATGTCAAAATGCAATTGGAAACATCAACGTAGGCAAAGGGATTATTGAGTTCTTCATCGGTTTTATTTACATTTTAATAACAAGGCTTGTTAGCCTTGTTATTAAAAAAATTGAGTGTTAAAAAATACTAAGCAGCTTCTTCTAACTCTTCGATTTCCTCCAAAACAATCTCATGTGCTTTTAATTGAGACTTGCCGGGAACTTGACTACCGATGGTGATATGGAAATCATGGCCCTTTAGCCTAGATGAAAGGCCATAACTTTCTCGAAGCTTCTCTAATTCGGGAGCAGCTACTGCCAACAGCCAAAGCTTCTTCACCTTGTTGTTTTTATTCAATTTCACTGTTCGTAATTCCATGACAGTGAAAGTAAACTCCTGGCCTAACTCCTTAATTTCCCAGATTTCATTCAAAATCTGTTCGTCTTCATACATAACGCTAATGTGTGCCCCGATTCCTTTCTTGCTGGTGTAATGTTGTGGCGGAACAATTTTTCCTTGTGCATCAATCAAAAGCAAAGCCTCAGCAATAAAATCTCTAGATACCTCAACGTATAAGTATCCGTTGTCTTTTTGCTTTAGAATTCCTTTCTGTTCTAATTGAACAACTTTTTCGATGACTTGTGGTTGATTTTCAACATGATAATCTTCCGCTGCAAAAACAGGGGAAACTAGTGAAGTCGTCAGAATGACGATAACGAAGAATTTTTGGATAAAACTTTTCAACATAAAGTCTCCTTGGTAGTTGAATTAAGGTTTATCCTTTCATAGCGTAAGGAAATTACTAATTCTAAGCAATAAGAAAAATAAGCATAACCGATTTAAAACAAACGTTTTACACACTTGCTAGTACAGGCTTTTCCCCATAGGTCCGGATTTTAAACGAGTCGCCCTAGTCACTGTCAAACATAAATTTGACAGTGACTAGGAAGTATTGGAACTTAAACCAGCTTTTCTTCTTTTACAGACCCTTTAGGTCTTCCAGCCCATTCACGCTTGCCTCCATGCCCCTTTGTCTTCTTTTCTGTGAGTGGATTGAGATTGTTAAATCATGTATTGCATTCCACTATTTTAAAGTGTATTATGGGATTTCGATCCATATTATTGAGGAAAACTACTCATGCTTGAAGAAATCCAGCGTTTAAGCCGTCACTTTCTAAAGATCAAGAATGCCGCATATCGACGCTATCTGATCCGTACAGCCACATTTAATCATCGATTGTCCATCATAATTGGTCAGCGCGGCGTCGGTAAAACAACGACTTTGGTACAGTCTCTGCTTGACAATGTGCAAGGAGATCATTTTGACCCGAGAATTTTATATGTTCAAGTGGATCATTTTCAGGTTTCGAATATGCATCTTTACAAAATAGCTGAGCAGTTTTTGGCACTAGGCGGAAAATGGCTCGCCTTCGATGAAATTCATAAATATCCTCAATGGTCACAGGAACTCAAAAGTATTTATGACACATTCCCTGATTTAACAATTTTAGCATCAGGAAGTTCCGCTTTAGAAATCTATCGCGGAAGTCATGATTTGACAAGGCGGGCGCTTTGCTATCCTATGCAGGGATTGTCCTTTCGCGAATTTTTGGAGCTAACACTCCACATAAAGCTACCGACACTAACTCTTGAAGATATATGCCAACAGCATGAAAGGCATACAGAATCAATTTTAGAACAACTAAGCCTTGTGAAAAAAAAGATTCTTCCAGAATTTTATCGCTACCTAAAAGTGGGGTATTACCCCTTCCTGTATGAGCTGCATGATGAAGTAGCGTACGGGATGATTTTGGAACAAAATCTGCACGCAACTATTGAGTCGGATCTGGTTGCAATTCATCCCCATTTGACAGGAATAACAATAGCAAAGCTCAAGCAGTTAGTGGTGTATATCGCTAACTCGGTGCCCTTTACTCCAAACTGGAGCAAGATCAAAGAGGTGCTTGAGGTGGGCGATCTACGCACCTTAAAGTCATACTTCAAACTCTTGGAGGATGCCTCTTTAGTCAGGTCTATTGCCCGCTCAACAGAAAAATTTAACCAGTTGGAATCGCCTGAAAAGATTTATTTAGACAACCCCAATCAGCTCTTCGCCATTGCTTCGGGCAGTCCTGAAAAGGGAACCGTCCGCGAAACGTATTTTCTCAATATGCTATCCCAAGGGCATACTGTGAAGGCTTCGAAACAAGGTGATTTTGCAATTGATGATTCATATCTATTTGAGGTTGGAGGGAGAAAAAAAACCTTCGAACAAGTAAGGCTGCAAAAGAATGCCTATTTAGCTTGTGATGACATCGAGCAAGGCGCAGGGAACAAAATCCCATTGTGGTTGTTCGGCCTTTTATATTAACGGCATTAATTTAACGTATCTCTCTCTTCTTTTACAGACCCTTTAGGTCTTCGCATTTTTCAAATCAGGATAGCTTGTTTCGTCACATGTGCTTTAAATTAGATGCTGGGTTAATGGGGGTTACTGAATTTGGTTCTTGCAAAGAATTGTTGGCAGAACTTTTAAATTAAACTTAAATTAATACTAGACTAAAAACTTAAATCAAAAATTATTGACAGAAAATAAAAAAACAATCAAAATTATGCATTATCTTAAAAAATTAAAAATAAACATTAAAAGGCTGTAAATTATGAATATAACCGAAATCTCACCTACTCAAGAATATACTGTTAAAATTGAGCCAAAAACACAGACCCCCATTTCCCTGGGAAAGAGAGTCCCGATCGATCTTCTGCTCACTCTCCCACCTTTACTTCAAAATACAGCCTTCAAAAGGCTTAAAAGGCTGATTCCGGATGAAACTATCCATAAAATTGAGAATTTGATCGTCCAACTAAAGGGCCCTGAAGACTTCCTCCCTCAGCTTCCAAGAGAGATTCTTTTAGAAATATTAAAGCTCACTGTCGACTCTCCTGACAATTTACAGACCATCCTTTGTGTTAATAAAAAATGGGTTAGAGCAGTGCAAGACACTGTTTTCATTCGCAAGCTCTTCGAAAAACCTGTCATTGAATTAGGGATGACTGCGGCTCAGGCTGTTGGATTCCTTTGCCGTTATGCCAGGGAGGTGGATGATCTGCAGCTAGATTTTTCCCACTGCAATGATCTAAATGACACGCATTTGGCGAAGCTTGTGCAACATTGCAAGAATATAACCAAGTTGATTTTACCTCACAGCCGAAAGATCACTCCCCATGGCCTTAAATCTTTGGATAGCTGCCCAAACCTAAAATCTCTTCAATTTTTAGGCCGAGGTTACAAAGACCTTTCGCCAGAGGAGGGCAAAGAAGTTTTGAAATCGATTGCTGCTGGCTGCCCCAATTTAACGGAGTTGCGGCTTACTAAGCCTCAAGCAACCAATGAAAGTTTACATAACCTGAGTCATTTGGATGAATCCTGGGAAGAAGAATTAGATCCCGAAGGAATTTTGGATATGCCTAAATTAAAAGTTCTCGAACTTCCCTCTCCGGACATGCATAAAATCCTCTTGAGAACTGCCCTTGGAAAAGCCTTTTTTTCGAGCAAGTTGCCTTGGTCTGATTTACAAACACTTCAATTCTTCCCTCATTTACAAGGCAGTTCGCATTCTCTTCAACAATTAAAAGCAAGTTTGAACAATACTCAATTTGAGGTTGAGTCTTTCACGGCATTTGATATAAATCTGATCCTTAATACCAATCCTGCTCTAAAAAATCTTACTCTGGCATACGCTAAATGTCTTAGATCGGATGTCATCCAGTCTTTATCCAATCTCTCAAAACTAGAATGGGTTGATTTCTCTCATGCAAATATCACCGTAGACAGTCTAAGCATTATTTTACAGGCTTGTCCCATAAAATCCCTTAATTTACACGATACCCATTTTGAAGAAAATGCCTTCATTAGTATGATTCAACAGGCTAGCAGCCTGCGTCCCCTCGCCTTAGAATCAATTATTTTGCCTTCTGAATTCAGTGAAAGCGCATTTTTAGCCTTATCCCAAGCTTGCCCACAATTAAAATCTATACATTTTACCCGTGTTCCTACCAATGCGCTTTTCAAAGCTATGATTGAAAATTGCGCTTCTTTAGAAAGTTTGATTTTTTCCCAAAAGAGAAAGGAACCTATTGAAAGCGAACTGTCAGACACTGAAATGATGCTTTTAGCTCAAAAGCATCCCCATCTAAAGCAACTCACTCTAATTTGCAAACTCGCCAAACTGACCAACGACGGCATTGAAGTTTTGGCGAAGAGTTGTCCAAATTTGGAAACGCTCCAATTAGGCAAGTCAACGATTTCAGATCAAGGCGTGAAGCATTTAACTAGCTACTGTCGGAACATGACTCATATCGAATTAGTTAGTTCTGAACTCACTAATCAGGCCATGATCAACATCGCTCAAGCTTGGCCTAAGCTGAAAACGCTGACCTTGGAATCAAAACAATTCTCCGATCGAGGCTTATTGGCTTTAGACCCCTTAAGAGCGCTAGAAAAAATTGATGTCGGCTTTGGAGAAATAGAATTTGACAACTTGAATAATTTCTTTAAAAATAAGCCCCTGCTCTGGTCTTTATCCTTAGCTAGCGTAATCAGTGTTGAAATGAGAATTCCTAAAGGATTTCTCCAGCAAGTTGCCCGCCAAAGGCAATTAGAATTCTTGGCTATTTATACGGGTTATTATGTTACCTATCCAGCTGAGGATAAAGAAGATGAAGATGTAAGTCAAATTTTAAACTTGCCTGGAATCCGTTATAGCCTCAGTAAACATGGTATGGGAGTGTTTTAAAGTCTATTGGGAAAAAAGCCCTAGATTCTACACTTTCGAGAGAGATTCTACAAATACCCGATGAGCCTCACCTCTCGATGCCGACAAGTCGGCATCGAAGACAAAAGCGGTGACAAGTCCTTGCAGTTGGACACATCTTTTTCTTGACATTAAGTGTAGGGTTGACGCTCCAAACGAATGCCGCCCCCTACGGGTCTCGTGAAGGCTAAGACCCGTAGGGGGCGGCATTCGTTTGGTTGGATTTCTTGTTCCACCTCCTGTTCCACCTCCACCTGAATATCCCTATGTGTGCCGGACGAAGAAGCCATTTTGCTAGGAAGAAGCGCGGCTTTAGCATTAGGCAATTCCTCATACATGATTTCCCTTTCAGCGGCATGCCGGATTTTTTGTTTTGCTGAGGCAATAAGATGGCTTTCCTGCTGGCTGGCCTGATTATGGATCACCAACCGAAAAATATGTTGGAAGGCTCTTCTCTATCAGGTTCGACAAGGCAGCCATTTCTTGTTTTTTATGCCACCGGCTTTCTTTTGCACTTTCTTTAAGATAATGCTGAAATAGATACATCATCCGAAAGTGAATTGACCCCTCTAGGCCTGTTTTCGAGATAAAAACATCCCCATGCAGATGCGCAAAATCTTCTTTCGAGGGCTCGTAACCGGTGCGCTTGTCTTTCCCTACCATTGAAAAAGATGTGAAATCGGTGTGAAGTTGGTTTTTTGGGAGGTTAGCTGTAATGCTACGGTGCAAGGTTTCTCTGACAGATTCCCATTCTTCTGCCGGCAAGGCTTTTTCAGGAGTATTCTTTTTTTTCCGGAGATTGTGTTTCTCGAGGACTTTAGTTTTAATGTTTACTTGAGAACTTGTATAATATAAAACAAGTGTTTTGGCTTGCATCGAGAAACATCGCAAGAATTTCAAAAATTATCAACTCTAGCACCCGGAATTTTTTCTTTACTTTTCTTAAAATGAAATTTTTCGCAAATTACCTCGCAAGTCTGGCTGATATGCTGGATAGATTTTGGGCAGACAAACACGACGTTTTCTCCCGCCAGGCATCCTAAGATTTCTAAGTCGGGATGTTGATCGAGACAGTCGCCCACAAAGGCGGCTAAACCCGGATGGGTTTTGATGACAATTAACGATTCGTTGTGACTGATGTCCATGAGGGCTAATTTTAAAATTTCGGTCGTCACCTCCACTGTCGGCATTTCATATACCAACTCACCATTGAACATCTTTTTTACTACACCAAGTTTACGCAAATCACGAGAAACTACAGCTTGATTTGTGACTAGGCCGTAATGGGCCTGTAAAAGCTCAACAAGTTGTTTTTGATCTGAAATGGCAATTTTTTGGACCAATTCTTTGATGGCTGCTTGCCTGCCTAAGGGCTGTTGTTTGGATGACATAATAGAAAACCTTATAATTATTCACTAGTGCATGAATACTAATTCATATTACTGAAGTTGTCAAGCCCCTAATACACTGGCAAACCAAAATTTGTGGGTAAAACCTCGTTCTTGAGTCGCCCTACGGGCTCTGCCTCTTCTTATGCAATCCCACAGCTCCTTGCGTCGCTGTGGGCTCTTTAACAGACGCCCTAGGCGGGCTTAGGGCTACTCACAGATATGTTTGGACTTGATCCTTTATACGAACTCTTGCTCTCATATTCTTGAAGCAGCCCTAAGCCCGTCTAGGGCATCTCCCTAAATAGCCCACAGCGACGCAAGGAGCTGTGGGATTGCATAAGAAGAGGCAGAGCCCGTAGGGCGACTCAAGAACGAGATTTTACCCACAAATTTTGGTTTGACCGTGTACTAGCACAGTGACGGGCTTTTGCGACATGTTTTTGTCTGGAAAAAAAATATCCTTTTACTTTAGCATAAGCCCTTAAATTTCAATAAACATATATCTAAAAGGAACGTGTTAATGCTAAACGCCTGTTTCAGACTCCATCTTCCATTTCTCACTTCTAATATCACCCATAGATGTGCAAAATTACCCAAACCAATAATAAGCCGCACGAACCGCACGAATCTGTTAGCTCAAAAGGCTTTAAGTCAGAATCCTGCAGTGCCTAGACAGCGCAATTGTTCGTCGATGGTTAGTTGGAAACCAACTTGGGAAAATGAATTTTTAGGCTTAACAACACAAGAAATGAATGAAGCCCCTTTTAATTTGACCACGGAAATGCATCGTTGCTTCTTGGAAGGCGACATTCAAAAGATACAAGAGATCAAGAAGAAGATAACCCGCTTTTTACCAATCTATTTTAAAGAGTGTGCTCAACCCAACCGAATAGTGTTTGGTCAATTGATGAGGGATGGGACCAAAGAGCTGTGGTTGGAATTGTTCGAAATATTTGTGGGCAAATTTGGAAAGGATCCGGATAAATTAAAAACGATCTCGGAATATCTGACAGATTTCAGGGATTTAGGTCTAAAAAATGAGGAAATATTTAAGGCCTTAAACTTTACTGATCATGAACTCTTTGAGGCGGCTTTAATTTTCGCCGAAAAAAATCCTGATTTTGTATCTAAAAACCTAAAAAAATTCGCTCTCGATGAAGAAAATAAACTCTTTGAAATTGCAAAGACCATAGTTAAAAAAGGGCACATTGAATATCTTCAGAATTTTGTGCAAGCAGGACTTAGAAGTCCAGAAAAGATCGTTAAGATTGTTTTAATGGGCATAAGGGAATCCTATGATATCCCAGACAAAGTTATAAAAAATATAAAAGATTGGGGCTTGAACGAAGATCAGCTTTATGAAATTGCAAACAGAGCGGCTACTCTACGATCGAGCATTAGCTATAGTATAAGCGATTATCAGGCAGCCGGGCTTAAAAATTCAGAGAAACTTTATCAATTAGCCTTAATTGAAGCTGTTAATTATCCGTATAAATTGTCAAATAGCCTAGACGACTATGGCTTTATTGAAGAAGAAAAACTTTTTGACATCGCAAGGATTTTAGCTAATCGAGGTATCCTTTTTTGCTATATCATGCAGTATGTGCAAGCCGGACTTAAGGATCCTGAAAAACTATTTGAGCTTGCTCTAATTGATGTTGCCAAGAATTCGAATGCGATTATTGGTATGAAAAACTATAACGTCGGAGAAGAAGCTAAACTTTTCCCTATTGCAAAAATCTTATCGGGTAAGGGAGCATTAGCGCAAAGCATAAAGATTTTTAGAGACGCCGGGCTTAATGATCCGGATTTGCTCTATCGACTGGCATTAATGGAAGCTAAAAATAACTTTGAGTCCCTATCTAAGCATTTATCCGGTTTCGGAATTCGCGAACCGGACAAACTGTTTTGGATCGCGAGAACAGCCGCCTATAATGGTTCAAAGCTTTCAGGACAAATCGAGTACTTTGTGACTGCCGGGCTTAAAAATCCTGAAATGTTGTTTGACCTTGCTCAAATCATTTTGGAAATAGAAGGTATCGATGCGTTATTTCAATGCACTGAAAGTTTATTAGAGGGAGGATTAACGCATGATGGATTTATTAAAATCACCAAAAAGATCGAGATAAATCCCTTTTATAGCATTCCTTGGTTGTACTTAAATGAGAACCTCAAGCAGGGGACACAGGGTGAAGCGGCGTCAGAATCCTTTGACTATACAAGGTACATTGAAAAGATAAAATTGTATGCGAAAGTCATTTGGAAGGGAAACCTTCGCTTAGAAGAAGAACTGGACACCATTGCCAAAACGCCTAACCTCTTCGTCAAAAAGGCCCTCCTATTTTGGATGATCAAATTTTTGCCTTCATACCAAAATCTCAATCTTACGCCGGAGCAGCATCTTGAAATTAAACCCTTAATAAACAACCTACTGCGCTATCCTGACCCAGCGATGAGAGATAACCTCTCCCAATTGGTTTATAAGCTTGCCAAGCCAGAATTTTTTCAGGGCTGGAAGAGTTTAAAAAACACCTTAAAAACCACGGCAGACAACAAGAAAAAATATTCACTATTGCCGCATTTATTGCTTGCAGAACTCTATTCCACAGAACCGGATGTTTGCAAATTTGTGATTGAACGATTTTTTAGCTGTCCTGCCTCTGACAAAGGAGAATCTAAAAGGAGTTTAGTAAATTTTTTGAATTACCTAACACAAGATGCCATTTTATCTCCGACTGAAAAGATTCAAATATTAAACACCATTTTTCAAGACAAATATTTTAATTTAGTAAAGCTCCAAGCCGAAATCCCTCCCGAGCAAAAAGGAGGAATGCTTTCGAAAAAAGACGCGGAAGTTTTAAGAAGCGCTCATTTTGAAAAAATATTGAAAACTATGCGAATTGTGGAGGATTTGCTCACCTTTGAACAGCACGATCAGCTTAAACAAATTTCCGATATCGACGCCTTCTCAGGTGTCATGGAAAAGCTATTTGTTAAAGAATTTGGCTCTAAAATCAATCATTTTACCGATAAATACATGCAAACTTTCGGCACATTTAGACAAAAGAATGCCGTTTTAACCTATTTAGGCCGTTTAAAAACATTGCCTTCCCCCAAAAAAGAGGAGGCCTTGAATCTTCTGAATTCTTTTGTCGCACAAGTCTTAAATGGAGCCTTTAAGGAAATGCGCTACGACCTATCTAAAAATTCGCATCTAAAAAGATTTTTTGGAAACGACATAGCGCTCCTAGAGAAGTGGAAAAAAGGCGAGAGTTTGAGCGCCAACTACTTTAAAGTAGAAGGAACGTCAACAAACCCCATGAAGGGGGCTGTTAACTTAGGATCTTTGAAGGCCTCGGAACCGCAAAAAGCGAGGAAAAACTGGGAGGAAAAGATCGTGGTCGATAGCGATGATCCTTGCGATCTTCTTCTCATGGGAACAGAAGTCAGAAGCTGCCTGAGTGTAGATGGAGATCCTGCTTTCAATGCAGACTTGTTGGAATACCTATTAGATGGGGGAATCCGATTAATTGCGGTCAAAAATCCTTCAGGAACGATTAAGGGGCGTTGTTTGTTGTATATTTCGGATAAACAGGGAAAAGTTGCGCTTATTCAGGGAAGAATGTATCCATCACGCATGGATGCTGAAACGGAACAGTTATTGAATCGCATGTGTCTCATGCGTGCGGAAGACCTTGGGTTATCATTGGTAGATGAAGATGGCTTCCGGCTCTAATATAACTTTTATTTCTGGATTCTGAATTCTAAATTCTAGATTCTGAGTTCTGAATTTTGAATTCCAAAATCCTATGAAATTTTTGTGGAAAGCACTGGCTCTATATTTTTTAACCTCCAGCGTTTTAATGGCCGCTGCTGCAGATAGCGAAGCGCAGGCGATGCATACTGCCGCGGCTTATTTCGATGCCAAAGCTTACGATCAAGCCGGCGAGATTTATGAAAAATTATTGAAAGCCCCTCTGGACGAATGGAAAAAAGACTTGATCAGGTATGATCTGGGTACTGTTTTACTAAGTCAAGGTAAGTGGAAGGAAGCGCTTTCGCAGTTCAACGCCATTCCTAAACAATCAATCCCGACGCCGGTGTTGCGCCGGCGCTTATTTTTCAATATGGCTTTGGCTTACTTAAAGGGAGAGAAACTGCAAAATGAAATCAGTCAAAAGGTCTTCCTGTTGAGGCAAGCTTTGCAAGCTCTCAGCCTAGCCCAACAAGCGGATTGTGACTTATCAAAATTGGAAGGCGGGGCATGCGCTTCTGATCCTGATATAAAACACCTACAAATATATGCCAAAGCCGAGCTTGCATTAGCCTTGCTTAAAGAGCGGGAGATGAAGCTGAATCCCGCTTCTAATGATTTGCAGCACCTGATTAGGGCTGGCCGACCGATAGGCGAATTGATTCAAAATCTGGCTTCTCTTTACCTTCAGGGGCTGGCTCAAGACCCTCTTCAAGAAACTACCTTGACAGCCTTGCAAACCTCCCAAAGCCAAATCGAATCCATCCTCAATTCAACGCAGGCTGAACAAAGCGCTGAATTGAAAATAGTGAAAGAAGGGCTTAAGAATGCCGGCCATTCTCTGAATTTAAGCCTCCAAATGCTGAAGAAAAATCAAGCACAACAAGCCCATCTATTCTTGGAAGCAGCCTATCTGTATATCAAACGCATCTTGACGCTACTACAAGATTTCAAAACACATAAGCCTGCCGATATTTTGACAGAAGCTATTGCTGATCAAAAAGATGCTTTATCTCTGACCCGCTTGGCGGCACAAACTTCCAATCTCGAAGACCCGCATTCAGATCCGGATTTAAACCAAATTCTGCTAAACTTGCAAAATGATACCCTGGCTGCTTTTCAACCTTTTGCAGAAGCGGTATATTTATTGCAGAAGGAACTGTTTCAAGCTAATAACTGTCAGGAAAAACCTTGGAATGAAGTCCTCCCCCTGACAGAAAAAGGAAGGCAAGCGGCGGGCACTGCCCAAGATTATTTAAAAAAGGGATCGGTGCCGAGGGATTTTGTGATTGCCAAGCAAGAGGAAGCTATGAAAAACTGGCAATTGGCGTTAGAGAAGCTTCAGCAATACAAAATGCCGGAAACAAACACCGGCTCTGCCAGCAAACCCCAAACATTCCAGCAAGTCCTGCGCCTTTTAGAAGAAATGAATCAACAAGATCGAATTCAGCCGACTGAAAAAGCCCCTATTAAAGAAGGACTAAGGCCATGGTAGCCCGACTCATCTGCTTGCTTGCCTTCCTCGCATTCTTTAATCCTCTCTTCCTTTGGGCCCAAGATGTCAAAGTGACTGCCGAAGTGGATCCAAATAACGCCATGGTCGAAAATGCGCCGCTCACAACGACCATCATGATTACTCATCCTAACACCTTAAAAGTCGATCCTAACTCTTTCATTTTAGAGAAGAGTCCTCTAAAGGTGGAATTTGTTCGAGATGTCAGAATTTCCCCGGCTTCTAATCTTTTGATTTCGATTTATCAATTCGTTCTGAAAGGACAGCCTAAGGGCTTACATATTCTGCCCCCCATTCGTGTGAAAGTCGGGGGAAAACAGTACGAATCTATCGCCTCTACCTACGAGATCTTAGACAAAAAGACTCCGTCCGCCTCATCACCCAATCTTCCACCTACTCTCCCTTCTCGGCCTCTCCCAACAACCCCTTCACCCCCTGTTCAGCCTGCTCTCCAACTTGAGGCGTTAGTAGATGGCCCCAATCCCATGTATCCGGGACAGCGCGCAAAACTGGTCTACCGCTATCTATTTAGCGGTTCAATTGAATTAAGCAAAGAGTATTTGCCTATGCTGGAACCAAAGGGTTTGCGCAAAATAGGAGATACAGAAATCTCGGATTACACACGGGGTAATCTGAGTGTTCACGAAATTTCGCAAGAGGTGGAAGCTGTCGACCCAGGTGCATTTTCTTTTGGGCCTTCCTATGCGGAAGGGTTAGCTTACTCTAAAACTAAATTGCATGTGGAAGCTCCTGCTATCACAGTTACGGTAAAGCCTTTGCCGACAGACGGGCGTCCGGCATCTTTTAATGGAGCGATAGGCAACTTTACATTCAAAGCCTCCTTAATGGGCTCTGGGGAAGTGAATGTCGGAGATAAATTCAGTTTGGCGATCGATATCTCGGGAAAAGGAGTCCTAGAAAATGTTCCTTTGCCAGATTTATGCTGCCAACCGGGTTTTAGCGGCAGGTTCAGATCAAATGACTTGCCTCCGGCAGGGGAAATACAAGGTACGGTTAAACATTTTACTGTAGAATTGCGCCCTCTTTCAGAGGATATTAAAGAAGTCCCAAGCATTGAATTCTCATATTTCAATCCTGAAATTCAGAAATATGTGATTTTGCAAAGCTCTCCTATTCCTATTAAGGTAAATCCCATTAAAACACAAATACCGGATGGGAATATCCCTGCTGCAAAATCTCAGCCAGGTGAAAACGTGCCTTCGAACATAAACAAGCCGGCCCTTATCGAGATTGAAGGGAATTATGTTTTGGACCAAGCAAGTTTGCACAATCAGCTTTTTGCCTCCTGGCTTGACTTGCTCATCATTCCTTTGGCCATCATTCTTTTGTTCGTTCAAATCCAATTGCGCAGGGATTTTCTGAAACGCAAACTTCAGCTTAAAAAAGAACATAGCTCTGAAATTTTTGCTCAGGCCATGCAAACTCCGTCAAATTCCCCGTTGTTTTTTCACTTGTTAAACAAAGCGTTTCTTTTGCGGCTTGTGGAAAAAGGAGAGCTGGATTCTATCGATCTTGCGCCGGAGAATTTGTCTACTCAGGGAGCGGCAGGCCTTGTTCGCGCCTTTCTTCTCAACCTGGAGGAAATACGCTTCAGCGGCAAAGGCCGCATCGATCAAAGCCTGCTTAAAGAGGCTGAAAATCTATTTCATAAACTTAGTCTTAAGTAATATGAACTTGGGGATGAAGCTCCACATCTCTTAGATTACTATACTTTCTTTTGCAACTTTTAATATTTTTCTATCTATTAATCGTTTTAGAAAAGATTCCCCTTTTGAAAGGAAAATATCTGTTCCATTAGTTTTAGATAGCTGATCATCAATTTTTTGCACTAAATCTTTTTTCGATAATCCTCTATGTTCTCCAGTATTAGGGTCGAAAAAAATAAATTCATTTTCTTTTACTTTTTTTACAAGTAATGAATGCCCAGAAAATGAGGTTTTACTTTTTGAAAAAATCTCGAGTTTTACAACTGTGCCAGCTTTAATTTCGGCAACACCTTTAATTAATAAGCTTTCATTTACCTTGTTTCCAGAATTTGATTTTTTAACCAAATTCCACTGGTCTTTAAATGAAAATATATTATCAGGATACACACCAAATAAGAAAGCAGCCATTCTATGGAAAATAGAATATACATTTAAAAGATGGCTATTTGTTATTGTAACTTTATTTAACCCTGATATGTTTATCCTTTCTTTTAGAAAATTTCCATCTCCCTTTCCTAACAGATCGTCAATCAGCACCTTATTGCATATTAACTCACACAAACCATTAAATTTTAAATTAAACAGCATTAATTTCGTTGGAAGTTCTTTAGATCCATTTATTATTTCGTATTGATTGAATTGTACTGTTGTTTCTACGTTTCCGACACTATCAACTTTATGTTTAGCCCAATCTAGAATTTTTTCTATAAGACAATTTGTTTTATCCGTTTTAAAAATATGTTTATGTAGACAGGCCGCTCCATCAGCTTCCACATTTATTTTTGCAGAAATCTCTTTATCTGCTGATGTTTTTTTTCTGCTTGTTGTTCCCTGATAGCCATTAACATAGATTTCATAATTATTTATTCTAGTAACCATAAGAACACTCAAATAAAAAAAGTTGTGATCTAAAAGGATCAAACTTATTTTACCAAACCTGTCTTTTTTTATTCAATTTAAATAATTATATTTGCGTATGAATAGCGGTAGCAGCGACAGATTTAGCGGGAATTGCTGTAGTACAGCGTCAAAACTTGATAAAATTTAGTCATTCTGATATGACAACGGCATTCGCTAAACTATAACAAGGTGCCTAGGTTTGTTTTTAAAAGCATTGATCGCAAGTTTGTTAGCATGTATCGTCATCCTGGCTGCAGTACTGCTATGGCCTAAAAAAAATGCACCCGAACTGGACAAAGCCTACGAAAACTATGTAAACGGGGAAAAAGCAACCACCATATCCGCCCGCAAGGAGTTTTTTAACCGCGCTCTCAGCCAATACACTAGCGTAGAAAAAAACGCTGATCTTTCTTTAAGCGACGGAAAATTATACTACAATATCGCCAACACTTACTTCCAATTGGAAGAATACCCCCTGGCAGCCTATTATTACTACCGGGCGCAAGCCTTAGTGCCTCGCAATGACAAAATCAAACACAACTTGGACCTTACCCGCGCGAAATTAGGGCTGCATCCCGAAAAAAAGGATCGTTCAATTTTTAAGTCCATCTTATTTTTCCATGACCACCTCCCTCTACCTGAGCGTTTACAGCTCTTTTTTTTGTTGGGAATATTAAGCACCCTTTTTTTCTCCACCTACATCTGGTTTCCAAAATCCTGGCTTAAAAAATCAGGTATTTTTTTTACGGTTTGTACAACAATCCTTTTATTAGACTTGGCCTGGACATTCTACTTATCACCGCTAGAAGGCGTTTTGGTTCACTCTAGCATGCTATATAAAGATGCCGGCCGGCAATATGCGCAAGTTTCTGACCAACCTCTTTTGGCGGGCACGAAAGTAGAAGCGACAGAGATCCTTCAAGATGGCAAGTGGCTAAAAATTCTTACTCCAGACGAAACTGTAGGTTACATCCCTCAAGATGCCATCCTTTTGCTTTAGCTTGCGTTTATCAAGTTTTTGCGAAATGCAAGCTTTAAGAAACCCAATGTTTTTGCTTTTCTCTTTTCTCCGTCTTATTTATACTAAAGCCATGAATGAGAAAAATCCCATGAATTCAGATTGTGCTCCAAAGCCCCAGGGCCTGGAAAACGCTTCAATTGAAGACAAACTGCATATTCAAGCACTGGTAGAACTCAACCAACGATTGCGCGTTGTTGAATCCTTATACGCAAATGTATACGCCAAAACCATTGCCCTTGAAAAAATCATCGCTAACCAAAAAGCAGTTTCCTCGAAGTCTTAATCAATTAAAATGCAAAAAAATGGTTCTCTTGAATTCCTGTATTTAAACCAAAGTTGTTGTCAATATGCAAATCGAACGCCGCGCCCTTTATAATTTGTTGCGCATGAACTGGTTGCAAGACCCCAGTATGGAAGTCGAACCTTGGCAAATTGAAGATTATCGCGAGATGTCTTTCAAAGCCCTTTTTGATCGATTGAAAGACAAGAATATCCGGCTTGACCGGTCAAATTTCTTATCTTTGGCCGAAAGTTATGACACTCCCGAAGATCTATCAGAGGAGTTTTTAGACGATGCAGATCCAACAACCCAAGATCAGATCTATCTGCTCATTTTCGAACTTTGGCGACGCTTAATTACCGAAAAACCTAGCCTCTCGATATTTTGCGATGAACTCGACCACCAAATCCATCTTTATGACAGCTCCCCAAATCCAAATACAGAGGCCATCCAGGATATCATAGCCAATTTCCAAGTCATTTTAGATGAAAATGCAGATCAAGGCGGAAACCCCCAAGAGATTTTCACGTCCATCTGTGCAGGTTGCGCTAATGATATCGACAGCTTTTTATATGATTTCATCGCAGAGCAAATAGACAATCACAATGATTCTTATGCAATGGAGCTTTTAGACGGCTTTAGCAAATATGTAACTGATGCTAAGTGGTTTGAGTTCTTAAGGGCCCGCTTAATGGCTTCTACCGACCTCGAAGGGGCCAATCGCTATCTCCGTCAAATCCTGCAAAATTACTCCCAGGCAGATGACCTGGAATTTAACTTAGAAGTCCTTTCATTTTTAGTGGCAGGCGGAGAACAAGAGCTTTTTGTCAATCTGGCCAAAAAAACCGCTAATTTGGTAGCGGAAGAAGACGATTTCCAAGACTTACTGCTTATTTGTGCGGATTATTACCATCGCCTTGATGAAGACCACAAAGAACAGGCAATCCAAGAGATTTT
>Ga0206882_1028_pt1 | contig 27149 bp, 25 predicted proteins | sample Alteio_BWOrgCont_4_FD_152908 | JGI IMG/M metagenome (GOLD analysis project Ga0206882, IMG submission 152908) | Enriched cells from forest soil in Barre Woods Harvard Forest LTER site, Petersham, Massachusetts, United States -... | ecosystem: Environmental > Terrestrial > Soil > Temperate forest > O...
AGAGAATTTAATTCGCTTAAAAGGGAAAGGACCAACAAGGGATCTAGCTTCTTAGATTTTTATGACCGTTCCTTTGATCCTTTGTCCTTTATTAACTCTGGATTTTGATTTCCAAAAAAATGTACCCTTACAGGACGGCATAAGAAAGTGTCACTTAAAATTACATGTTTTTGAACGATGCCTGATTTTTAGATCATTTCAATTACCTTAGGAAGGAAAATATGCACCAGAGACCAGTGAGCCATGCGCTCTATCAACGACTTTGTGAAGTTATCCCGGGGGGCGTCAATTCCCCTGTGCGGGCCTGCTTGGGGGTAAATCAGACCCCAATTGTGGCAGCCTCAGCTTCGCGCGACCGTGTCATCGATGTCGATGGCAAAACCTATATTGATTTCTGCGGTTCTTGGGGCGCCCTGATCCATGGGCATGCCCATCCCAAAATTCTCAGCGCCGCCCGAAAAAGGATGGGAATGGGGACATCTTTTGGGATGACCACAGACATCGAAGAACAGCTCGCACGTAAAATTGTACAATTGGTACCTTCTGTTGAGAAAATTCGCTTTGTCTCATCGGGGACAGAAGCTACTATGAGTGCCGCACGTTTGGCGCGGGGTTATACCGGAAGGGATTTAATTGTAAAATTTATTGGCAATTACCATGGGCATGCAGATTTCTTTTTGGTGCAAGCAGGCTCTGGCGTTGCCTATTTGCCAAGGTCTTCATCGGCAGGGGTTCCCGAAGAGGTGGTTAAACACACCCTTTGCTTGCCATACAACGACACTGAGATGTGCCGCGCTTGTTTAAACCACCCGGATTATAGCCATCGCATTGCGGCAGTCATTCTAGAGCCGATCGCAGGCAACATGGGTGTTGTTCCGGCTCAACCGGACTTCATTCAGATGCTGCGCGAAGAGACTCAAAAAATTGGAGCTCTCTTGATTTTCGATGAAGTGATTACTGGATTTCGAGTAGCACTGCAAGGGGCTCAGTCGCTTTATAAGGTCATCCCTGACCTGACCTGTTTTGGAAAAATCATCGGCGGAGGATTTCCAGCAGCGGCTTTTGGCGGTAAAAGGGAAATCATGGATTGTTTAGCCCCTCTAGGGGATGTCTATCAAGCCGGGACCCTTTCAGGCAATCCGGTTGCTATGGAAGCGGGGCTGCAAGCCCTCAATATGCTTGAGCGGAAAAGCTTTTACGCAGAGCTTGAACGCAAAACCAACATGATTACCAAACCGGTTAGAGAAAGCTTGGTTCGAAAGGGGGCGATGGCATGTGTGCAGCAATGCGGCTCAATGTTTACGGTCTTTTTTGGCAAGAAGGCGGTCAACAATATGGATGATGCAAGGCAATTAGATTTGGAAATGTTCGGGCGTTTCTTTCGTTTCCTTTTCTCAAAAGGCATATATATTCCTCCCTCGCAGCACGAAGCATGGTTTGTTTCTAGTGTTCATGAAGAATCCCATCTCAATAAAACGCGCGATTGTGTATTAGAGTTTATTGAGACTCATTAAGCGCGGAACGGCCATGAAAAAGGCTGTTTGGGCACAATGGACATTATGGACCAACGGATGTAAAGATATAATCTTAGAGTATTCCATTAGTCCACAATGTCCATTATGTCCATTATGTCCATAGTGTCCACGATGTCTATTTCTCAATGGTTCCCGTATAGTTTAGATTGCCCTCACGATTAATAAGTCAAGCATTCTTGGAATTGATGAAAACAGTATTTTTAGTTTCGTTTAATTTTTATGCCAAAAATTTAACCGTAAGTGTATAATTAAGCCGGAATAATTAAATTTTCCAGAAAAATACTAGATATGTAAGGTTTCATGAATATAGATATAAAAAGTAACAATTTAGTTTTTGGTTGTTCTCATTTAAACCAAACCGTTGAAATGAATAATACCAGCTTAGGAGATTTTAGAATTGATGAAATTGCTCGGCATGTATTTTCATTTTTAAGCTCATTCGACAATCGAATAGTACAACGTGCTTCATATACTATGCGAGGCATAGCGTTGGACGTGTATGAAAATGCCTATTTGAAAGAAGGTTGGTCCCAAAAAGAAATATTAGAATTAATTAAAACAAAGGCTCCTGGCTATGTGATTAAGAAAGAATCTGAGACTAAGCAAATCGATTTAGCCATGATAAAAACAGCTAGGCAACAAGGATATAAAGAGGAGGTTATCAATTCTCTGATTACTGCGGCTGCCAGAACCTTCGAGATTGAGAGCAAGTGTCTTGAGAAGGAATGTCTTTTGGAACCAGGTAATATGGAAATGATGAAGAAATTCATAGAGGCGGGAGCGATGGTTCACCATTCGGCCCTTATTTTTGCAATTTTGGATCCGTGTGAAGATGAAGAGTTAAACGCAATGATTTTGAGCATTAGGGATAAGGATCGTCTTAGGCATCTTCAGATGAGTTTTAATAAAGTTGGCTATTTTACTCCTCCCATGGAACCAAGCCTTGTATTCAATGCCGCATGTGCTTTCCTAGAAAAGAAGATGTCGATGGGCCTCTTTGAACTATTGTTTACCCTGGATGCAAAAAAATGCACTGAGGTGAAGCAAGCGAAACTTGAATGGGCTTTCAAAGTGGTCATGAAGAGAACTTCTATAGATCCCGTTGATCTATTAATATTTATTAACCTTAGTGGTGTGAAAATCACGGATAAGATGATCCAATTAGCCAAGGATCAAAATGCTCCTAATAAAGTGATTCAGGTTTTAGAGTATGGCAGGTCGTTAAATACTACCAACTGCATCATTATTTAAGTAAGGCCAATTAAACCCTTATGTTCCCATTGCTTCAGGTACTTGAGCACATGTTCTAGAGGCAGTTCAAGTTAGGTTTGACAGTGTACTAGTACACTGTCAAACCTAAATTGATATTTATCCGTAACCGCGAATGCGGTGAAAGCATGTAGCCCCAGACGTAAGTCTGGGGTAGTAGTATATGAGATTAAGCCGCGAACGCGGCGGCAGGGGCCAACGATGGTGGCAACATGGCGCTCCTCACCTCACTGCCGCCGCATTCGCGGCTTAATCTCATGTAATATTACCCCAGACTTACGTCTGGGGCTACATGCTTTCACCGCATTCGCGGTTACGGCTGCTTGTCCAACAACTCCAAGAAAAATGCTCCTCATTCTTAAATATCAATTGATGTTTGACAGTGTACTAGAGGGATAGGCATTCATTTGAGCGATGGGCCTGCTTATTTTGATCACCTTTATACTTCATGCATTAATTTTTTATATTCAAGAATTAATGCATGTAGTACAATTGCTTGTAAGTAATTTAAAATATTTATTAAAAATGGTTAAATATATAAAGGTGTTCATGAATATAGATACAAAAAATAATAATTCAGTCTTTAATGATTGTTCGCATTCAATCCAAATCGGTGAAATGCATAACACCAGTTCAGAATGTCAAAATCTAGGAGACTTTCGGGTTAGAGACATTGCTCGTTATATCTTTTCGTTTTTAGGAACGCTAGAGCTTTGCAAATTACAATGTACTTCGAAAATTATTAAGGATTCGGTGAGCGATTTATTTCAAAATGCCTATTTAAAAGAAGGGTGGTCTAAAAAAAAATTATTAGAATTGATAGAGGAAAAGGCGCCGAAATATGTAATTAAAAATGAATTCAAAGATGCTTCAGCTAAAGAAGTTTATCATGGTATTAATACGGCATTGAAAAATAAAGTCACTAACGAATTTATTCAATATTTGATTGAACTAACTCTCCACCACAATGGGCAAATCCATTATGACACGGTCCGAATGATTCAAATAAGTTCATGGTCTAAAAAAGTTAAAAATTCTCTGCTTACAGCATCTGCTAAAACCTTCAAAATGGATGAGAAATGTTTTGCTAATGACTTAAAATCGTGGCTCCCTGGTTTGATGAAGCAATGGATTCAGGCGGGGGGAGCAGTTCAGCCAGGGGTTATTATTCGTGTAATAACAGGATCCTGTCGGTCAGATCAAGAATTAGAGACAAGCATTCTTAATATTAAGGATCCAGCCCGCATTGAATATCTTCGGAGAAACTTTTATACTATTACCCCTCTTGAGGCAGGAGGCTATGGAGGAGAAGATCTACTAATTAGGGCTATAGAAAGGAAAATTTCAAAACCCCTCTTTGAGTTACTTTATGCAAATATAAAACTCGACAATCCAGGTAAAAAATTCTTTATTAAGGCTTTAGAAAGTGCAGTTTTATATGACTCCTCTACTGATATGATCGAGCTGATAATCAAACTAGGCGGCCTGAAGATTACAGGCTCGGTGATCAATTTGGCCAAGAATTACCATTCATCTCCAGAAGTGATTAAGACTTTAGAGGATGCCAGGAAGTTAAATACGACCAACTGCATTATTAGTTAAATAAGGCAAATTAAACCCTTATGTTCCCATTGCTTTAGGTAATTGAGCACACACTCCAATGGCAGTTCAAGCTCCTGAGCAATGGAATTCACAAAGGAAAATTTCGGATAGAGCGGCACAGAATCCATCAATAGGCGCAGCCTAAGTGCCGTCTCTTCTGCAGGAGAATCAAAAGCAGGCTGGCCCGCATCTACATACAAATTATAAAGCGGATGCGCTAAAGAAAAAACCCCCTCGAACCGCTTTTCCATGACCATCATTTGATCCAGCCCAAGCAACGTTTGATACAAAAGACTGACGGCAGTCTCCAATGATTCAGGGCAAATGATAGACATATTGTCTTGGTCCGAGTGATATTCTGGATAGGGATACCGCGAAAGACTGCACATGGGGATCCCATAGCTCTCCCATACGGCCTCGTCATTGCATACAATAGACCGGAAAGGCCCCAAGCGATAATCAAGATCTCTTTCTTTAAGTTTTTTTTCAAGGATACTTTCCAAACAGCTTTTGGCTGATTGGCTGCTCTGCAAAGCAAACGGAGTTTTTGTGCCCAGCATCTCTAAAAAACAAGACTCTAAGATACCCGAATGGTTGCCCAAAGTCTGTCCGAGATAAAAAACAGAACCAATGATTTCTTGTACTAAAACCAGGCGGTACGTAAATTTGTTCCGATATTGGGACTGGGACAGCCGCTTGAATAGTTCTATCCCCACTGCTACCCCGGCCAGATCGTCGTTTGCCATTCCGGGATGATCTAAATGCGCGACAAAAGCAAACCCTAACGGGCTTTTCCCGGCATGCACATATTCAGCCACTTTTAAATACCCTTCCGATTCTTTTGTTACAATTTCAATGTCATAAAAGCCCTCCTCCAAAGTATCATAAAAATCTTGTGTAACGCAAAATCCCCAATCCCTTTCCCAAGGTCGGTAATGCTGCCGAAAGTGGTAGGGGATGCGCTTGGGATTGCGGCGGTCAAAATGCAAGTGATTCTTTAATTCTTCCAACGAAACCTGCCCTTTAAAACTTCGAGACAAACCCATGATTTTTAAAGGGTGGTCGACTTCAAAAATGGTTTTTCCATTCCGTCTAATGACCCCTTGTACAAGATCCCATTTGGGAGGAATCACCCAGCCTTTATAAGGGAGAGGGGAGTTGTAAACATGGGTATCAAACGGCAGGTATTCCCTTAAAATTTCTAGAGCGGCGTCATAATCGGAAGAGCAGAATATCCGATTGAACCGCCACAACTTTTCGATAATGCCATAGGCTTGATTTTTCTTGTCCATACTTCTAAACTCCCGCTTTCATCACTTTCACTTTCCGGTCGTGCCGTCGGTCGGAATTTGCCCTGACACGAATTTTGGTGGATTCTTGAGAAAAAAATAAGGGTTTTGATCTAAAGCCATCATCCCGATTTGAAAAGCCGCTTCGGCCTCCACTAAGTAGATGGCAGTGTTTTTGATCCAGGCTGTGTGCAAGGCGCCCTTGTCTTGAAGCAACTCTTTGAAAGCGGCTAAATCGTATTCAACTTCAAAGTTTAGATAGCGCACAGCGCTGATGGGGAATTTAGGAAGAGTCTTTTTATCTTTAATAATAGGATATGGATAAATTTTAAAATAAAGATGGGGAACTCCAAATTGCTGCTCAATGTAATGAACGTAGGTCATCGATTGAAAAGGGGCTCCCAAAAAGAGAATTTTGCCTCCCATCGTGCGCAGCCGGTGCCAAGGGGACGCCGCACCATAGCCTGATACGGAATCGCCGCCTGTCAGCTCAGAAGCTTGCCATCCAATTGCCGCCAGGCTTTGCAAGGGGTTTAAGCTGCGGACCCTGTTTGGAAGCGAATTGATCCATTGGCTGAAAGACCCCAAAGGCGCAGAAACCGGCGACTGATCCACATCAAAAGGGATCCCAAAGCGTGCGTATTCGTAGAAATAGGCCGGAACAGCTAAAGTGCCTTCTTTACCCAAGACCTGTAAGAATGCATCTAAGTAGAATTGGAGGATCTTTTCCCGGGAATCAGCCCCTTCCGGGACCCCGAAACATCTTAAGTCACTGTGTACCAATAGGATATCTCTGCTGCTTATGCCCAGTTCCGTAAGCCCATTGATGAGAGTTTCTTGGTCCAGAGAAATCATGGCGTATCTCCTTGCAGTTGTAGGGTAACCGGTTGTGTGAGTTCCATTAACAGATCATGGCCGTCCCAAACCACATCAAAATTGAGAGCTTGTCCAAAAGGGACAAGGCGAGTCAGGCCTTTTCCATTTAAACTCAAAACAAACATGTGAAGTTCGTTAGGACTAAAACCCGTATAGGTAAGCGTTTGATCTTGAGAAGTTGTGAATGAGGCGATTTCTTCCAATTCGGCGATAGCAACATGGTAAAGGAGACCTTGTCCACAATGGATTCGACAGGCATTGGAAGCCTTTTCTAAAAAAAGGATGGCTAATTCGTTACTTAGCCAGGATACCCTTTGTACAGGAAGAGTAAGCGATTGGTTATAGATGAAAGTTTGTTTAAATAGAAAGTTGCCCAAGGAAATTTCATAGTGATGCTGTGTGATGGCATCTTGCAGCTCTTGGTAAAACAATTGACTGGCAGTTTGAATAGTTTCAGCATCTCCCACCCAAAAAATGAGGCGCGGAGAAGAACAAGCCGTTTGATCAAACCAGAAAATGTCATTAAAAAAGTGAGAAACTGTTTTGTTTTTTTCTTCAGCAGTTAACTTTAGGAAGCTATCTGCCTGAATGGCAGCATATGAAAATCGATCGGGAAAAGCCAGATCTTTAGCAGAGGCTTTTAAGGGGATTTTTCTTAGTTTTTCAATGGTTGCATCGCCGCCCCACAGAATGCGCACGTCGACTTTTGAGGAAATCCAGGCGGTCAGTTCGTCTTCATGCATATAATGAATGAAGTCAGTCATTTGTTGGATGCGGGTGAATTCTTGCCGGCCAAGGATTTCGAGGACAATATCGAGCAATTTTTGAAAGCGCAGACTGTTTGTTCCGGGAATGCGTATCAAGTTAGCGTTGCCCGCTAGCAAAGAAGCCGCCCAGGAATAGACGAACATGGCCTCGATGTTGGCTGGAGGAAAATGGAAAACCAAGCCTCGAGGCATTAGGATGCATTGGCTAGACGACTTTTGGTTAAAGGTTTGCTGCATTTGGTGAAGATGGCTTTTCCTTAGCCAAAAAGCCAAGGCTGCAAAATCGGGATAATCTTTAAGGTCTTGTTGTTGAAATAAGGCCGCCGAAAGCGTTTCGCAAAATTGGAGCAACAAGGGATAAAAAGGAGGGAGCAAGTGGAAATCCTGTGCCAAAAATGGAGCGAGATTCTTCTGCATCTTTTCTAAATGGTGCATTTTTGGGGCTCTCAAAAAGCTTGAATTTCCGTGATTATTGCAAATCAGGGATTTTTGTTAAGATATTTCTTACTCTAAAAACTATTATTTTAAACAAAGCGTAAAGCGGTGTGGCCAAAAATAACCCCAGAATTCCATACATGGATCCACAGGCCAATAAAAGAAGGATGATCGTTAAGGGATGAATATGCAAGCGGGGTCCCATAATTTGGGGAGAAATGAGATTTGCTTCCAATAAATGAGCGATGAGTGTGACTATGATGACTTTAAATACCATAAATGTGGAAGTTGAAAAAGCGATCATCAGGGCAGGAATCAAAGAAAGAAAAACTCCCACGATGGGGATGGTGTCAAAAATCATCGCAAAAATAGCCAAGAAAAGAGCATGCTGTAATCCGATTGCTAAATATCCAATAAATATAATGCTGCCCAAAATTAGAGCAACCAAAGATTGTCCAGTAATGACATTGGATAACGTCGTATCCATTTCCTTCAACAATTTCAATAACTCCTCGGAGTAGGGATCAGGTAATATTTTTTCAAGTTTGGATGTAAAAAAAGAATCATCCCGCAAAAAATAAAATAAAATAATTGGTGTTAGTATTAGAGTAATAACGATTTGAGTGGCTCTGCTTACTGTATCCAGAATATTATTAACCATCAAAGAGTAAGAGTTTTTTAGAAAATAGGTGATGAAATTGTTGATTTCTTGGGGTGAATACATATTGAAGTTAAAAAAATTAATGATGCTAACTGTTTTTTGTTTGACCGCTTCAATTTGTTGCACCGGCGTTTGGGCTAGCTCATCTAATTGTTTGGCGAGAACTGGATAGATATATGTTCCTAATAAAACCAACACAATTAAAATAAAAAAGTAAACTAAGCTAATGGCAAGTGGGGTAGACATTTTATAGCGCACTAGTAATTTTACGGATGGTCTTAACAAATAGTATAAAAACCCTGCCGAGATGATTGGATACATAAGGCTGAGGAAAAAATCCCAGAGAGGTCGGAGGATGGGAAGCAATGTGTAGGATAGCCAAATAATAATTAGGGCTAAGATGGTGGCTGTGGCGAATTTAAAAAATTTTTGATTAAACCACATAAAATCCTTTTGAGCTAAGAGAAGGATAAGCAGGATCGCTTGTGATCCTACAGCCATTCAACCCAATCATTACCATAAATTTGTTTTTATTGTGAACATGTTTAAGTTATTTTAAAACCAAATTGGCCTACCCCTATAAGACTGGATAGATTATGGGTTGTAAATTTTTTTATTTACTTTCTGATGAGAAATCTACATTGTAGAAAGTAGAAAGCCGGTTAGCGCCCCACCAAAAATTTTTGGTGGATAAAAACCGTTCGAAAGCTCCCGCGGGGTGGTGTTAGAAGCTAAAGTCAGGAGAATGAAGATGGTTATTGACATTTGTGTCGCTATCATCACTTTAGCCTTTATTTGTTTAGCTATTTTTTTTATTTGCGTTCTTTATTCCGCCGGGCAGGCTTTAAAAAAAATCAATTTGATGTTAGATGAATTTCAACCACATTTAGATCCTTTGAGGAGAGAAACTCAAATTTTGCTTCATAATACCAATGAAATAACCCGCGATTTACAAGACAAAATGGAGGCCTTGAATTCTCTTGTTCAAGCGGCATCAAATGTAGGAAATATTCTAAAAGAGTCCTCGGCATCTTTGAAGCCGGAGCCTCCGCAACCCTGTCATAGAACTGCAGAGGCTTTTGTTGAATTGGCCGTTTTGGGTTTATCACTTTGGCAAAAACTAAAAAAAGGGAGATAAATATTATGGAAAATCAAAAAAATTTAATCGCAGGAGTGGTTTCCGGAGTTGTGTTGGGAAGTGCGCTTGGAACCGCTACAATATTACTATTTACTACTCGTATAGGTGCTAAATTGAGAAGAAATATGGTGGAAGCATTTGAAGATGTTAGCAGGAAAATCCAAAAACCAGTTCAATTAAAGGACCTTCTGGCAAAAAACGATATCCGCAATAAATTGGTGCTGGGAGGCATTGCAGGAGGTATCATCGGAATTTCTATAGGTATTCTAGTTATTCCTATGGCTAGTAATGACCTTCGCAAATTCATTGTTGCTAAAATGAATGAGGCAGGTGACAAAACCCAAATCTTGGCTAACAATGTGGCTGCACAAAGTCACCATGCCTTAAGAGATGTCGGTTTGCAAGCGGTTGAATTAACTGAAAAGGCAAAAGATTTTATCAGTGTAGTTTCCGATGGTGTCAATAGTTTATTCAACCAGGTAGCTCGTAAATAAAGCATGTAGATTTTAAATGAATTTCAACAGAGTTTAAATCTATGAGAATAAAATTGTTTTCAAATCTCTGTCATAAAGAGCCGGAAGCTCGGGTTGAACTGGCTATAATAGGGTATTTCCCTTTGGCAAAAAATGAAGAAAAGGAGATAAATGTTATGTCTAATCAAAAACCTTTATGCGCGGGAGTTCTTTTAGGAAGTGTGCTCGGAACTGCTTCAGTTCTATTATTTACTACCGATGCCGGCGCTAAATTTAGGAAAAGCATTTGTCAGGTATATGAAGAAGTCAACAAAACAAAACTAAAATCACCTCCGCCAGTTATATTAAAAGATCTTGTGACAAAAAAAAATATCATACTCAATTTAGTGCTGGGGGGAGTTTCAGGAGGTATTATAGGAATCGCTTTAGGGATTTTATTTGCCCCTAAAGCCGGCTATGAACTTCGCAGGTACCTGGCAGCTAAATTGTCTGAAGCTAGTGCGAAAACGCAACACTTAGCAAACGATGTGGCCTCCCAAGGCGAAAGTGTCCTAAAAAATGTCGGTTCGCAAGTTGTTGAAATAACTGAAAAGGCAAAAGATTTTATCAACGTGCTTGCTTGCGGGGCCAATGCCTTAAAAAATACCTTGGAAGGCAATGTTGAAAAAGTTGTTGAAAAAGAACGCAGTAAGGCGGGCGCCAAAATTAAAGAAGTGATAAGCTGGGCAAATATTGCAGTACGCATTTTGGACAGTCTGGTGACTCGGAAGTAGATAATTTTAAATGGCACTCTATTTTGTTTTATTTATTTACTCACGTTGCTAAGTTCAGTACAGTCTTCCAAGGCCTCCGGCTTGGATACTGTACTGAACTTAAAGTTCAAAGGGCCAAAAAGGACACATGCTGCCACTAATCGTCGGTTCGCAATCGCCTCGCAGAAAAGAAATCATGAGTTTCTTCTCCTTGCCTTTTGAGCAAATGAGCCCTCAATTCGATGAGGAAATCATTCAATTTGATAACTGTCCTGAAGAGTATGTTTGTGCAATCTCTAAAGGCAAAGCTCACTCGCTCCGGCATCGTTTTCAACAAAATATCATCCTTACAGCCGATACAATTGTGTATCGGAAAGGGAAAATTTACGGGAAGCCAAAAGATGAAAATGATGCATATCAATCCCTTTTAGAATTAGGCGGACGCTGGCATAGCGTTTATACCGGAGTAACTGTAATCAAAGAAGGCGAAGAATATCATCAAGCTGAAGAAACCAGAGTTTTGTTCAACGCTCTAACTTCTAAGCAAATTCGCCACTATCATTCCAAGCTTGATTGGACCGATAAAGCCGGGGGGTATGCCATTCAAATGGCTGGCGGGCTGATTGTGCGCAAAATTGATGGATGTTATTACAATGTAATGGGGCTGCCTATTAACACAGTGCGTTTGCTTTTGCAAAAATTTGGCATCGACCTTTGGGATTATCTTAAGTAGAGTCCTTAATTTGAAACATGCCAGAAATTCTCTTGATAAAAAATAATTTTTTGACGATTTTGAGGTGTACCAGACGAGGTTCACACAATGTCAAAGAACGTTAAACCAGTCTGATTGATGAATTTTGTTGATGGAAAAGATTTTTTTCATAATTTTGAGATAAGGTTCTTTAAACAAGGAGAGGTAAGATGTCAGGCTCAAGCAATGTAGTGATAGCTATAATCGTCATTATTATTTTGGCGGTTATTGGATTTTTTTACTATTCCGGAGGAATTAAGCCCGGCAAAGAAAAGATTGAAAAAACCATAGAAAGTTTTGAAAAGAAATCCAGTGAAAAACCGGTAACGCCACCCCCAACTCCAGCTCCAGAAAAAAGACAATCGCAAGATTGAACTTTCATAACTGATGATGGAAATTTTGACATTGAAGGCTTTAAGCTATCAATAATCAAGTTATTCCAAAAAGAACGAAGGAGAAAAACTGCATATGCAGTTTTTCTCCTTGCTAACCCAAAGTATCGCTGCAGCCTCGGATTTCAGCTTGAGGCACCCGTCCAAGGACTTCAAAATATTTCCCTTTGCGTCCACAAGCACAGTCATCAATGCCCTTCAACCTGCCCAAGTCTTCCGTAAGCAAGGAATGGCCAGGGTAGCTGGAAGGTAGAATGCTTAACACTTGGATCACTCCCGTTTCTTGCGGATCGCATTTCTGCCAATTCTTGGGACGGCGGATAATGACTTCCGCAAATCGAGGGCAATGAAAAAAGCCCTGTTCGCACTCCATGAAAACACTTCCAACCTGTTCCACCATCCCATAGAAATTATGGCAGTGATTAATTTGGAGCGTTTGATGGACTTTTTGTTTAAACATCTCAGGACTAATGGCGCTTTCTTGCATTTTCTTCCAACCGCCCGTGTGTATGAGAATCCCTTGGGGCGCAATCATCTCATTAGGTTGCAGCTGATTGAGAAAGTGTTCCCAGACCACAAAAGTCAATCCAAAAAAAAGAATGGGTTGTTCCCGATGTTTTTGCATCAGCATCCAGTCCTTTAAAACGGAAAGGTTTAAATGCATTTTAGCATCTAGCGCATAGCAAGGCTCTCTTCCGAAATTTAGCATGCCCAGGATGGCAGCGCCCCTGGCGTTGAAGTGGTTACGGTCAGCAATGACATTAGGATGATCGATCACAACCATGGGTAAGCGTTTAGGCCCCAGAAAAGACGTCATGATATTAGCCAAAGCCAGAGTCTGGCGATGGGCAGTGGCCGAGTCCAAGAAGATTTGACTTGGCTGGGACGAGGTGGTGCCGCTGGATCGAAGGACTTTGAAGACTTCTCCGGGAGAAATGCTTAAAAGTTTTTGGGTTTTGAAAAGGTTTACAGGCAGGTAGGGGAGATCGGCAAGTTGCTTGAAGGGAGCTTTGCCATCCCAGAAAAGCTGCAGCAGGCGAGTATATTCTGGGCAGTGTTCACGGTGATATTGGGTGAGGGCGCTAAGTTTTGGCAATAGGAAGGCTTCCTTTTCAGATTGAGGCAATGAGTATGGATTTGAACTAAAAAGTTCTGATTCGTTCATAGGCTCGCCAATTGTTGATAGTTTATTTTGCCGGAAGAGGTTCTTGGCAATAGGGACAAAGCGAGGCATCGAAAAGTGCTTGGGTGCAGTCCATAGAGGTCAGCCAAATGGCGGATGCATTTCTCGCACAGCTCCGGAGACCCATGTTCAAGAAAAATGCAAATCTGCACATCCGTAGTTGTTGCAGCAGCAATCCCAAAGCGGCTTAAAGCGGTTTCTACGTCATCTAAGTTGATGCGCAGCCCGTATACTTTGGAAATCCGCTTAATCCGTCCAGTTATAAAGTAAATGCCTTCTGCATCAAAATAGCCCAGGTCTCCAGTTGGCAACCACCCTTTCATTTCATCATCTTTTAGGAGGTCTTCAGCAGATGAGGCGTACCCTAACATCACATTGGGGCCGTGATAGACAAGCTCTCCAATTTGATTGGGGGCTGTAATCTCATGGCCTTCCAGATACAATTGTAATTTACCTCCGGGTATGGCAATGCCAATGGCTTCGGATTTCTTTGGAAGATGCTTAGGGGGGAGATAGGCGATCCTAGCGGTTGCTTCGGTTTGGCCGTACATCACCAAGAAGGATCCGCCGCGGCGGCGCATCATGTCATGATACTTTAAGACCAATGAGCTTTCCAGTTTTCCTCCGGCTTGAGTTAACGTTTTAAGCGCCGGCAGATCTATCTTTTCAAAACCCAGGCGATCCATGAGCCTATAGGTGTAAGGGACTCCGGCTAAAGAGGTGCAGGCATAGCTTTGCATGGCATTCCAAAAAGGCTGCTGAGCCGCGCTGCTTTGAGTTAAAACGATAGAGGCTCCCGCTAAAAGATGGCTATGCAACACAGAAAGACCGTAAGAGTAATGGAAGGGGAGGCTGGCGCAGGCCCTTTCTTTAGGGTTGATTTTCAAGTATTGAATAATCGATCGGGCATTGCTAATGAGGTTGGCTTGGGAAAGGCGGATGAGTTTAGGGTTGCCAGTGGTGCCGGAGGTGGCGAGCAATAGCTGCAAATGGGGGTGAAGGCGAGGGGCTTGGCGAGGATTTATAAGGCGATAGGCTTTCAAGGAATTCCAGGGGGAGGCAATTTGTTCATACCCTTCCTGTTCTGCTGCATGATCCAAGACGTAATGAGGGTAATAAAGCTTGACTAGCTGCTGTTTAAAAGCGGCCGGCATAGTCCCATCGAATAAGCCTATGGTGTGTCCGGCATTCAGGCCGCCGATGTAGGCTGCAATTTCGTCCGGGCGGTTTCGGCTGAAAAGGAAAATTAAGGTTTTTTCTTGTGGGGCGAGAGCTTGGATTTTTTGGGAAGAATACAAAAGTTCGCCATAGGAAATGGTTCGGGCTTCATCGCTATCGATGAGAGCGTTTGTTTCACCCATGGGTTCTAGAGGAAATAAAACCATATTATACGATCATGCCGCCATCCACCCCTAAGATTTGCCCCGTTACATACTCTGAAAGGGGAGAGGCAAAAAATAAAATGGCGTTTGCCACTTCCTTGGGGTCTCCGATGCGTCCCATTTTGATACTGCTGAGGATGTCTCTAGACTGAGATGCGGTAAGATCGGTTTGAATGAAGCCGGGGGCCACGCAATTGACCCGGATGTTGTACTGGGCCAGCTCTTTAGCTGCCGACTTAGTCATCCCAATGACCGCACCTTTTGTGCCGGAATAAACAACTTGTCCGGCAAAACCTTGCACTCCAACGATTGAGGAAATATTGATGATTGAGCCGCTTTTTTGCCGCATCATGAGGCGGGACGCCAATTGTATGCTGTGCACGATTGACAAAGCATTGAGATTAAAGCTTTTTTGGATCGCTTCATCTGAAATCATGCCAAGCAATTCAGGTTTCATCACCCCAGCATTATTGACCATGATATCTAAAGTATTGAAGGCAGTATTGATCTCTCGGTAACAATTCCAGATTTGTTTGGGATCGGTAAAGTCTGCTAAGATGGCAAGAACTTCCACCCCATAGGTTTCTTTAAGATATGTTTCCCGTTCCTTCAGGAGATCAGGATTAGAAAATCCATTGAGGATAACGGATGCGCCATGTTCGGCGAAAATTTGGGCTGTGCTCCACCCAATGCCGCGGGTTGAGCCGCTGATGAAAGCTACTTTGCCTTTAAGTGAGATTTGGGTCATATTTCTTTAAGATTTGTATAGCGATGTTATAGGAGCTCATAGCTAACATGTCATTGGTTTCTATCATAAGATTAAATTCTTTTTCAATGGCCGCGATCAGTTGCAAGTGGGCGATAGAATCCCACCCCTTAGATTTAGCAAATTCAAGCTTGTCATATTGTGTTTCTGCCGGCAAATTTAATGCACTGTCAAAAACTTGTTTCAATTTAGTTTCCAAAATAGACGACATTTCCCTTTCCTCATATTTGCTAAATTTAAACTTTAGCATCTCAGTTTGATGTTCACAAGTTTTTTACCGGGAATTGCTGAAACCAAGTCCTTGTAGTTGGACACATCTCCAAACGAATGCCGCCCCCTACGAGTCTCGTGGAGGCTAAGACCGGCCTTGGAGTGCGGGGCGAGGGCATAAAAAGGTAAAATAAGAGCTGCCAAAATAGAAGCTTTTTATGACCGCTGCACCGCCTTTTAAACGACATTCATGTAAACAAGTTGTTTGTCGGAATCTCGAGTAAAGGCGGTGCAGCGGTCATAAAAAGCTTCTATTTCGGCAGCTCTTATTTTACCTTTTTATGCCCTCGCTCCGCACTCCAAGGCCGGTCTTAGCCTTCACGAGACTCGTAGGGGGCGGCATTCGATTGGAGCGGCAACTCCGCCTTCACCGCAACTCCGTTTGATGAAAAATCGACAGTGGGGTATAATAGTTTTTTGCCTCAAAGGCTTTACATCTTATGAAAAAAGTTTATTTATTACCAAATGTCATCACGGCTTTTGGGCTTTCCTGCGGGTTATTTGTCATTTTTAAAATGACCATGATCGGTGTTGGCGAAGCAAATTATCAGGTTTTGGTGGCAACTGCCGGAATTATGTTACTAGCTGCGTTTGCAGATTTACTGGATGGCGCTGTGGCGCGGGCCATGCACGCGGAAAGCGAATTCGGCGGTATTTTCGACTCTTTAGCTGATGCGATCACCTTTGGCGTATGTCCTTCAGTCATTATCATAAAAACTTTATCCCTCCCGCCGGGAACAGAACTTTCATTTTTAATCACTACCGCAGTCATGGTTTTCTCCGTTTGCGGAGTATTGCGCCTAGTGCGCTTCAATGTTATCAGCCTGCAGGCCAAAAGCGATCAGCATTTAGCCGATTCCCATAAAAAAAACTTTACCGGATTGCCCATACCTGCAGCTGCTGCAGCCGCAGTGTCCGGCAACCTCTTTTTAGCCTCGGATGAATTGCGAAGCTTAATTTCCTTGAGTGAAAAAGCACGCACTTGGATCCTTTTCTTCCAAATGATATTCTTAGGCTATTTTATGATTAGCCGGTGGAAATATCCAAGCTTGAAGAGTTTGCGCGTCCGAGTGGCCTCTTTTCAAATCGTTTTCCTGACAGTGATCTTTGCCGTATGCATCTTCTATGGCATTTTGCACCACTTCGCTGTCGTATTTTTCGCGATTTCTTGGACTTATCTCGTGATTGCCTGGACTTTATCGATTATCCGCCTGATTTCAGGAAAGAAATCTAAAACATTAGAAGATTTTGAACCTGAACCGGATGAGTTAGAAGAAGAACCTTAACTGTTCAGTAATTCCTTACCATCCCAACCATAATGCCTTGAACAATCATGTCTTGCGGTCGAACAACGAGAGTTTGATGATGAAGGTTATGGCTAACTAGGCGTATATAGCTTTCTTCAGGAAAATATTTTTTGATGACTGTGTCGTGATGATTTAGCAGCGCAAGCACCGTTTCTCCTACATGGGCCTCGGAGCGGGCTTCCACTAACAAATGATCGCCTTGCATGACCATCTCGTCATTTAATGAATCATCTTTAGCCTTAAGGACATAGGTTTTATCGGGATCTTTGACCATATATTCGGGTATGGAGATCGTTTGTGTTTGAACAAAAGTTTCAATAGGATAGCCCAAGGTGATATATCCAAGTAAAGGCAGTTCAATTTGGCAGTTTTTATTTTTATATGGAGTGGTGATTTCATTTGCTGGCACTAAGGAACGCTTTCCTTTTGGTTCCAATGCAATGGCCCCTTTTTGCTTTAGCACTTGAATGTGCTTATAAACGGATCCTACCGATGACATGCCAAAATGTTGCATGATTTCGCGATAACTCGGAGAATAGCGATGGATTTGAATAAAATCCTGCAAATAACTCAAGATTTCCAGCTGGCGTTTTGTCAGGCTTTTCATGTACTTACCGATCCTCTTTTAGAAGACGTATAAAGTAGCCAATCAAAACAAAGCGCTGTCAGCCACATGATTATAAAGGCCGCTAACACATCGGAAAGGAAATGCCCCCCCTGGGCCAAGCGAGTAACGCTCAGTGCGGATCCTAGGATTGCAGTCAGGAGGATGCCCAGATAAAGCAATGGTTTGCTTTTTTGGCGTATGCCGACTAAGGCCAATGCGAGGAAATAAAAACCCATCGTGCAGTGGCCGCAAGGAAAGGACTTGGAAGGTTCCGGTTGATGAAAAAAGTTAGGTTTATAGTAAGGACGAAAGGCTTGGATTCCTCCAAATTCAATGACTTGCTTGGGTCTAGGCCTTCCCCAGTGGTCTTTTAGGATGAGGTGAGTAATAAGTCCGGCGCCTACGACCATCGTAGCAACCAGCAAAAAAGCCGCGTTGCGCCACTTGCGTAAATAACCTGAAAAAAAGCTGGCAATGGCTATTAAAGCGGCAACAATGGCTAGGATTTCAGCAGGTACCGGTCCGAAATCAAAAAGGAGGTCAAACCACTCTGTATCCGGGAACTTTTGATGAGGCTGATAAAAATATCGGGCGATTGTCAGGTCAAGCCAAGGTGTAAAAGGAGTTAAAATAAGCATGCCTAAAATTGGCAGAAGCCAACGATAGTGTTTTTTTATCATCATTGAGGATTGGTTATGGGAAGTTGATTTTGATGCAGATATTTCTTGGAAAGGGAGACCGCAAGATAAAACAATGGGGTGTTGCAGATGCTAAAGCAGCTTTTGTAGATGTAAACCAGCAGAATGACTTTTGCAACATCTTTCAAGGGCATATTTAGACCGAAGTATAGCAAGCCGGCGTTAACAATGATGGTGTCTACAAATTGCGCGATCAAAGCAGATCCATTATTTCGCAGCCAAAGATGTTTAGTGCGGGTTAATTTCTTGAAGAAGGCATAAAGCCGGACATCGATCATTTGGGCAACAAAATAGGCCGACATAGAGCTAAAAACAATGAGGCCATTTAGTCCAAAGACTTTTTCGAAAAAAACTTGGTTATCTCTTTCCTGGGAGGGAAGATATAAGGCCAATTGGATTAAAAGGTAGGAAATGATCCCCATTGCAAAACAAGTGTAAACCATAAATTCAGCTTTTTTTTTGCCGAAGATTTCAGTCACAAGACCCCCTAGAATAAATGTAAGAGGATAAGTGACAACTCCTGCCGAAAGCGCCAAATTAGGGATGAAAGGCGCGGGAAAAAGCTTAGGGGCGATCAAGTTCGAAATGATGACGACCACGCAAAAGCAGGTGGATAGCATCAAATACAATTTCTCTGAGCCGGAAAGGGCATTTGTGTTCATAACATTACGATTTATGCTTATTCATATTACAAAATTCAGTATAGTCATTCTACCAGAGAAGGGGATAAACGCTAAATATTAAAATTTGGAGAGGAAGTTGAAATGATGAACCTAAGCCGGCTGTTTCCTGAATTCCTTTTATTTTTGTCATTGGCGGGAGGTCTGCTCTTATGCTGTTTGCGCCTTAAGAAGCGGGAAAATGAAAATGCCGTTTGGACAGAAAAGTGTTTCGCCCGTGATAAACAGATTACTGAACTGAAGAAAAGCCTCGAGCAAATTTTGCTTGAAAACCAGCTGCTGGTGCGCGAGCTCAAGACCGAGTGTGAAAGGCGTTCCACTGCCGAAGAAAAAAATACCCGTCTGCCCCATCTGGAGGAAATTTGCAAGAATAAAAACGATCAGTTGATTGAGCAGTATGAAGAGAACTCGTTGCTCAAAAGCAAGTTAGCCACGTTGGAGGCGCAACTGCAAAAGGAAAAGCAAAATGCCCAAGAGAAGCTGGACATCCTCAATCATGCCCAATTGCGGCTGACGGATGCTTTTAAAGCGTTATCAGCGGATGCTTTGAAAAATAATACGCAGTCTTTTCTCGATCTTGCGACAGCTAAACTGGAAAAGTTTCAAGAGGCAGCAAAAGGGGATTTGCATTTGCGCCAAAAAGCTATTGACGAATTGGTTAAGCCCATTAAAGAATCGCTGGATAAATTCGATCATAAGATTCAAGAAGTTGAGAAAAATCGTACGACGGCTTATGTCAGCTTAAGCGAGCAGGTGAAGTCTTTAGCGGTCACGCAAAATCAGCTGCAAAGTGAAACAAGCAATTTGGTCCGAGCTCTCCGCATGCCTCATGTGAGGGGGAGATGGGGAGAGATCCAGTTGCGGCGGGTGGTTGAAATGGCCGGAATGGTTGAGTATTGCGATTTTGTGCAGCAGGAATCTGTTACTGTGGATGACAGGCGATTGCGTCCGGATTTGATTATTAAACTGCCCAATACAAAGCAGATTGTGGTCGATTCAAAAACACCTCTTCAAGCCTATTTAGAGGCATTGGAAACCAATGAGGAGCAAATCCGCTGCGCCAAGCTTAAGGATCATGCGCGCCACGTGCGCACCCATATTACTCAGTTGTCGGCCAAGTCCTATTGGGATCAATTTCAACCTGCCCCTGAATTTGTGGTGTTGTTCATCCCAGGGGAAACTTTTTTCTCTGCCGCGCTAGAGCAAGACCCTAGCCTTATAGAGTGGGGTGTGGAGCAAAGGGTGATTGTGGCAACGCCTACAACGTTAATCGCATTATTGAGGGCGGTGGCTTATGGATGGCGGCAAGAGTTAATTGCTAAAAATTCCATGGCGATCAGCGATTTGGGAAAGTCATTGTACGACCGTATTCGTGTGCTTGCCGAGCATTTTACTGACATTCGCAAGGGTTTAGAGCGCTCTGTGGAGGCCTACAATAAAGCGATAGGGTCGTTTGAGGGGCGGGTTTTAGTCACTGCGCGCAAATTTAAAGAATTGGGAGCGGGGACAGAGCTTGAGCTTGAGCCTTTGGAAAGCATTGATCATATTCCCCGCAAGTGAATAACTATCCTCTAGTTCAATCCATCCAACATTGAGAACAGGATTTGCAGTCTTCGCTTCGCTCGCGCCTTGCAATGGGCTACAAAGGGAGAGAAAAAAGAGCAAAAATGAAATTCTTGCGGTCGTTCAACCCTGAGGCTTTGGCACAGTTTTATCCACAAATTTTGGTTTGACAGTGGCTAGTAAACCTGTATCAATCAGTGCAAGTTTTTCTTTTCGACTCATTTTCTTGATAGCAATCTCTCGCTTGGAAGCTTGTGACCGATTGAGACAGGATTCGCGAAAGACGATCCGGTCGGGGCTGGAGAAATGAAAGAAGCGCGCTCCTTTTCGTTTTTTCTGATGATCGTCAAAGCGACGCTCTAAGTCATTCGTGATACCTGTGTAGAGCTTTCCCGATTTTGTTTGAATAACATAAACTTCCCACGTATTTGAAGAAATGATAGTCATGAATCCTCAACGAAAGGTTTGATATTGACCGAAAAGATAGTCGGATACTATCATTCAAAAAATTCATGCGCCGTGTTAGTTTTACCATAGAAATTACACCGAATCTACAAAAAAACTGTATTTTTGAGTTCAGGACGCAAAATAAAACATTTAATAAGAGATACAGGCCTATGTCTATAAATACGATGAAAACGTCAATGTACATGCCAGAGTTTTTTTCACGTACTCCAAAAGAGGGCTCATTTGCCATTGAGTTTGAAGATAAGGACTCCAGCCTTTACATGCCCAAAGAAATTGCTGCAAAAGTAGAGGTCATAGGCCTGAGCTTGAGTAGCCCAATGAGAGAGGCGGAACAACAAAAATTTCAATGCACGATATGTTCTGCTGAAGAGTTCACGGCAATTTTTGGCGTGGCTTCTGAAAAGAAAAGTGTGAAGCAAGTATTGACCAAAGAACAAAAACAGGATCCGTGGATCTTTGAGAGATTGCAACCGCACCTTTCTTTTTTCTATCCCAGCACATTCCATAAGATCTCAAAATGGATGTTAACTCAATTTTCTAATATGGCTTTGGAAGATGCCTGCGCAATAGTAGATACTCAAACCCAAATGGATAAGCTATCTCATGTTTTGGCGCTTGCTCAGAAAAGAGTTAAGGATGCAATTTATTTTGCTTCTGAAGAAGAAGCTAATGCCTATTCAGAAAAGATCGATCAATGCGTACAGGCTTATATCGAAGCAAGAGGGCCTTGGCTAAAAACTGATGAAGCAAAAGAAGTAAAGAAAACAGAGGAGCAAAAAAAACACTTGGACGACCTTAAAATGAAACTAAAGGATGCCCAAGAAGAGATAGCAAAAGTAAAACGTTCGCCTTTAGGACAATATCATGCATCGCGGCACATTGGCGATGAAAATCCCCTGGTTCATATGGAAGCTCAAAAAGCACAGAAAATTCTAAAAGCCTATTGCGAGAAAATCACGGAAACACTAACGGCTAGCGGAGCTGAGATGTCAAGAACGGATCTTTTAGAACATATTATAGGGCCAAAGAACTTTTTATTTTCGCACTATGGGATTGTTCCGTTTAAGCACGCAGTTGATGGCAAAAAGCCTTTTCGTTTTGTGCCTATATTGCAGGGAACATGTGTGGCTGAAAAAAGGCCTCACTTCGCCCCTGGAAACGCATTGGGTTTTGCATTGAACAATCGGAGTCCTCAAGACCTAGAAAATGACATTCGCGAACAAATTCGCAAAAGAAACTCGTTTCTTGAGCGAAAATTCCCATTTAATATGAGGGTGGAAGGAATTCCTCGGATAACGGATACAAGTAATAGGGAAGTAAAGGAATACCCTAATTCAAATTATTTAATATCTGAAGACGCTCTATCAAGCTCTTTTATGCAAAAAATGCAAGAGCTGAAAAACAAAAAAAATGAGATCTATTTTTCTAGCCAAGAAGAAGCTCAAAAATGGTTTGAAGAACATCCTCTTCCACAGGATTTTAAGAATCGAAAGCTTTCGATGAGAGGAATATACTATGCATCACAACACGTTCATAGTGAAAATCCTAAAATTAAAATGACAGCTTTAAAGGCGAAAAAAATTCTCAAAGCCTACTCCGAGGCGATCATTTCGACGCTTAAAAAGGGCGAGTCGCATGTATATCGCAAAGACCTTTTGGAACATATTATAGGCCCCAAAAACTTTTTATTTTCGCACTATGGGATTGTTCCTCTAGACAGCCCAAGTAAACCTGGGTATCCTTTTTGCTTTATTCCCGGCGCTATGAACACTTGTGAATATCAACAAAAAATGCATGTGATTCTTGATGCTGTTTTTAGCTACCAGTTGGAAAATCTAGGGCCTAAAGCACTTGAAGAAGAAATTCGTTCAGATCTTGTTAATATTACAAGGGGTACTCTCTGGTTTTCCATAGGAGAATTACCGGTAGTTATTGAAGATGAAGAGGTTACCTATCCAATCACATCGGAGCTACAGTCTTTGCGAGATCAGCTTCTTCAGAAACTTGCTGTCTGGGAAACTCTTAAGCAGACAGATAAAGAGTTGGCTATACAGCTCATTTTGCAATTTAACGGATGGGATAAGTATAAGATTCAGCCTGAAAACATCAAGCTTGAAATGCCTACAAAAGAAGGGGGATCTCGAGCGGCTGCCGCTTTCCAAAAAATTAAAGGCACGCTGACTTTTCCTGGCTCCAAAATTTACTCTATCTACTTTAATACCTACGATTTTCTCTTAATCATTGAGGATAATTCGCGTACCCGGATACACTCAGCACGCATAATCTCTTGAAGGCAGAGTGTAAAATAGAGATTAAATAATAGGAAAAGAGAGTCGTTGAAGTTAGTAGAGCTAGTGCACTGTCAAACAAAAATTTGTGGGTAAAATCCCGATCTTGAGTCGCCCTACGGGCTCTGGCTCTTCTCATGCCTCCCACAGCTCCTTGCGTCGCTGTGGGCTATTTAACAGACGCCCTAGGCGGGCTTAGGGCTATGCAAAACAATCGAGGAGTATAGTTTTAGATACAGTATGCTCCAAAACTCACAGCAGATGCGGATCATCTCTGTCTAGCAACTTGGGTTAATAAAATCAAAATAAAACAAACACGGAGCCTCCATGAATCCTTTAAGTGATAAGCGTCCGCAGTACCCGATAAATATTAACAAAACAACTACACCACAGGAGAAAAATCAGCCGCCTTGTCCTTATGATGAAGTTTTTTATTATGACAAAGAAGTTAAGCTTCAAGTCGTTCCCTTTCCTGTAGAATCAGAAATTTTTCAGGATGTCATTTACTTAAACTCAGAAGATTTCCGCTTCGCAAGGAAGCATATTTGGGCAGTCATAGATAGGCAAGGGCTTTTACCCATGCAATATTACTATGATTATCGTTTCGACGATAGGATTTCGCTTGGACAGGTCGCCTTATCAGCACCTCAGCGAATGACTTTGAATGCCAAGCCAAATACCATTTTAAATTTAGCCTTGCGTAGCCTTAACCTATCATCTTTTGCTCCCATCAAATCGCTGGTAATTTCGATTTCCTTTAATGGAAAACTTGCCGGTTTCTTTGAAATTGAAGAAGAAGACTTAAAAAAATCCCTCCAAAATTCCTTTAAAGGGCATGTTTTGAATAAATCTCAGATTTTGCCCATTATGTATAAAGGGATATCGCTTCTGCTTCAAATTGATGAGATCGTATCTGAAAAAAGCGCAGATGCCTTTCAAAATGCCGGCATCTTTCCGGACATCTTGCCCGAAATAGTCATGATGATTTCCTCTAAACATCAAGCTAATCTTCGCATAAATAATCATGCGATAAAAAATAACACCCGCAACATCTCTTTGAATTTCAAAGGTTTAGGAATCGGTGGCTTAGAACAGCAGCTAGAAGAAGTCTTGACAAGGGCTTTTTTGACGCGTGTGCTTCCGGCAGATGACTTTAAATGCTACGGCGCCAAACATGCCAAAGGCGTTTTGCTTTACGGCCCTCCCGGTACAGGTAAAACTCTGATTGCACGCACCATTGCAAACATGTTCGGACATGCAAAAGTCACTGTTGTAAATGGCCCTGAACTCTTAAGCAAATACGTAGGGCAATCCGAAGAACATGTGCGCAGCCTGTTTAAAGCAGCAGAAGCGGAATATAAGGAGAAAAAGGACGACAGCGATTTGCACATCATTATCTTCGATGAAATTGACGCAATTTGCAAAAAGCGAGGCCAGAATTCCGATGGAACCGGAGTCGGCGATAACATCGTCAATCAATTGCTCACCAAAATGGATGGTGTGGAGGAATTAAACAACATTTTGGTGATAGGAATGACGAACCGCAAAGACCTGATTGACGAAGCTTTTTTGCGTCCCGGACGGATGGAAGTGCTGCTTCCGATCAACTTGCCGGACGCAAAAGGCAGATTGGAAATCTTAGAAATCCACACCTCGACTTTAAGAGAACATGACAAGCTGGACAGTTCGGTCGACCTGAATAAATGGGCGGAGCTGACTTCAAATTTCTCTGGAGCAGACTTGGAGGGATTGGTGCGTTCGGCCATTCAAAATGCCCTTCCCAGAAATTTTGAGAATGAGAATGGAAAAAAAATCGTTCCTAAAAAACTCACCAAACAAGAATTGGCTAAAGTTACCGAGCAAGACTTTCAAAAAGCATTTGAAAAGAGCGTTCCGAGTTTTGGCATTTCTGCCCAAAAAATAGATCCATACATCCGCAACAATTTGCTGCCTTTTAATCCTGAAACAAAAAAAATCATGGATATTGCTGACCGTTTCTTTCGTACGTTGAAGCAAGCGGAAGATTGCCCTATTTTGAGTATTTTATTGGCAGGGGATGAGGGCGTAGGCAAGACAACCATGGCGGCGGAGCTTGCCATGAGAAGCCAGGCGCCTTATGTTTCCATGATTGAAGCCGGTGATTTGGCTGGAAAAGCTGATAAGGACAGAATCAGCCATATTGAAAGTGAATTTAACAAAGCGTACCAATCAAAGTTCAGCGTGATCATCCTGGACAATCTTGAAGGTATTTTAGCTGCAACACCTGACGGCCATACGTTTTCCAATCAAACATTAATAAAGCTGCAGCATTTTTTAAAGAGCCCGCCTAAAAATAAAATGATGGTCATAGCCACAACTTGCAATCAAGAATTTATAGAGAATGTCAACCTTGACAGAACCTTTAAAGCTCTCTTTGAAATGCCAAAGATGGAAACTGAAGATGTTGTTGATTTGCTGTGGCATCTTAAGTTAATTAATGCTCGTTCAATTACGGATGTGGACGTCTCAATTCCTCCGGCACCCATTGGCGATGTGATGCTCTTTATCAAAACCTATTTAGCCTCAAATGAGGTGAGCGATAATAACAACCGTTTTAACCTCGACCACTTTCTTACTTTATTTAAGCGTGGGATCTAAAATCATTCATTTACGGATAATACTCTTTTGCCGTCCTTACAGGATCCTGTAAGGACGGCAAATCCCGATTTTGAGTCGCCCTACGGGCTCTGGCTCTTCGTATGCACACCCACAGCTCCTTGCGTCGCAGTGGGCTATTTAACAGACGCCCTAGACGGGCTTAGGGCTGCTCACAGTCCAGATTAGACTCGATTCTATATTTTCTTACATTCCATAAAGCAGCCAATCCATTGACCGCAAAGGCTGCTGAAAGAGCTGCAAACCCCGCTCCACTCAATTTCAAGCGCGTGCAATGCCTTGCGAATTTGTGTGTTAAAAGCAATAAAGAAGAACTTTATTAGAATTTAAAATTAATTTTTAGTAGCTTGTGAGCGGAGGATAAAATCTCGGTCTTGAGCCGCCCTGCGGGCTCTGGCTCTTCTTATGTCTTCCCTTCGCTTCGCTCGCAGCCTTGCAATGGGCGACAAAGGGAGAGAAAAAAAGAGCAAAAAATGAAATTCTTGCGGTCGTTCAACCCCGAGGCTTTGGCACAGTTTTATTCACAAATTTTGGCTTGACAGTAGCTAGTAAACCTGTATCAATCAGTGCAAGTTTTTCTTTTCGACTCATTTTCTTGATAGCAATCTCTCGCTTGGAAGCTTGTGAGCGATTGAGACAGGATTCGCGAAAGACGATCCGGTCGGGGCTGGAGAAATGAAAGAAGCTTGACAGTGTATTAGGCGTTCCTTAACAGTTACTGTTTCTATGGGTTGGACCAAAAGTTATATTGAATGTTGAATCGGGGTGTTGCGGGCGGTACACAATTTCATGAATGAGTAAATTGAAGATAGATCCCGAAGCCCCTGACATCCATCCTGTGCCTACTGCAAGAGTGAAAGCGTTCCTTTGTTCTTCGTTCATGGAATCTTTCCAAATAGCCCCAAACAATGCTGTAAAAAGTGAAAGAGCGGAAAGAGTAAAAAGAGTCATCTGAGCTGCACGCGCCATTTTTGGGGAATAATGGCAACATCTTCTAACCTGGTGTCCGTTCCAACTGCCCATTTCATTTTCTTGACGCGATTCCGAGAGAGTTTGGAAAGGACGGGTAGTAGGGCTGGCAGGTGCTTCTAAATTTGGCTGCATTTTTCGTTCTCCTTGTAATATAAACAATATGATGCCAAGAAAGGCTTACGATAAACACACTTTATGATTTTGTCAAGTTGAAAACTACACCGAGTACCTCAACGGAAGGCTTTTGATATTGACCGAATAACACTCTTTTGCCGTCCTTACAGGATCCTGTAAGGACGGCAAATCCCGATTTTGAGTCGCCCTACGGGCTCTGGCTCTTCGTATGCACACCCACAGCTCCTTGCGTCGC
>Ga0206882_1047_pt1 | contig 27141 bp, 24 predicted proteins | sample Alteio_BWOrgCont_4_FD_152908 | JGI IMG/M metagenome (GOLD analysis project Ga0206882, IMG submission 152908) | Enriched cells from forest soil in Barre Woods Harvard Forest LTER site, Petersham, Massachusetts, United States -... | ecosystem: Environmental > Terrestrial > Soil > Temperate forest > O...
TAATCCTTTTCCTCTACCACAAATAATTCCTCAACAGGCATATCCAATACCCTTGCTATTTTAATGGCCAGCACATAGGATGGCATAAACTTCCCCGACTCGATAGAGTGGATAGTTTGCCGCGATACCTGTACCCGCTCGGCCAAATCTTGCTGGGATAAGTTGATGCGTACACGTTCTAATTTTAGGGTATTGGTCATATTACCTTTTCCAGCTTGTATAAACCGTTAATACTAATGCCATAATCCCTATAAAAACGAACATTGATATCCAGACCAGTTCGGGTCGGTGGTAGTAATGGGCTATTGCAAATCCTATAACAGGCAAGAATATACTTTGTACAATTATGTATATCATGAACTTCTTTTTGTTCTTCTTCGCTTTTGCCTGCTGCTCGGCTAAGGTTAGATATACTATCCGGGAATCCCGGTATAAACAAAGCTCAAATAATAACAGGTAATAACATTCTATAGTAAGTACATAAATAAGCGGGTTAAAATTGCCGTTCATTAAAACCCCAAACCCCATAACCGATATAAGGCCCATAAAAAAAGTCTGCTTAATGGCAAAGCTCCTGATCTTTTCAACCCGTTCATCCTCCATCTTTAATGGCGTCACAATTATGCCCCAAAGGCTAAAATCTAATACAAGTAATACCAATTTGCTTAAAGAAAGGCCGGGTAGCAGATCTTTAGGGTCTTGGTGCATCCATGATGAAAAGCCTGCTTCATATCTGCCGACAAAAAACAGGAAGATGGCTGATACCAAAACAAAGGCGTAAGCAACATAAATTGGCCGCCAGGTAAACTTATTTAGTTTTTCCATGATGTAAAGTTAAGTTGTCGAATGTAAATAAAACTTTACACAATAAACAAATATTATTTTAACTCATTTTACCAGGTTGAGCAATAAAGAAATTTTATAGAGGAAATTATATTTAGTAATTTTAACCTATGAACTCAAAACTCCTTACAATCGCCGCGCTGTTTATGGCCCCCTACTTCGCCAAAGTAAATACAGGCGAAGATGTAGTAAAATTAATGTATAAAAAATATGCGGGTAAATGGGCGCGTACCCTGGTGTTTGATCAAACCACGGATAGATACCGTGATACCGTAAAAACCACGCAGATATGGCATGAATCGATGTATTTCCCCGATAAGCTAAGAATAGATATGGAACCGGTTGCTACCGGCAGTACTTCAATTTACAGGGGCGACTCAACCTATACCATACGCAATGGAAAGGTAACGTCTTTGGCAAGCGGCAACGACCTGATATTTTTATTGGGCGGCCTGTATTTTTATCCTTTGGATAAAACTATCGAAAAATTGAAAAGCCAGGGTTATGACCTTTCAAAAGCAGGCGAGGATATCTATAATGGCAAAGCGGTTTATATTATTGGGGCTGCAAATAAAGACGAGAAAGTGAGCCAGCTATGGGTAAATAAGGACGACCTGTACTTAGTGCGGATGATAAAATACGATAAAAACGCCCAGGGTGTTGTAAACAAACAGGATGCCATATTTGCTGATTACATAAAAATGGGCGGCGGCGGCGCCGAAACAAAGGTTACATTTTATTTAAATGATAAACTGAGGCAGGTAGAAAGCTATTATAATTGTAAAGAAGTGCCGGATATGGATCAAAAGATATTTGACCCGCAGCATTTTGAAAAGATAGTTTATAAAAATTAGATGATATTAAAAACGCAGGGGCCCTTTGGGATACCTTGCCATACTAAACTTCAACCTAAAATCATTAATTTTCAAAATGTATCTACACCGTAGGGTTTCATTGTCAACTTGCTGTTACGGTTTGGCTATGCTAATGTTATATTGCATATTTGTGCCACTAACCGCAAATGAACGAACAATTGCCTTTTTTTAACCTTTCGCTAAAAAAAGTTTTGGCGCTGGAACCTGATCCATTTAAAAAGGCAAAAATTAAAATCGTTCTTACCATCCTCGTATTTTCGGTTATTAAAGCGCTTATCGTTGTCCCCGTTGCTATTGAATATGCGCAATATAGGCAGTTATTTCGCGCCTTACTGGTGTCGGCAGTACTTTTATCTATGATTAAAGTATTGCTGTACCGCCCATCACGTATGCCTGTTATTTCGCACATCATGTTGCTGACAGGAACATCCGTTGTTTGGTCGAACTTGTTTTTATATTCGCAGGATCTTAATATTCTTACAGTACAATTAGTTTTTATGGTATCGTTATCCGCCTATTACCTGCTTGGCGGGCGGCAGGCGGCTATTTATACCCTATGTGCTATATTACCGGTTATACTTTTCATGCTGATGAAAGAGATGGGCATAGGGCACTGGGGTATTACCGTGCAAAAATTAGCGATGCCCGGTTTCGATATCATTGTAGTGTTAAATTTCGTAACATTTATAATGAGCAACTACCTGTTTTACCAGGCGTTCTATCAAAATCTAAAAGAGAAGGAGTTGCTGAACCAACAGTTGCAGGTAAACATACTGGAAGCAAAAGCGCTGGCCGAATCGAGATCTGTTTTCCTGTCTACCATGTCGCACGAATTACGTACACCATTAAACGGGGTTATAGGCATGACCAACCTGCTAAAAGATAACGCGGTTGATGAGCAAAAAGATTACCTGAACATCCTGGAATTTTCGGCTACCAATTTACTGTCGATGATCAATGATGTGCTGGATTATAACAAAAGCGAACTGGACAAAATTGAACTGGAAGATATTCCGGTAAACCTGGCGGCATTGCTGCAAAAAATAGGGTATGGCTTAGAAATGAAAGCCCTTGAAAAGGGTTTAAGCTGGAAACTGGAGGTTGATGATGTAGTGAAACACCACCTGGTTATTACCGACCCTACACGGCTAACACAAATTATTTATAACCTGGCCGGCAATGCCATCAAATTTACAGAAAATGGCATAGTGGTGGTTAACGCGGTAGTGTTAAATCAAAATGATAACCAGGTAAAAATCAAATTTTCAATTACTGATACAGGTATAGGTATTAGCAGCGACAGGCAGGAGGCCATATTTGATCCTTTTGTACAGGCATCAACAGATACAACAAGAAAATACGGCGGGAGCGGGCTGGGTTTGGCTATTGTTAAGCGGCTGCTTAAGCTTTTTGACAGCGATATAAAGTTAGAAAGCCAGGTAGGGAAAGGGTCAGTATTTTCGTTTATCATTGAGTTTCCATTGTACCGGGGCGCGTTGGATACAGTTGATGAGCTTAAAATGGAAAAAACAAGCATGAAAGGCCTAAAGCTGCTGATAGCGGAAGATAACCGCATCAATGTGCTGGTGTTAGAAAAGTTATTATCCAAATGGGACATACAAACTATTGTTGCTGCAAACGGGCAGGAGGCATTGAACAAGCTGGCCGATCAGGATTTTGATGCGGTATTGATGGATATCCATATGCCTGTAATGGATGGTTATGCCGCCAGCCTGGCTATCCGCGCCCTGGGCAATCAGGCCAAAGCAAATATACCTATCATCGCGCTAACCGCTTCAGTTTCGCATAATGTGCATACTAAAATAAAGGAAGCGGGAATGCAGGACTATGTGGCCAAACCTTTTCAAACAGACTTGCTGTATGAAAAACTACAGCAAATTTATAAAGGGGTTAATTAGCATCCAGTCATAAGCCATTAATTACTTGCAATTTATAATTTCTATTGCAGATCATCGTTTTGTATATTTGACTATAACTATGCAAACAATCTTTGTACATGTTAGTTACTTACAAAACCGTCCTGTTTAATTATCCTGCTTATTGATCATTTAACACTTAAAACTCATGAAGAAGCTAATCATCCTTTTATCAATTGCAGCAACGCTTGCGGCATGTAATACAAAGCCAGGCGCCGACACAACTGCGGCAGCGAAAGATACACTTGCCTATCCTTATAAGGCAATCCTCTCGTCAGATATTACCGTACCCGGCAACAAAGTGTATGCCCAAAAGGTACTGCAGGTATGGAAATTGTTTGAAACCATGAATATACCTGCCATGAAACCATATTTTGCTGATTCTGTAAAATACGATGCGGCTGATGGTATGCACTTTTACGGCCCGACCGAACAATTGCTTAACTATGCAAAAAAAGATGTTGACGGCCTTGACTCGATGCGCTTTGATATTATTGCATGGCAAAGCGCCCATTTAAATGATAAAAATGAAGACTGGGTAAATATCTGGGCGCGTGAAAGAAGGTACCCAAAAAAAGGCAGTCCGGATACTATTTTAATGCAGGAAAACTGGCAGGTAAAAGCAGGTAAGGTTATTGCGTTTGATCAATTTACGTCCAAAAACTAAGCCTCCAATATGTATAAGGCGTTGCATTTAAGCCCTATGGTCCCCTCGTATGATATTGAGGGGACCAAACGGTTTTTTACAGAGTTGTTTGGCTTTTCCGTAGCCCGTGATGAGGGCAACTATGTAATATTATACAAGGATAACGCCACCATACATATTTTAAATGCCGGAACGGATATAGGAGAAATGGAGTTTTACCTGGAAGTGGATGATGTTGATAGCATATGGGAATCCATTAAAGACCAGCTTACCGGAATAAAAGTAAAACCACCCTTTGACCGTGAATACGGCATGCGCGAAATGCACATCATTATACCGCATACCAAAACGCTTTTATTTGTCGGGCAGGTGATAAAGCCTTGATCCTAAATACTTACGAAGATTTTAAAACTTCGATTTCTATTATTTCTTTAACGCATTTAAAATTGCCGTAGTCATATCCCATAGTTGCCCGCCCGCGTTATTGTCCGTTTCGTTGGAGAGCAGTACGATTCCAATATTACATTCAGGGAATGTGGTCACCATTGTCCGAAATCCTTTACTGCCGCCATCTTCCCGCTGAAAATAGTCCCAATCCCTTGTCCGCCCGATCGACCAGGGCATGGCCTCACTTCCGCCGTCATCAGAAGCAAACATAAAACGATGGGTCTGTTTAATTACAGGGTCCTGCTCTTTTAACTGTGCATCGGCATATTTTAGCATATCGTCCAGGTCAGAGCGCAGCCCGCCTGCTGCCGGATAACTGATAGCGGTCTCGGGCGTGATCTTTTTATCTGAATTATAACCCTTTATCAAACTGACCTGGCCGGTTGCATATAATTTCGTTCCCGGCATATCAAGCGGCCCTGTAATATATTTTTCGACCAGTTGGCTATACGTAAGCCCGTAAGCGTTCTCCAAAATATGCCCCAGCACCTGGTAACCAAAATTTGAATAGCTATACCGGTATGGCTGTAGTGTATCCAGCTTAACGGCATGCAAAGCCGTATAAAATTCATCCGCTGTAACGGGGCTGTCATTAGACTTTATGACTCTTGGAAAGCGCGCGATATGGCTAAGCAAATAAGCTATTTTTACTTTTTGCCCGTTGGCATACTGTAGATTGGGGTAGTTGCCTTTGAGGTATTTGCGGATATCGTCATTCAGGTCTATCTTTTTCTCACTAATGGCATGTGCCATCAACAGCGCGGTGAAAGTTTTGGTGATAGAGGCGATCTCATAAAGCGTATTGGACGATGGTAATTGACCAGAGCCGGGTGCGGTCTCGCCATAGTTATATTTATAGAACGCGCCATTGTAAATTACGCCAACAGACAGCGCCACCTTGCCCGGGTTTTTCATAAAACTCAAAGATGCTTTTTGAACAACTGAGTCAATTTTCGAACGCATGGGGTTATCGCTTGCTACCTGGGCATTGCCCTGCATTGTTGCCATTGCACAACAGGCAAAAAGTATGAGCTTTTTCATTGTTTATTTTTTAATTGTAAACCGGATAATATTTTCTTTACTTTTTCATCAGCCGGGTTTAATTCAAGCGCTTTTTGATAAACCATCATGGCCGCATCGCGGTTCTTTACGCGGCCGGTCAACAACAGGTCGGCATACAAAACGTAAATATGTTCGTCGCCGGGGTACAGCATAGTGATCAGTTTATAGGTTTCAAGCGACAGGTTCTGGGAATGAAAGTAATCGCGGCTGAATTCAAGCGCTATCCGCTCCAGGTCCGCTTCTTTTAAAATATAATGGGCGGTATCGCTTTTCAGCGCATTCAAATGGGCCAGGGCGTAGTCTACGCCATGTTTATAAGCATCCTGCCCGTACATGTATCCTAACGGCTGCTTGTAGGTTACGGTTTTACCGGCTATGATATCCAGCATATCATGGTAAACGGGGGTGGCTATCGCCACATTAAATAATGCGATGTAAGTTTGGTGTTTGGTCACATTGCGGGCAAACAAGGTAACCACACCAGGTGCCGATCCGGAATGCCATACGATCTTCCCGCCTGAGTTATCATTGTAAATGAACCATCCTAAACCATAAGACGACGAAGTGTACCTGTCGGCGTAGGCTGGTTGGCCATTGTTCAGCTTAACGGGTGTAAAGGCTTCGTCCAGCGTAGCCTGTTTTAGCAGCTTGCCGTTATAAAGCGCATCGTCATATTTCAGCATGTCGCCGGTAGTGCTGTTGATGCCGCCTGCGCCATAGGTCCCCATTAAATTATAGGTCCATTCTCTTTTTTCTGCCAGTGTATCCACCCATTGCAATCCCATTTCATAGTGGTTATTGTAAATGTAGTTGAGCACATGGTTAGGCACTTTGGTTTGCGCAAGCGAAGTTGGCAGGAAAGTAGCTGTCATTCCTGCCGGCTGGAAGACGTGCTTTTTCAAATAGTCGGCAAATCTTTCCCCGCTGAGCTTTTCCACCAACAAACCCAGTAGTTCGTACCCTACCGAGGAATAGGCCCAGCGATCGCCCGGCGTAAATACCGGGTGATGTTTTTTTTCGTTGATCTGCAGGGCGGTCAGGTCGTCAGCATTCGTAAATATTTTTTGGGGATCTTTGGCTACCAGCGAATCGATAATGCTATCGACATCAGGCAGACCGGAGGTATGGGAAAGCAGTTGCCTGATCGTGATGGTTGGATAAAGAAAGTCCGGGAAATACTTTACATAAGTGTCGTTCAACCTCAACTTACCTTTTTCCATTAACTGTAGGACGGCCACGGCTGTGAATGTTTTAGAAACAGATCCCATTTCCGAAAGTGTGCCATCATTCAACGGGACCTCCCGGGCGATATCCTGGTACCCATATGAATTTTTATAAAGCACTTTGCCATCTTCGGTTATTAAAACATTGCCGTTAATTTCATCATGCGTTGAGGCGTCGGTTATATAGGCATTTAGGTTTTGTGGAATGGATTGGGCGGTTGATATTGCATTTATTAAAACCATAATCAATGCAATAAAGAGTGTCTTATTTTTCATTCTTACTTTTATTTAGTTTTTAATTCCCCACCCGGTTTGCTTCACTATCCGCGCTGCCGGTGGTACGTTTTTTTGGTATATTTTTGTTCGAGCCAAAATTGTAGGTAAAACCAAGTGTTACCGAACGGTTGGCATTATCGTTATGGTAAGTGGCCAATACACCCGGAATATTAGTGATGGTACCAGCGCCAAAATTGTCCCTGAATATATCGCGCGCGCTTAGTTTGATAGATGCTTTATTCTTCAATATCTTTTTTTGAAGACCGAGATTGGTTTGTTCGCGAAACCGATGGGTAAACTGCGCATCGCGTGTGGGGCTAATGTAAAAGGTAGTTAATTCCCCGCTCCATCCGTTTGAAAAATTAAACTGGTTGACATCATTAAAATAAAAGTATGTGCTGTTTACATCGACATATGAACTGATTAACTGGCCTTTGTAAGTATTGTTAACTACCTCGGTATAAAAATTAAAACTCCACCATTTAAGCGGGTTTAAATTCAAACTGGCGTTAAGGCCGAATTGCGGCCGTGAGCCAACATTTGTAGTAGTTGCCAAAAAAATGTTCCCTTTTTGATAATCATCCTCTACCTGGTAATCGGTTATGTGGTGATATTCAAACTGAACCGAAAAAATGCTTTTGTAGCTATAGGTCACTTCATAGTTTGAGGCATACTGCGGTTTCAAAAACGGGTTGCCTGTCCATCCGCTGTATTTATCTAAAATGGTTGTAAATGGGTTAAGGTCCTGGTAGTTTGGCCGGTCGATACGCCTCCCATAGTTCAAATTAAGCATATGATGTCCCGCTGTATCCAACTTATATAATATATAAGCCGTCGGGAACAAACTGGTATAATGCTGTGTAAATGCCGAATCCGGACTTTGCGCGTTGCCTAACTGGTGGCCCTGCACATTGGTATTCTCGGCCCGCAAGCCGGTTTGAACTGAAAACCGTTTAAAATCCTGGTTAAAATTGGCATAAGCGGCGTTGATATTTTCTTTATATAAAAACCTGTTGGTATTGTTGTCATCAATCGTACTGATGCCATTAATAATATCAAAATAATTGGCCGCGTTATCCGTATTTACATAACTGGTTTTTAAGCCAAACGCCAGCTTCGCTTTACCCCGCAATGGTTGTGTGTAATCTGTTTTAGCGGCATAAATATTAATATTTGCGGGTAAATTATCCATAATGTCTTGTACGCTTCCTAATGCCCCTGTTGCATCATAGGTGTTGTTAAAAAAGGTTTGACTGTGGTTATTGTCGTATTTTAAATAGTCCATATCAACAGTTAACGCTTTGCCCAAACTGTCATACTGGTGGCTGTAATTCAAATTGATGCCGCCATATTTATTGTTGGTTTGGTTGTTATTATTGGATATAATGGTCGAATCCGGCTTGCCCGTGTTGTCTTTTAGCGTACTGCTTACTGGATTGTAATTATGGCCTAATGACATGCTTCCGGTAAATACGAAACCTATTGTTGTTTTTGGCGAAAGGTAATAATCCATCCCTAATTTTAAGTTTGGATTATAAGTGGTGGGATGAAAAAAAGCCTGTTCGGTGTAGAATGACGTTGGATTGTTGTTGGCATCCAGGTAGGTGCGTGTTACATCCAGTCTGCGGTAGTTATTTTGGACACCATAACCTATGTTGGCAAACAGGTTTACCTTATCTACATGGTAATTCAAATTCATACTTTCCAGCGTACGCCAGTATTTGGCATCGCCCACACTTGCGGATACTGACCCGTTAAAGCCTTTTACTTTTGATTTCTTGGTTTTTATATTGATAACCCCTGCGGTACCAGACGCGTCATATTTTGCCGGGGGATTAGACATCAGTTCTATCTGGTCTAACTGTGATGCAGGCATGGCCCGCAGGTAATTAGCCAGGTCATCGCCCGATAAATAAGTTGGCCTGTCATCTATTAAAACCATCACGCCTGTTTTTCCTTTAAAACTGATAACCCCATTTTCATCAACCGTTACGCCCGGCACTTTCTCTAATAACTCCAGCACGTTAGCACCTGTTGTGGATGTAGAGTTACTAACATTGACCACTGTGCGGTCTATTTTCTGTTCAATAAAAGCTTTATCAGCAGTTACCTCCACTTGCTGTAAAGCCTTGCTGGTTGAGGTTATAATAATGGCCGGTAAATTATATGCCTGTTGCGCGGTTAAGCTAAAAGGCGTGCTTTTATAACTTTGATAGCCAACGCAGGTTATCTTTACCAGGTAATCGCCGCCTTGCAGGTTGGCAAATGAAAAGCTACCATTGGCATTGGCCAGCATGGTTTTTACAACTGCCGAATCTTTGGCGGTTACTAAAATAACCGTTGCGCCATCAACCGGCTTGTTGCTGTTATCCAAAACTATGCCCGATATTTTGGCAACTGTTGTTTGGGCGCTGGCAAAATTTAAGCAAAGGCATACCAAGGTGGCAGTTAAAGCCACATACAATCTCTTCATAAAATGAGTTGGAGCGTTAAAAAGATTTGACAACTTTTAAAAAGTTGTCAAATCTAAAGGGGCTAACTATTTTGCCTTGCGGATATAGATGTTGCCGTTCATGGTTTTGAACATCATTTCAGGGCCGCCGCCACCGATCTTGCCGGTTATCCAATCTTCAACGGTTAAACGGTACATACCATCCTTAGCCGACTTGCTGGTCTTGGCCTGCGATGGTTCGGCGGTGAACTCAAAGTCGCTGTAAACATTGTCGCGCTCAGACCTTGCCTTAACATTTGCCTTTATTGTTGCCGGTAAGGTTACATCAATATTACCATTAAGCGTGGTAAAGGCCATAGGAGCCTTTGGATCGACCGAGCGGAGCGCCACCGTCACATTTCCGTTATTAGTATTCGCAACAACCGAGCCCGAAACGTCTTTCAACTCAATACTGCCATTTGAATTTTCGGCCTCTATCTGCCCGTTCAGGCCACTGGCAAAAATAATACCGTTGTTAACGGTGCTTAGCTTTATATTAGTGGCCCCCTGTGGCACCTTTATGTTTAACGTTACTGCTTTTAGAGGCATATCAGAGCCAATATTGACCTCATTGTTTTTTTCATGAGCGGTAATATCGAGGTTATCGCCACCCGAAAGGCGCTTCATACCATTGCCTTCACGATCCGGCCTTTCTCTTTTGCTGTCGGACGATGTTACGTCAATAATAACGTCTTTGCCCTCATAGCTGGTAACTTTTATTGAACCGAAGACAAGGTTCACATTTAATTTATAAGGTTTGCCCGGCTCCGATAACGGCACCACCAGTTGTTTGCCGTTTGCATCAGTTTGCTGGCTTTTGGCCTCGCTTTGTTGCCTTGCTGCACCCTGTTGCGCCATTGATCGCGCCGAGAACAGGAGCGCTAAAATGATTATGGTTGTTAATCTGATCGTTTTCATTTTGTATATTGTTAAGACTGTTTTTTGATGTAAATATTTCCATTAAGTGTTTCAAATTTAAAGAGCTTGCCACCCGCGCCAATTTTTACAGGTGTATTCTTATTTAGCCGGTAAGTTGTGCCATTAGCCTTTTTATCATGGGTTACTTCCACCTCGGTAGGCAAAAACTCTGTGTTATCAAAATCGGTATAAAACTGGCCGTTCATACTTTTAAATTGCAGGTTGCCTGCGAAGTTTTTTGGATAGGTTATATCCAGTTTGCCATTTATCGTTTGATAACTTGACGCATCAGGCGGAACTGCCAGGTAATTTACCGTAATACCACCGTTTACGGTGCGGGCATCGGTAGTACCTTTGGCATTAGCGATAGTTATCGGGCCGTTTACATTGTTTACTTTTAAGCTTCCAGTTACATCCTTAACCTCTACATCCCCGTCATTTATGGTTGATACCCGCAGGTTTACACTGTAAGGAACCTTTAAAATATATTCCAGCTTAACATTATAATGCCGGTTTTCGCCATCATCATTGTTAGACCAACGGATATGGGGGCGGGTATCATAAGGCGCGGCGGTATAAGCTATAATGCTGTCGGCCTTTTGATCGAAGCCCAGTTTGAACTCCTTTTTGCCCTTTTCCAACCCGGCGGCGTCACGGGCCTTTATGGTTTCGTCTATTTCAATAACTACCTTATCGCCGGCATAACCTTCTACCTTAATAAAGCCGTCTACATTATAAACCGCCACTGTGCTGCCCGGTTTTACGCTGTATTCCTTGCTGATGTGCTCTTTATACTCCTGGGCAATTGCTGCCGTTTGGGCAAAACACAGGCCCCATCTCGCTAAAAGCGCGATCCATTTTACTGTTTTCATATTTTTACTGATTTAAATTAACCGATTGATAGTTTGACTGATCTTATCCCTGACACCCTGGTCAAGGTTTTTTTGTTTTAGTAATTCTTTGAATGACTTTACCGACCGCTTTTCCTGCAATTTCAGCATTACATCAGCAATGGCCGATTGCATCAGCGGCGAATCCTGCGTGGTAATGGATTGTATCAACCCCTGGCGTACCTCCGGGTGGCCGGCCAGTTGGGTCAATGCATCCAATGTGCTTAACCGCACATTTACATTGGGGTCGTTGTTCAGTGTGGCAAAGAGGGCATCAATTACCTGCTTGTCTACATGCTTTATGTCGCTGGTATAGCTTACGCCCCTTATCCGCTCAGAGGCCGAGGGGTTATCCAGCAGGGCCAGCATCATGGTTTGCTTTAACTCATGCACCTGCGAAGTTAGCGCATCCAACTGTTGCTCCTGCCTGCTGTTGTGGGCAAACCAAAAAGCGCCGCCCAAACAAACAAAGGCTATCACCAGGCTATAAGCCAGCGGCCAACGTGGCTGTAACTGCCACAAGCTGTTGAAACGTTCTTTTAAATTACCCCAGCCGCTTTTTTGCACCCGCACCGATCCTTTATACTCATCCAGCATCGCCTGGAAATTTACTTTCATAGCTGCCGATGGTTCGGGCGCTTTAAATTCGCCCATCATATCCCAGGCATGTTGTATTACGGCAAGTTCTTCCCTGCAATCAGGGCATCCGGCTATATGCTGTTCTATTTTCGCGCATTCGGCTGCCGGCAGTTGGTTATCAAGCCAGTCTGTAAACAGCTCCTGGTATTCCTCACATTTCATATCGTTCTGTTTAGCGTTCAATTTTTGTATAAATATTTTTAAGTTCCTGCATCGCCCGGTACACCCTCACTTTTACAGCCCCTTCGGCAATGCCCAATATTTGCCCTATTTCGTTATATTTTAATTCCTGGAACTTGCTTAGCGTTAATACTTCGCGGTTATCATCGCTTAGCTTCCGCATGGCCTCGTAAAGCTCGGCCTTTGCTTGTTTTTTCTCCAGGTATTCGTCGGCGCTTGTGCCGCCGCCTATTTTCTCTTCATGGTCGTCTATATGATCATACTGTGTTGCCAACTGGTATTTTTTCACCTGGTCTTTCAGCACGTTTCTTGCTATATGGTACATCCAGCCGGTAAAATTACTTTCCTCTGTAAACGTATGCCGGTATTTCAGCATCCGGTAAAAAACATTCTGCACCATATCCTCGCTGGCTTCGCGCTTATGCGACATATGAAATAAAAAATTAAACAACGCCCGGTTATGCCGCTCAAACAGCAACCCCATCCTGTCAAGGTCGCCGGCTTTCACCTTTAGCATCATCGCGTTGTCAGTTAATGTGTTCAATCGGGCTTTGTTATTTGCTATATGTATTGGAAACTTGGGTAAAATAAAATGGTTACAGGAAATTTAAGAATTTTTTGGTAGGTATATATTTTCGCTTTTAGTGACTTTTCACTTTTGATGGCTCGCGCGAATGAAATGGTTAACTATTTTAGCTAAGGCTTACTGTTTTCCAGTTTTTCAAGCATTTGTTTGCCGTTATCGTTATGTGGATTCAGTTCAAGGGATTTCTTATAATCCCGGATAGCCTCGGCCTTGTTACCGGCATCCATATATGCTTCGCCGAGGCTATCGTAAGCGTTGGAAGAATCAGGATGGCGCCTGACGTTCTCGGCGAAGATAGCAATGGCATTCCCGGATCGCTTAAACTGCAATTCGTAATAGCCACAATTGTTCAGGAAATCTTCAGTAGGGCTCATGGTATAACCAAATTCTGCCGAAAGGTTTGCAAAGTGTTTTTCCAAACTTTGTTGAGTAAGGATTTGGTTACCGTAAAAGTCGAGGAACCAGTCGCGGTAAATAAATTTCAGGCCATCAAACAGGGTTTTGTATGGAGCGGTAAAATGATTCTCATCGGGATATTGTGCGTGGGACCAATCGAACCAGTCCGGGGCTTCCTGCTTTAAACCGGCAACCAAAGCATCTACTGTGGCGGTATTTTCGTTTCCTATACCGACAAACAGTTTGCCATTATGGGGGTGGCTGCCAGTTAGGAATAGCTTGGTACTACCTAACATCCGGTCTGAAATAACAGGACTGGTTAGAATAGCATACAACGCAACCAGGCCGGCAAGCGAATGCGCCTCCAATATGCGATACGGTTGAACGCGATAATGGGCATCCACATAAGGAACAATTTCTTCTTCCAGGTAACGGAAAAAACGTCCGGCACCGGCATCCTGTACGACCTTACTGCTATCAATGCTGCCATCAGGCCTTTTGGCATACGCCAGCGAAAAATCCCTTTGCCGGTCAACATTGACTATACCTACTACAATCATTTCTGGTATCCGGTTGCGATCATGCGCAGCGAGAAAGTCGGCCATCCTGGCGCCGTAATTAAAATGTGTATCGCCATCCAGCAGGTACAGCACCGGGTATGCATTTTTAGTGGTATAATAATCTTCGGGCACGTGAATCCAAAGCGTACGGTCCTCGGCCATAATATTTGACGAGAAATGCACCGCCGTATCGTTTCGGACGGGTAGCGGATCGTTTTGCGCGTTGGCCACAAGCGGCTTAGCGAGCGAAAGCAATAAAAAAAGGGATAAAACTTGAAGGTGACGAAGACAAGTCATAGGTACGTTTTTTACATTTTAAAATGACCGAAATAAACTTACTAATAACTAATTACTTGTGATTAAAATCGCTAACATTGGCTTGTAAAAATGTCATTTACCTAATACACCAAGCCCGGGAACACCGCGTAAAAAATATGCCACGAGCCGCCGTCAAATTCCATGTATAATTTAAACGGATCAACAAACACCCTGTTTTCGCCATTTTCTAAAACACCCACGTATCCCACAAAGCCACCGGCATGGCCCAGGCCGCCAAATTCGTTTAACTGGAAACCAACATCATTTATCTCGTACTTTTCATGTGTAAATTCAGTGTAAGCGTCAAAAATATTTTTGATTTTAGTTATCACTTCGCTTTTTGGCAATATTGTCCGGTCGGGCAATATAAAATGTGATGCTAATTCCCAACTATGCTCATCAAGGGTTTGTTTAAACCAATGGGATAAAAATTCGGATGCCCGGTTTTCAATATCCAGTTTATGGTTTGGATGAAACTCCTCGTAAATATAATGCATGGTCATGCCGGGAACCATAAAACCATTTACTTCATGCTCAAACAGTTCTTCGGTAATAAAAGCATATTTGGTGCGGTCATCATATTCGGCCAAAAAATCTACTTCGATATTGCTTTTTAGCAATATCGCCGATATTTCCTGCAATGCCGGCTCTATCAATTCGTCGCTTAAATCAGCCGACCGTTTAAAATCCGGCTTCCCTAAACTTTCATACACGGTTGTCCGTTTTGCATTGGCATAGCCATGTTCAAACGCCAGTACCTGTTTCAGAAACTGATTTTCAATTTCAGGGTCAATATCGGCCATGCTATGCGTTTCGCCGCCTAACTCGGCCATTAACTTTAACCGTAGTATTTCATTTTCCATCCGCAGGTTTTCTTCCGGATCGGTGTTTTCTGAGTGGTCTGGCATAATTGGTATTGTTTTGTTTTTAGCTTATTGATGATTTTGCAAAATGGATAACATCGAACTAAAATAAACAAAAATTTTGAATTATAAATTGCAAACTGTAAATTTACAGTTTACATAGATGAATGATCAAAAGTATTAAGCATAAAGGGTTACAGCTTTTATGGGAAAATGGGGACACAAGTAAATTACCCGCCGACCAAATAGGTCGTATCGAAAGAATGCTGGATGTTATAGATTCGGTTCAGCAAGTGCCGGAAGACTTTGGAGCCTATCAAAACTGGAATATCCACAAACTTTCGGGCGAATTGAAAGATTATTGGAGTGTTAAGGTGAACAAAAATTATCGCATCATATTTCGTTTTGACGGTCAATACGCTTATGACCTTGATTATATTGATTACCATTAACAGCACATTATTATGAAAAGAGAAATGAGAAATATACATCCTGGTGAACTATTGCGTGAAGAAGTTATCGCCGCTAATGAATTGACAGTAACGGAGGCTGCCAAAATGTTAGGTATTTCGCGCCAGAGCCTGAATAAAATAATTCATGAAAAATCAGACATCACACCCGAAATGTCTTTCAGGATCGCTAAAGTGTTTGGCGGCACGGCCGATATATGGGCCAATTTACAAACTAAGTTTAACCTGCATCTGGCTGCCGAAAAAACTAAGCAGCTTGATTTAAAGCCTTATCATTATAAACATTCTGCTTAGCATTTATGAATTGGGGAAAGTATAGAATTGCTTTAGTGATTTGTTTGTTAACAAGCCTGGGATGTGTTATCGCCCAATCTAAAGATTCAACCATAACCGTTCCTCTTGGCGGCAATGGCTGGCTAAGCAAAAACGCTCAGGCCAAAATAACAAACAAGGGCCTTGTTAATTGGGTTTCTGATAAGGATACTACAAGCATCTACGTCCGGCTGGAATCGGCAGGCAGTTTAAAGATTGCCCTAAAATTGATCGTACCTGGTGGTTCAAGCAAGATCAACGTTATTCTGGATAAAACAGTCTTAACAAAAACGGTTTCCAACCACGACACTGCGGTAATAGATTTTGGCAAAGCAATAATTAAGTCGCCGGGTTATGTGCAAATAAAATTAGTGGGATTGAGCAAGAGCGGGAAAGAATATGCTTCTGTTTCCGATCTAATATTAAGCGGGCCGGCGCTGTCTAAAGGCGCGGCTTATGTAAAAAACAACCAGGGCAACTATTATTACTGGGGCCACCGCGGGCCATCAGTTCATTTAAATTATAAACTGCCTGACGAAACAAAAAACAGCGCCGAGTGGTTTTATAATGAAGTAAGGGTCCCTGTTGGCAATGATGTTTTAGGCTCGTATTTTATGGCCGATGGTTTTACCGGGGGATATTTTGGCATGCAGGTCAACTCGCCTACCGAACGGCATATCCTGTTCTCCATCTGGAGCCCGTTCACAACTGATGACCCAAAAAAGATACCTGATAGCCTGAAAATAGTATTGCTAAAAAAAGGCAACACGGTTCATGCAGGCGAATTTGGCAGTGAGGGATCGGGTGGGCAAAGTTATATGAACTACCCCTGGATAGCCGGAAAAACTTATGCCTTTTTAATACATGCGCAAGCGGACAGTGTGGCAAAAACCACCATATTCACCGCCTATTTTAAAGAGGCAGGTAAAGCCGATTGGCAATTAATAGCAAGCTTTAAACGGCCAAAATCCGGGTATTATCTAAAAGGCTTGTATTCCTTTTTGGAAAACTTTGAGCCGGATGGGGGCAATATAACCCGCAAAGTGTTTTTTGGCAACCAATGGATAAAAGATGCATCTGGCAAATGGTATCCCGTGAATAATGCACAATTTACCGGCGATGCCACAGCCAATATTAACTATCGTAAGGATTATAGCGGCGGCGTAAATAACGATCTGTTTTACCTGCGTAATTGCGGATTTTTCAATGATTTTACAACGCTTAAAATCAATTTGACTAAGCAGCAATCTATCAAACAACCGCCTCAAATTAACTTTGAAAAATTGCCATAAAAGGGTTAAGAAGTTTTAAAAGATTCGTAAGTTTAACACTATCAAACTTACCAATATGAAAGCATTTAAAATCATTATCATCCTGTTAATTACAAGCCTGGGCACCATAGCATTTGCGCAGGAAATGCCCCCGTCATTGCAAACCGCATTGCATAGTGACGACACTGCCAAAATAAGCCATTACATTGCTGAAAATAATGTAAATAATTGCTTTGGCGAGTATAGCCTGTTATCAGACGCGGTGAGGTATAATGCCCCCAACTGTTTTGCCCTGCTTATTGCCAAAGGCGCTAACGTGAATTTAGCATGCGATGATTACGTACCACCATTGATGCATGCAGCCGAATACGGACGCCTGGATATGGCTAAAATTTTGGTAGCGAAAGGCGCTGACATCAATTTTAAATACGCCGGAAAAGCTGAAAAGGCAAAAGGTCATACACCTGCCACCTACGCCATAAAATACAAGCACCCGGAGGTAGCCGATTATTTAAATTCGCTTAAGAAGTGATCAGGTCCTGGTTTATTAAGCAGGCGAAAAGAAAAGCGTTAGTTAGGGCAATAATAGAAGTCTTGTTCATTGTCTTTTTGTTTTACTCGAACCTGCTAATGGGCGAATACGAGAAATCAGGCAACGGGAGAAAAGGCTTGTTATTTGCCTTAAATGATATTTTTACCGCAGCTAATTTTATGATAGCGATTATAGCCGCGATGTTGGGCTATACTGTTTTTGAATTTTTGCGGAAGAAATTCTAAGATTATTGTTCCACAATCAACAACCAACCTTTCCCTTTAGGCACTATTATTTCGTCGTTAACCCCAAATTTTTTACCCGGCTGAAAATTCTTAATAGCAGGTGCAGTTATAGTTGCTTTTGCGGGGTCAATATTTAAAGCTTTCCAATCAATATTTAAGTGGATAGGCGTATCCTTATCTTCCCAGCTTGCAATGGCTACCATTGCTTTTTTATCTTTTTTATAAATGGTTGCCATTATTTTGCTGTCGCCGGTTTTTACCGGGTTATTGTCTACCCAATAACCAATCATTTTTGTTCCCTGCATACCAAAATTATCCCAGGCTTTCCATATCGGGCGCGGGTCGGCGTTGTCGCTCCAGGGCATGCGGTTGGTCATGCCGTAGATCATTCCGCGCCAGGGGTTGCCGCCGCCTTGCAGCATTTCCCCCATTAAACCAAATGGGATACCCGAAACTTCGGTTAAAAAGAAATCAGGTCCGTTCTTTTCGTAATCAAAATACTCTCCAAACCATAAACGGTTTAAATATGGGAAATGCTCCATATATAAATTGGCGCTGTTATTAAACCCATCGTTTTTATTGTATTGATTTGCCGAGTGCAAATCAATAATTCCCGGGTGCCCATTTTGGGTCAGTTCGCGTTTAACCCGTTTCATGGTGGTGCGGTCAAACGCTACATCATCCAAATAAATGCCATCAATACCCACGTTTTGTACCAGCCAGTTCATGCCCTCCACATAGTAATTATGCCAGCGGCTCATGCCGCTGTTGATGATGGCCGCGTCTTTAATTTCGGGAACATACCAGGCGGGTATATAATCATCGCCTAAATGCTCCTGCAACCACGAATAGCCGCCACCCTTGCCTGTAGAATATATCTCATGCCCCAAACTTCGCATCGGGAAGGTTTCGTAAGCACTATTGGATAGTTCGCGAACGGTATTGTATATCTTAACCTTCAACCCTAACAAGCGGGCCGAGTCAATATAACTTTTCATGGCCGCATGCGCGATGAACGGATAATTGATGTACGGATTGATAGGCGTAGCATGGTGAATATTGACAACCGTAGCACCCGTAGCCTTAATGGTATCTAAATTATTGTATTTATGATAAAACCTGGTAGCCCATTGAAAATCGGTATTCAGCGTATGGAACGGTGTTACCAGCAACGTAAAATTGTAATATAATACGTCACCTTTTTTCATAAGCCGCGCACCGCTGTAATTTTCGGAAAGCATTGTCCGGCCTTTTACAGTTACCAATATCCCGCCCTTGCCATTATTGCCCCACGAAGTTGGCAACACCAATGGTTTTTGCAGGTAAAAATTGGTATTCAGCGGACGGACATAATTTTCGTCGCGCAGCGAATATTGCAGACCGGCGTTTACATCGCCGATCCAGGCACCGTCCTGGTTTTTGGTGGCGACATCCCATTTCCAGTTTACAGTATCGGGACGCAGGCCGCCCTTTTGCCCCAGCCCCATCAGGTATTTGGATGAGTTTTTATCAAAAGGGATATGCAGCTTAATATCATCCAGCGCCACATCTTTTAACGCCGTGATCTTAACAACATAAGACATATACCCGTCAAACTCTATACTGCCGTTTACATCCATATTTAAAAAGTCCGATGTGTTTTGCACCGTCCATTTTACAGTGCCGGGTTGTTTTTCCGTGAATTTCACGCCGTCGCTTTTAAATGCGATGTCCTTATGAGTTGCCGCGCTGATGATATGAAAATGGATATTCTCGCCCAAAATATTTTTAGGCGTATCCATCATCCCGGTCATTTCTGGTGTAAAGAAAGTTTGTATCTTATCCGGGAAACCGGTTTTGTTGAGTATCACTTTTCTGCCTAACAAACTGATAATTGTCGTATCAACCTTCAAGGGAATATAAGGTTTAATGACATCATTTTGCTGCGCCAGGGTAGAGTTGAGCCAGGTTAGCCTGGTTTGCTTTTGCGGGTCATTAACACCGCCTTTTACGGCTAACTTATCTTTAACTTGTATAGAAACTTTGATGATGGTTGATGGCTCGTTATCCGCTTTTACGGTTACCGTTCCGTTATAATTGCCCGCGATAGTTTTAGCGGGGATATTTACCAGGCACCACATGGCCTGTATATCGCCTTTATTTACATTTACGGTATTGCTTAAAGGCGTACCATCATACTTAGTACCATTAGTATTTAAGCACGACATTACCGATGCGGAGATATGATGCCCTGCCGCATCTTTCAGATCGCTGAAAATTAGCTTTAAATTGTTAACGTTTGCTGTTACCGGGTATATACACAACTGGTAACTAAAGTTTTCACCCTTTAATGCTGCATCTGCAAATTTTGATGTAATGCCTTTTTGTATCCATCGCTGCGGCAGGTCATGCTGCATTTTCGCGGGATGCATCCTGTCTTCGGTAAAAACCAGGTAGGGCTTATTAGGGTTTGCTTTTACCAGGTTTTCTATTTCCTGCCGGGTAGCAATTACTTCCATCGGGTAAAAGCTGTTCATGGCATTGACCGATTCGAGGTAGTCGACTTTGGCCGCAACGAAACTTCCGGTTTTGTTTAGCCAGGCGGCAGATGCCGTTTGCTGCGGCTTATTGTATATGGCATTCGGATAGTTGGATTTAGCCTTGACTTTATAAGGCATGTAGTAAATATAATATTTGCCCGCGCCCGATGTCGGCTCAAGATATACAGTGCCGCTTTCGCGGGATATATTTTCGGCTTTAACATTCAATATTCTTTTATTGGTTTGGGCATCAACAACTATAATCTCCTTATTTGCGGGGTCATCGCGTCTGCGCCATTCTATAGAAGCTTTACTTACCGCGCCGCTTGCCGGTACCATAACAACTGCCCGGTGATTACCCAATGAATCGGCGTTCCAGGTATTATTGCCTGAAACGTATTTTATGGATTGGGCAGTGCATAAGCTTATAGCAAAGATGAGTAAGCTTGTTAATATTTGGAACTTGATGCAGGTTATTTTAAGTATATGCATGTTATTATTAGTATTTATAAGCACCCTTTTTCAGTGGTATCATTTAGGATTAAGCTCCACCCGAAGGTACGATATTGAAGCATAATCAGTATCTTTAATAAATTAAATGAAAAAAGAAACAGTATTGATCGTTGGCTTATCGATAATAGCCTTGGGAATCGGGATGTTTGTTTTTGGAGGTTACATGTTTACCTATCGAGGCAGCTACTTAAATCCGATTATAAGTAAACTGGGTATGTATTCTTTTTTCTTATGGTTACCAACTATTATAGCTGGGATAATTGTAGTGGCGCTAAGAGATAAGAAAAAATAGTTTGTTCCAAATGGTATAGCTACCCTCGTGAAAAGACTCGTAAGACAATTGTAGTGGCTGAGGTGTTTTATCCTTTTGCGTTTGATTAATCGCATAACCACTTTTGGTTTATTGGCTACTCGAAGTATCCACAATTTGCTGAAACTTATCCTCTGCTTCCAAATATTTTTCAAGCAGGGCAAACTGGTTCTTTGCCCTCACCAGGTTATGATTGGGATAAACAGTGCCATAGTAAATATCGTTATTTAAATAGTCGGTTAAAAACCGCAGCGCCTGCATATAGATCATAAACTTGCCCGAATATACAAACAGGCTTTTTTCAGCATTTGTTAATATGCCGCCCATTTGTCCCAAATATCCATTGGCTATCGCCCTGAAAAAATCTTCGCGCACTTCAATTTTATCCAGGTCTTTTTCTGCTTCATTAACAGGTGAAAGATAGGTGCGCATCATATCGCCAACATCGCTGATATAATAGCCCGGCATAACGGTATCCAAATCTATTACACAAATGCCTTCGCCATGTTCGTCAAATAATACGTTGCTTATCTTGGTATCATGGTGTATTACGCGTAAAGGAATTGATTGATCACCAACAATCATTTTATAGGTTTCTGCAATATCTTGATGTAATAAGGCTTTGTCAATTGTTTCCTGCGATTTAGTCATCCGTTCGGTATTTGCTGTTTCAAGCGCCTGTTGAAATTGCATAAATCTTGTATTCAAGTCATGAAAACCCGGCAACGTATAATGCAATTCTTTAATATTAAAGCCGGTTAATAACAGGGTAAACTGCCCAAACTGGCTGGCTGCTTCAAAAGCTTCACCGTGGGTTTGAACGGTATTTATGGTAACTGAGTTTTTTACAAAGGGGAACAGCCTGTAGTATTCACCATCACCATATTTTACCAGGGTTTCACCGGTTATGGCTGGCAGGGGAGCTATAAAAAGATAATAGGGGTGATATTCAGCTAAATATTGACTTACACGCTCTATATTTTCGGCAATGTGATCGGGCGATTTAAAAACATTTTTATTGACCTGTTGCAGGATGAATTTATCCTCGTTCGCGGCATCGGTAATTTTCCAGGTGCGATTGATAAGGCCGGTGCCTAACTGTTGGATGGTGTATTGAGTTGCATCGAGGTTATATTCTTTTAGGATACTGTTGAACATACCTTATAAATTTAAACTAATTGTCATTTCGAGCGATAGAGAGAAATCTATACACAAGCAATTCCCACCGTGTAAGTGTATAGATTTCTCTTTCGCGCCACCCCGCTTTCCCTCGCTGCTCTATCGAAATGACACGTTTTAGAATATTATTTCTACTCCAGCACCTGGTAAATTGTAACCGGCTTTGCTTTGTTCTTCAATGTCACTTCGCCAATTTTTTCACATTTAAACGATTCTTTGGCTTTGTTATATATTTCTTCGCTGATGATGATCTGACCCGGTTTGGCCGTCGCCTGTAATCTTTGGGCCGAATTAACCACATCGCCAATTACCGTATAATCCAATCGTTTTAACGAAGCCGACCCAATATTACCCGATACCACCTCGCCCGAATTGATGCCGATGGAAATTTCAGGTTTAAATACAATATCGCCTGCCATTATCTCATCGGTATTTTTAAGTTGCTCCCTTATGGCTAATGCCGCATCAATGGCTTTGTCTAAATGGTAATCCCCCCTGAAAACAGCCATCACCGCATCGCCCATAAATTTATCTACATGGCCGCCCTGTGTTATGATCTCTTTAACAATTTTATCAAACAAGCCGTTCAGCAGGTTAACCACTGTATTTGGCGCTACCTGTTCGGTAATAGCGGTAAAGCTGCAAACATCAATAAACATAATGGTAGCTTCAACCAATTCGTTTTTGAGCAGGCTGCCTTCAAATTCTTTATGGGTCATAAAGTTTAGCACGTTCTCGTCGACGTACATTTTCAGGATATTATTTTCTTTGATTGCCTTAATGGTTTCCTGTAGTTGTTTAACGTGCATGATGGTTTTTTCCATCGTAAGGTCGAGGTCATCAAAATCAACAGGCTTAACAACAAAATCAAATGCGCCACGGTTCATGGCGGTACGTATATTTTGCATATCGCCATAGGCAGATACTACCACGGCTTTAAGCATTGGGTTGGCCTCGGGCAGGCGGCTTAACAGTGTCAGCCCGTCCATAACCGGCATATTAATATCGCTCAATATAATATCCAGGTCGGGATGTTCGCTTACCTTTACCAATGCTTCTTCGCCATTTTTGGCGAAAACAAATTCATAAATATTCTCCCTTATCTTGCGGCGAAATTTTTGTTTTACCAGCAATTCAAGGTCGGCTTCATCATCAACTACTAATATCTTAGCCATTAGTTATCAATGTTTTAAGTTTTTCTTTTAATAAAGTGAAGTCAAGCGGTTTTGTTAAAAAATCGTTAGCGCCGTTTTGTATAGCCTGGCGGTGATTTTCTTCATCGCCATAGGCGGTTATCATCATTACAACCGGCGGCGGGGCATCATAATCGTGGCGTATTTTTGAGAGTAATTCAATACCGCTCATGCCGGGCATGTTGATATCCGAAAGTATTAAAACCACTTCCTGGTGTTTTTCCTTTAAGTAAGCCAATGCTTCCTCGCCCGAAAGGGCAAAATCAAACTCTACTTCATGCTCACGTATTTCCTTACGGAAACGCTGTATAAAAAGCGGTTGTACATCCGCTTCGTCATCAACTACCAGTATTTTCATAGCTGTTAAATATATCGTTTTTAATTTTATGCGGGGATGCGTATAATAAATTCTGTGTATTCGCCCTCCTTGCTATTTATCTCCATTGTACCGCCATGCCCTTTTACAACAATATCATAGCTTAACGATAATCCCAGCCCCGTGCCTTCGCCGGTTGGCTTAGTGGTAAAAAAAGGCTGTAATATTTTATCCTTTACAGAATCGGATATGCCGGTGCCGTTATCTGTAACACGTATCTCTACAAATTTCCCCTTCATTGCCGTGCTTACTTTTACTTCGGGTTTATAGCTATCACCTTCCTCGTTATGGCGTTGCTGAACGGCATAAAAAGCATTGTTAAATAAATTAAGCAACACCCGGCCAATATCCTGCGGGATTACATTTATCTTAGGCAAAGCCGCATCAAGCGTGGTAACCATATTTGAATTAAACATTTTATCCTTAGCCCGTAAACCATGATAGCTTAACCGCAGGTATTCATCAGCCAGGGCGTTAATATCCGTCGGTTGTTTTTCGCCCGAGTTGCTGCGCGAATGCTGCAGCATGTTCTTCACAATGCCGTCGGCACGCTTACCGTGGTGGATGATTTTTTCCAGGTTTTGTTTAATATCGTTCGCAATGGCAATCGCTTCAGCGGTATCGCCTTTGGCTAACTCTTCATCCATTTCTTCTATCAGTTCCATGCTTACTTCCGAGAAATTGTTGACAAAGTTTAACGGGTTTTGTATCTCGTGTGCTATACCGGCGGTAAGCTCGCCCAGCGAGGCTAATTTTTCCTGCTGTATCAATTGCGCCTGGGTGGCCTGGAGTAATTTTACCGTGTTTTCCAACTCGTTTTTTTGTTCGGTGAGTTCGGCAGTGCGTTGGGCTACCAGCGTATCCAGTTGGTTATTGCGCAGGGTAATCATTTTTAATTCTTCCCGCTGCTTTTTTGATGTCATCCACCGGGCAAATGGCCATACGAAAGCGGCTAATATGGCACAGTCGAAAAAACTGTCGTATTTCTCGTAAAAATCCGGCGCTATAAACAGTGTTAAGCTTGCTATCAGTCCAACCCCTGCCAGCGGGATATGCGCAAAGAGATAAAACCTGAATTGATCAAAATCAGGCTCTTTGTACAGGTAATATAAAATGCCCCCCAATAAAATACTCCCCAAAAAGATGATGCCGGCTTCACCAAAAAAACTTTGCAGCGCGAGGTAAACCAACAGCATCCCCCAACTGGAAAGGCTGAGTTGTTTGCCCCATTTTAATTTTATTTCAGGATCAATAAATGCCCTGTTTAAACGGTTTAGCAGCAGGAAACACGCAATAAATTGAAAAAAGCCCATATATGATATATCTTTATTTAACTAAGTTAATTATTTAAGGGTAACCAAATAGTAAATTCCGAACCCTCGCCCTCTTTAGTCTTTACGTTAATACTGCCGCCATGCCCTTTCACCACAATATCATAACTTAATGATAAGCCCAAACCTGTTCCTTCACCGGTTGGTTTGGTTGTAAAGAATGGCTGCATAATTTTATCTTTAACAGCATCCGGAATACCAACTCCGTTATCGCGAACAGAAATAACAATGCTGTTATTTTCTGCTGACGTTGCAAGCAAAACTTCCGGCTTGTAATCATCACCGGCAGTTTTGGCTTTTTGATTTACCGCGTAAAAAGCATTGTTGAACAGATTAAGCAGTACGCGGCCAATATCCTGTTGCACGATATTCACATTAGGCAGGTCCTCGTCAAAATTGGTAACTAACTCTGCATTGAATAATTTATCCTTTGCCCGCAGTCCATGGTAGGATAGTTTTAGAAATTCATCGGCCAACACGTTGATGTTAGTTAGTTGCCGTTCGCCGGTACTGGTGCGGCTATGTTGAAGCATTCCTTTAACAATGAAGTCGGCGCGTTTGCCGTGCTGGCTTATCTTCTGCTGGTTTTCCCTAATATCGTTGGCAATCGCCTTTACTTCATCATAATCGCCTTTGTCAATTTCATGCTGCATCTCATCTATCAGTTCTGTATTTACCTCAGAGAAGTTATTTACAAAATTTAACGGGTTTTGTATCTCGTGGGCAATACCTGCCGTAAGCTCGCCCAATGATGCCATTTTTTCGGATTGGATGAGTTGGGTTTGGGTGTCGTGCAGATTTTCCAGCGTGACTTTCATTTTATCGCGCTGCTCGGTAATCTGCGTTTTTTGAATGCTTAACAATCGGTTTTGCCTGGTTTGCACCCTGTTGTTACGCCAAACCAACAAAAGAATAATCAATACAAAAACCAATATTGCCCCTGCACCTATACTCCAGTAGCGATTTTTTGCCTCTTCGCCCTCTTGTAACAATTTTTGCTGCCTTTGCTGTTCCTGCGATAATACCAATTGTATCCGCCTAAACTTGTCGGCTCCAAATAACGCATCTTTGTATTCAATGGCTATACGCTGATATTCGTAAGCACTATCTAAGTTGGCTCTTTTATGATATAGATCAGCAATCAGCACCGAAGCATCAAGCGCAACTTTAGCCAGCGTTATTGATCTGGCCGTGTTGAATGACTGATGCGCATAGTAAAGACTGGAATCAGCCTGGTTCAATTTGTTGAACAAAGCAGCCATTTGGTAGTAAATCGTAGCCCTGTCGTTTGCAGTATTTTGCTTAAATGAAAGTATTATGCCCTTTCGGAAAAATTGCATGGCTTCTTTATCTTTACCAAGTTTTAACTGCAAGGCGCCTAACCTGGATAAAAGTTCGGGCATGAGATCATCCGGGAAATCTTTATCAAGATACATCGCTGTTTCATACTGTAAGGCTGAATCAAGTTGGTTCATCTTTTCAAACACGTTGCCTATGTTCGAGGCCTCATTTCGCTTAAAGTATCCGCTAAGCTTGTATTTGGGTGTAACTAATCCGCCTTCATTGTCGGTCATCGGTAAAAAAATATTGCGTGATCTGCGGTAATACTCCAGCGCTGTTTTAAGATCGCCCATTTCAAGATAGGTATTACCGATGCTATTGAACTCAGCGCCTTCAAGATAGAAATTTTTGGACAGGCGCGCTTTGGCAAGCAAGTCCAATTGCAGATTTAGCGCTTCG
>Ga0206882_1048_pt1 | contig 26872 bp, 23 predicted proteins | sample Alteio_BWOrgCont_4_FD_152908 | JGI IMG/M metagenome (GOLD analysis project Ga0206882, IMG submission 152908) | Enriched cells from forest soil in Barre Woods Harvard Forest LTER site, Petersham, Massachusetts, United States -... | ecosystem: Environmental > Terrestrial > Soil > Temperate forest > O...
TCCGCCAAAGTAAATTCTGGAAAAATTTCAAAATTTACGACATAAGTTAAACTAGTGTTTCCTTCACTCAAATCTGTGATCTGCTCTACTTCAGGACGCCCCGCTGGCTCTAACCCTTCTTGTTTAAGCACCACAGGCAAACTCGTTTCGATAATTTTACCAATGGTTTCACGACGAATTTGCGCACCATATCTTTGCTCAACCAATTGCTTAGGTACTTTCCCAGGCCTAAATCCATCAAGCTTTTTGGTACGCAAGATTTCATGCATTCTTTGATTTATTTCAGAATGGACATCTTCTGCCGGTATATTAACGGTTAACCGACGTCCAATCGCACTGGTCTGTTCAACAGATACTCGCATAATGCCAACCTCTTCAACGAAAATGATGTCGTATTTGGTGCGAAAGGAGAGACTCGAACTCTCACGGGTTTCCCCACTGGAACCTAAATCCAGGGCGTCTACCAATTCCGCCACTTTCGCGTGATCTTAATCTAGCTTCAGCTTACTTAATCCAAATTAAAAAACAAACATGAAGGAACTGGTGGGCCGTCTAGGGATCGAACCTAGGACCCGCTGATTAAGAGTCAGCTGCTCTACCAACTGAGCTAACGGCCCATTTACTCCAAACTTAAAAGGCTACACTGCCTAACCCATTAACGCAAGCTAGGAATGATAGAATGCAACATACACATGATTGTTAAATGGAGGCCACAACCAACACAATGCTACGCAATTCTAAATTACACATCCTTTCATTTTTGTTTATAAGTTTACAGCCAACGAGCGTTTTCGCAGATGGCACAATGACTGATTTAGGCATTTTTTTTGGCAAAAAATATTCTATTGCCTCCGGCGTGAATGCGGATGGCTCAGTGGTGGTGGGAACTTTTAATAACACAAACAATGATAATCAAGCTTTTATCCGAACCCCAGCAATCGCCATGATTCAGGGTTTAGGTAGGTTACCGGGTGGATTGCAATCTTATGCGCATGGCGTTAATGCGGATGGCTCAGTGGTGGTGGGACAGGTTTATAGCGAAAATCATAAACAGCGGGCATCCCGTTGGACTCAAACTGGCATGGCAGATTTAGGCACGTTAGGTGGACAGTATTCTACGGCATATGGTGTTAGTGCCGATGGCTCGATTGTGATCGGGCTGGCCGATACTGCAGCCAATCAATACCGAGCTTTTCGTTGGACCCAAGCTGGCATGGTAGATTTAGGCACATTAGGTGGAAAGCATTCTGTGGCATATGGTGTTAGTGCCAATGGCTCGGTTGTGGTAGGGTGGGCCTATACTGCAGACAATCAACAACAAGCTTTTCGTTGGACCCAAGTAACTGGCATGGTAGATTTAGGCACATTGGGTGGAAAACATTCTGTAGCATATGGTGTTAATGCCGATGGCTCGGTTGTGGTGGGATGCGCCTATACTGCAGACAATCAACAGCAAGCTTTTCGTTGGAACGAAGTGACTGGGATCCAAAGTGTTGAGGATTGGTTAAGGAACAATGGCGTCAATATCACTACGGCTCTTCCCTCTATTGCCCATGCTGTTAACGCTGATGGTTCAATAGTGGTAGGCACCTTAACCAATGGCCAAGCTTTTATTGCTCGCGTGATTTCACCTACTAGGTTGGGTCTCGCTACCAACCCTAATGTTCCCCCTGCTCTGGTTTCGGGTCTGATTACCTTACAAAATACACTTGCCAGTTTAGCAACCGTTACTCAAGCCCCACCCCCGTTTCCAGCGGCAGAGGATGCCCAGTTAATATTGCATGGCTCTCACAGTCATCCTTTAAATAGCCGACTTCAAGACAAAAAACAAGGTTTTTGGGCATCAGGAGACTGGGGAAGCAAAACCCAAGTACGAAATGGTATTGCAGAAGTCGGCTTAGCAAGAATTTTATATTCTACATGGCAAGGTAGCTTAGCACTGGGAAGAACCGCAAGAACCCAAACGCTCGATTTTAATGGTAAGCAAAATTTTCACGGGAACTATTTTTTGACTGAAGTGATGGGAGAGTTACCTATTAAAAATCTTTGGCTCACTGTAGATGGTTTATTGCATTGTGGAAATGTAATAAATCGCCGAGGTTACACGAATGCTGGCATCTTAGATGGTTCCTTGGGGAAAACGCATAGCGCCAGCAAAGCTTTCAAAGCTCGCATAGACTGGGATGAGTTCTTAAAGTTTAAAATATTGTCCTTCGCCCCTTATGGAGAGTATGTTGTTAACTTTGCCCAACAAAAACCTTATAGTGAAAAGGATGGTAGCTTTCCAGCGTTTTTTGATGCTAAAAAACAATGTATCCGAGAAGCGCGAGGAGGTGTTAACAGTGAATTGGTACTTATTAAAAATATCTCGATTTTAGGAACGCTAGAAAAAATCCACCGTTTTGAAGGAAGCGCTCCTAATAGCACGGGCCAAGTATTCGGCTTGTTCGGTTTTAACATTCCAGGAAAAGCGTATAAAAAAAATTGGTTGCGAGGCTCTATTGGAATCAAAGGATCCATGGGCTCGGGGGCTGCAGTGTTAAGCATCAATGCCACTAGTGTTGGAGAAGACGATAGGATGTGGATAGGGACTTTCTACCAACTAAATTTTTAGACGTAATAAACAAGTAAATCCTAGCATCTATGGTTATTTATCAACAAAACCCTTATGAATTTAATTCTTATCAAACGCTTTCATAATACTTGCCACATGCTCCTCAATGTCACCATTATCAGAACTTAAAGAATGGCAAGAAGCTTGTTCATACCAAGCATCTCGTTCCTTCCGTAAGTGATCCAGAAAAGCTTTGTAGTTGGATACCGGTAATAAAGGAGACAGGCTGACGATTGACTATACCAGTTTGTTAGATGGAAAGCCTTATGAAAATAATCAGGCACAAGGTGTTACCGTTGAGTTAGGAAGCAACGGATTTATTGAAGGTTTTGAAGAGGGCCTATTAGGTGTAAAAGCGAGCGAAACACGGGAATTAGATTTATTTTTTCCCAATGATTGGCGTTTCGAAAAATTGGCGGGTAAGCCGGTCCATTTTTCTATTACTGTAAAAAGTGTTGAAGAAAAACAGATTGCAGAGTGTGATGAACAATTTGCTAAAAAGATTGGTGCGTCAGCAGGGACGTTATCTGCGATTCGAGATAGAGTACGTGAAAATTTAGAAAAACAGCTTGGTTTTATGGTAAAAGAAAACATTAAAAAACGAGTTTTGGATAAGCTTTTGGAACTTAATGATATGGATTTACCAAAGGCATTGATTGAGCATGAGGTATCTTTGTTGCATGAAGATTTACATCGCAAGAAAAATGATAAAGCGAATGATGCATGTCAGCATCAAGGATTAGAAGAGGAAGCAAAAAAACGTGTGCATTTAAGTCTTATTTTACGAAAGATTGTTAAGCAAGAAAATTTAACGGCAGATCGTGAGAAGGTGCGTGAAAAAATTTTGGAGCTTGCAAAAAATTTTGGAAACACAGAATTAATTGAGAGCCTGTATTACGAATCAAAAGAGTTAATTGCTGAGGTTCAAAATTCTGTGTTAGTTGAGGAGATAATAAATTTAATTTTGGCTAAAGCTTCTATAATTTTAAAATCGGTAACAATGGAAGATTTTTTAAGAGAAGCTTAACTTATAGGAGAATTTTAGCATGAGCGATGTTAAAGCATTGGGGTTGGTTCCTATTGTGATAGAGCAATCCGCGCGAGGTGAACGTGCTTATGACATTTATTCACGCTTGTTGAAAGAACGTGTCATTTTTATCGTAGGCCCTATTGAGGACTACATGGCAAATCTTGTTGTTGCTCAGATGTTATTTTTGGAATCTGAAAATCCGGATAAAGATATTTTCTTGTACATTAATTCTCCTGGTGGTGCTGTAAATGCTGGAATGGCCATTTACGATACAATGCAGTTTGTTAAACCGGATGTTAGTACTCTGTGTATTGGTCAAGCATGTAGTATGGGGGCACTATTATTGGCGGGGGGTGCAAAAAAGAAGCGACGTTGTCTGCCCAATTCACGAATTATGATCCATCAGCCTTTAGGGGGATTTCAGGGTCAAGCAAGTGATATAGAGATTCATACTAAAGAAATTTTAGAGCTTCGGCATAAACTGAATGGTATACTGTCTAAACATACAGGCCAAACTTTAGAACGCATCGAAAAGGATACGGATCGGGATAATTTTATGGGTGCGAAAGAGGCTTGTCATTATGGTTTGGTTGACTCTGTTATCACAGAAAGATAACCTAATCAAGAGTCCACTGAATTTATTTCTTAAATTGAATGAAGAAAAATTTCATGGTTGTTGCTTGAAAAGTCTGCGGGGTGCCTTCACCTTAAATAGTAAATTTTTAAACGAGGTAGTTCATGGGTGATAAACAAAATGGTCGGTCTGATGGAAAATTACTGTATTGTTCGTTTTGCGGTAAAAGCCAGAATGAAGTTAGAAAACTTATTGCCGGTCCATCTGTTTTTATTTGTGATGAATGTGTTGAGTTATGCAACGATATTATTCGAGAAGAAATCGAGGAAAAACAGGGGCCTGCTGTTTCAGCTCGTTTGCCGACGCCTAAGGAAATCAATCGGATCCTCGATCAGTATGTGATTGGGCAGACACAAGCAAAAAGGATCCTGGCAGTTGCTGTTTACAATCATTATAAGCGGTTACAATTGGGCCTTAAATTAAGAGAAGATGAAGTTGAATTAGGCAAGAGTAATATTTTACTGATTGGGCCAACTGGCAGCGGTAAAACGCTATTGGCAGAAACGTTAGCACGATTATTAGATGTGCCTTTCACCATTGCAGATGCGACAACATTAACAGAAGCAGGTTATGTTGGAGAGGACGTTGAAAATATTATTCAGAAATTGCTTCAGAAATGCGAATATGATGTTGAAAAAGCGCAGACAGGCATTGTTTACATTGATGAAATTGATAAGATATCTCGGAAATCTGAAAATCCCTCTATTACTCGGGATGTGTCAGGTGAGGGCGTGCAACAGGCATTGCTAAAGTTAATTGAAGGCACAATTGCTTCTGTTCCTCCTCAAGGTGGGCGTAAGCATCCACAGCAAGAATTTTTGCAGGTTGATACTTCAGGTATTTTGTTTATTTGTGGTGGCGCTTTTTCAGGCTTAGAAAAAATTATTCGTCAACGCTCTGAAAAAGGGGGTATTGGGTTTAGCGCAGAAATTATGAGTAAAGATGATAAACAATCCATCACGGAGAATTTACGCCAAGTGGAACCAGAGGATCTTGTTAAATATGGGCTTATTCCAGAATTTGTTGGGCGTTTGCCTATGGTTGCTACACTGGAAGAATTGGATGAGAAAGCGCTGGTCAGTATTTTAACAGAACCAAAAAATGCGTTGACAAAACAATATCACAAGTTGTTTGAAATGGAGGGAGTAGAAATTGAATTTAGGGAAGGGGCGCTTAAAAGAATTGCTGAAAAAGCAATGGAGAGAAAAACAGGCGCAAGAGGATTGCGTTCTATTTTAGAGCAGGTGTTATTGGACACTATGTACGATTTGCCATCACTTGAAGGCGTTTCCAAGGTTGTGATTGATGAATCGGTAGTGAATGGTGAATCTGAACCTTTGTTGATTTTTGAGAATTTTGATAAAACGGTTCGACGTAGCGTATGATTAAGTATATTAAAAAATCGAGGATTTAAAGTGGCAACAATCATGTCTATATTACCACTTAGGGATGTTGTGGTTTATCCACATATGGTTATTCCCTTATTTGTTGGTAGAGAAAAATCTATTAAGGCGTTGGAACATGCCATTGCTGGTACAAGACAGATTTTATTGATTGCACAAAAGGAAGCTGCAGAAGATTCTCCAAAGCAGGTTGATCTTTATAAAGTAGGAACTATTGCTAATTTATTACAATTGTTAAAACTTCCGGATGGTACTATTAAGGTTCTAGTTGAAGGTGTTGAACGAGGTAGATTGGTTAATTTTGAACAAGAGGAACCTTTCTTTTTAGCAACTGTTGAGTCTATTACACCTGATTCTATAGAAGATCAAGAAATTCAGGCGTTAGTACGTACGCTTTTATCGCAATTTGATCAATATGTAAAGGTTAGTAATAAATTTTCGACTGAGGTGATTGTATCGTTATCAGGGATAGATAATCCCGTAAGATTGGTGGATACCATCGTGGCGCATATGCCGTTAAAAATTACTGATAAACAAAAAATTTTAGAAATATCAGAATTTAAAGAGCGAGTTCTTGCATTAATGCAGATGATAGAAGCTGAACTTGAATTAATGCAAATGGAGAAAAAAATTAGTGGCACAGTAAAACGCCAAATTGAAAAGAATCAGAGAGAGTATTATTTAAATGAGAAAATGAAGGCAATTCAAAAGGAACTTGGAGAATTAAACGAGGATAGTGCTGGAAGAAACGAAATTAAGGAGTTGTTAGATAAAATTGAAAAGGCGGGTATGCCCAAGGAGGCTAAAGAAAAAACCATTGCTGAGGTTAATAAGTTGAAAATGATGTCTCCGCTTGCAGCTGAGGCGACTGTTTCTCGTAATTATATTGATTGGATGTTAGCAACTCCATGGAAACGTCGGACTAAAATTTGTGCGGATTTGGTGAGTGCAGAGGCTATTCTAAATAAAGATCACTATGGTCTTTTAAAAGTGAAAGAACGCATTTTAGAGTATTTGGCCGTACAGCTTCGGGTTAAGCAAATGAAAGGCCCTTTATTATGTTTAGTGGGTCCTCCTGGTGTTGGTAAGACTTCTTTGGGACAATCCTTGGCACGCGCAACAGGCCGAAAGTTTATACGAATGTCTCTTGGTGGAGTAAGGGATGAAGCAGAAATTCGAGGTCATCGTCGTACTTATATTGGTGCTTTGCCAGGTAAAATTTTACAGAAGCTTGCCAAAGTAAAAGTAAAAAACCCCTTATTTTTATTAGATGAAATTGATAAAATGGCCATGGATTTTCGAGGAGATCCAGCTTCTGCATTACTCGAGGTTTTAGATCCTGAACAAAACCATGCTTTTAATGATCACTATTTAGAAGTTGATTATGATTTGTCAGATGTGATGTTTGTTGCAACAGCAAACTCATTAAATATTCCCTTGCCATTGCTCGATCGGATGGAAGTCATAAGATTGTCAGGTTATACAGAAGATGAAAAATTGAATATTGCAAAGCAATATTTACTTCCAAAAGAAATGAAAGAGAACGGCTTGCTTTTAAAGGAATTAACATTAACTGATCAAGCAATTATTGATATTATTCGTTATTATACTCGTGAAGCAGGTGTGCGTGGATTAGAGAGAGAAATCTCAAAAATTTGCCGTAAAGTCGTTAAAAATTTATTATTAACATCATTAAATAAGGCTTATACCCTTGATTCCGTAGAGTTGGAACATTATCTGGGTGTTAGGCGTTATCGGTTTGGTCAAACCGAAGAGCAAGATCAAATAGGGCAGGTGACAGGTTTAGCATGGACGGAAGTTGGAGGCGAGTTACTCACCATTGAGGCAATGACTGTGCCTGGTAAAGGTAAAGTGACCAGTACGGGTAAACTCGGTGAAGTCATGCAGGAATCTATTCAGGCAGCAATGACGGTCGTTCGAAGTCGAGGAACAGTACTAGGCATTCCTGATGATTTTTATGAAAAGCATGATATCCATATCCATGTACCTGAGGGTGCGACCCCAAAGGATGGGCCAAGTGCGGGTATTGGTATGTGTACAGCATTGGTTTCAGTGTTAACAGGTATTCCAGTGCGAAAAGATGTGGCTATGACTGGTGAAATTACGTTAAGGGGTCAAATTTTACCAATAGGGGGCTTAAAAGAAAAGCTGCTAGCGGCGAGAAGAGCTGGAATGCAGAATGTCATTATTCCAGATGAAAACGAACGTGAACTATCGGAAATTCCCAAAGAAGTTTATCAAGGGATGAAGATCCACGCGATGCACTGGATAGATGAAGTGTTAGACTTAGCACTGATCCGCCGCCCTGCACCCTCTGCTTTAAAAACGGAAGTGGGAACAGGTGATTTACCAACGGTAACGCCGGAATCTCCGAGCGGTGGCTCTGGAACGACGACACATCATTAAGACAGAAAAACTTTCTTGGTTAAAAATGAGAAACCTGTCCATCATGTAATTGTACGTTACGTCATTAATAAATTTGACGTCTAATTCTCAAGTTGATATAACTCCCCAAGTTTGTATCTGCTTTTAATATTGTATTTTTCAGGATGAAGTTGTTGAATGATTTGGAAAAGGGGGAGACTGTGAATAAGTCCGATTTAGTTAATTATATTTCAGAAGTTATTGATTTACCAAAATCAAAAACAGCCACTGTATTAGATGCCATCTTGGATCGAATGACTCAAGCATTGGCAGAAGGAGAACCTGTAATATTGGTAGGGTTTGGAACATTCTCCGTTAAGAAAAGAGCTGCGCGTGTAGGTCGTGATCCACGTACAGGCAAGGCCTTGCAAATTCCTGCCGCGGCAGTTGCCACTTTTAAAGCGGGGAAAGCATTAAAGGATACCGTGAATTCTGTTAATGAAAAAGAAATGGTAGAGGCTTAGAGCGTGTCTAATATTTGGGTGTTTAGCTCAGTTGGTAGAGCGTCGCCCTTACAAGGCGAGGGTCGGGGGTTCGAGTCCCTCAGCACCCACCAGGTAAAATTTGGAGCGGTAGTTCAGTTGGTTAGAATATCGGCCTGTCACGCCGAGGGTCGCGGGTTCGAGTCCCGTCCGCTCCGCCAACTAAAGTAAGTAGATTAAGTATGTTAAAAATATTACGTGAAAAAGTTCAAGGTATTGTCATATGGTTTATTGTATTAGCCATTACAGCAACGTTTGCCTTTTTTGGTTTGAATGATTATTTCTATGTTGGAAATGGTCAAAGGTTTGCTGCAAAAGTGGATAATGAAAAAATTTCTTGGGCAGCTGTTGATAAGTTGTATGAACGTGTGTCGCAGCAGTATGGAAGTGAAATTGATCAAAAGTCGTTGAAAGATCAAATTTTAAAAGCCATGGTACAACGTGTTACTTGGTTAAAGGCGGTTAAAGCACTGGGCTTTCGCGTTGGAGAAAAACAAGTTGCCGCTCTTTTGGTACAGATCCCGGCTTTTCAAGTTGATGGAAAATTTTCTAAAGATCAATATTTAAAGGTTTTAGCGGAGGCTTCTTATACGGATGTTGGGTTTAGACAAGAATTATCTCAGGATGTGTTACTAGGTCAATTAGAACAGGGCTTAGTGCAATCTAGTTTTACAATGCCAAACGAGTTAAGCAATGCGGTTGCTCTTTTAGATCAGAAAAGAGATTTTGGGTACATGTTAGTTTCAGTGGAAAAATATCAAGAAGATCCCAAGGTTTCAGTGGAAAAAATTCAATCCTATTATGAAACGCATCAGGCAAACTTTGTAAAGCCTGAACAAGTTGCCTTGGAATATATTGATCTTTCTCTCCAGGATTTAATGGAGACTATTAAGCCTTCAAAAGAAGAAGTTTTGGCTTATTATCGAGAACACCAAGCGCAGTATACGCTGCCAGAACGAGTACATGCTAGACACATCCTTGTGACTGCTCCAGAGAAGATAGATGCTGCTTTGGATGAAGAGGCAAAGAATAAAGTTGAAGGCTTATTGGCGAAGCTTAAAGAAGGTGGCAGTTTTTCTGACTTGGCTAAATCATTTTCTGAAGATAAAGGTTCTGCGGAAACGGGCGGGGATCTGGGTTGGTTTGTACGAGGACAAATGGTGCCTGAATTTGAGAAAGTTGCTTTTGGATTAACGCCGGGCAGTATCAGTGAGCCAGTACGCACTCAATTTGGTTATCATCTGATTCAATTAGTTGAACATAAAGATTCTGAAGTAAGACATTTTACTGAAGTACAAAATTTGGCTGAGGAACAATTACAGCGAGAAAGAGCTGAAACACTGTTTTCTGAGAAAAGTGAATTATTTGCCAAACTTGCTTTTGAAGAGATCACAGGCCTTACATCGGCGGCTAAACAACTTGGGTTAAAGATTAAAGAAACCGAACCTTTCAGTCGCGCAGGGGCAGGGGATAAGGGTATTTCAGATAATCCAGAGGTGCTTAAGGTAGCATTTAGTGAAGAGTTATTAAAACAAGGTCGCAATAGTGAACTTATTAAATTGTCAGAAAACGCAGTAGCTATTGTCCGTGTCAGAAAACATTATCCAGCTGAGCAACAAACTTTAGAGCAGGTTCAAAAACAAATTCAACAACGCTTAGTGTTTGAACAAGCAAAAGTGCGAGTAAAAGAAGTTGGCGAAAAATGTGTGTCAGAAATTAAAAATGGTACAAATCCGACACAAATGGCTAAGCAGGAAAAGTTGAAATGGACGGTGAAATCGGATATTTTACGTGCGTCATCTGGAGATGTAGACCGTCAAATTGTCATGGCTGCTTTTCAGGTGCCTGTACTAAGTTCTGTCAATCGAAATGTCAAGGGATTTGTTTTACCAAATGGTGATTACTTGGTTGTCGTTTTAAATGCAGTAAAGCTCGGGAGTCTGGTAAAAATGGATCCGGAGACTCAAAATGCTTATCGTCAAGGCTTAACAGAGGTTTCAAGTCAGTTAGAGTATGCGTTGTATACAAATCAAGCTTTGCAAGAAGCAAAAATAGAATTATTAAAAGCGCCTTCTTAAAGGTTTTCACAACACATTCTTTCAGCAAGTTGGAGGTTCATTGTTAAAAGGGCGTCATTAGTGTGAATATTATTGAGTTAAAAGGTGTTTCAAAATATTATCACGAACATCCTGTTTTGCAAGATATTCATCTTGAGGTAAAAAAGTGCGAGTTTTTAACAGTTTTAGGTCCTTCTGGATGTGGGAAAACAACGCTTTTGCGTCTGATCTCTGGTTTTGAGGTACCCAGTAGTGGCGTTATTTTGATGAATGGGGAAGATGTTACAGGCCTGCCTCCGCATTTGCGACATGTAAATACCGTCTTTCAAAGCTATGCACTTTTTCCACACATGAATGTTTTTGATAATGTCGCATTTGGATTACGGTGTAAACGCTTGCCTAAGCAAGATATAGAGGATCGTGTGCGCGAAGCTTTGCGTATGGTAAAGCTTGATGATTTTATGATGCGTAAGCCACATCAATTGAGCGGGGGCCAACAGCAGAGAATAGCCATTGCCAGAGCCGTGGTTAATCAGCCTTTGGTGTTGTTGTTGGATGAACCTTTAAGTTCTTTAGACTATCGTTTACGCAAGACGATGCAAATGGAATTAAAGCAGCTGCAAGCTCAATTGGGTATTACTTTTATTTTGGTAACACATGATCAGGAAGAAGCACTGTCGACAGCAGATAGAGTTGTTATCATGAATCATGGTTTTATTGAGCAGGTAGGGACACCACGAGAGGTATATGAGGAACCCAGAAATTTGCATGTTGCCCAATTTGTTGGTGAAGTGAATATTTTTAACACAATTGTTTTTCAGGCAGATCCAGAATATTTACAAGTTGAAATCGAAGGGATGCCATTTAAACTTAAAAATACTGGAAAATTTACTGCTGATCAGAAACTCTATATTTTATTACGTCCTGAAGACTTAGAAGTTTGGGGAATCAACGAAGTTCAAAATCCGGAAAATATGTATTCAGCGACTGTTTTGCAGGTTATTTATAAAGGATCGACAGTTGACTTAATTTTAAAATTAAAGACAGGTACTCAAATTTTAGCAACACAATTTTTTAATGAGGATGATGAAAAATTAGACTTTCGTCCTGGAGAGTCGGTTCTGGTATATTGGCGGACAGGGTGGGAAGTCATTTTGTCAGATGATGCGAGATAAAGTCTTTCAAAGATTTTGTATTGGGACAACATGGCTTTGGTTAGCTATTTTTGTTCTAGTGCCAAGCTTTCTTTTGTTTATGACAAGTATATTGGTGCAAGGTGATAACGAACTGATGCGCCTACAACTCACAATGGATAATTACTTACACTTATTTAACTCCCATTATGTTAGAGTTTTTTTGCGCTCCTTTATTCTTGCTGGTATTTGTACGTTTGGTTGTTTGGTTTTAGCTTATCCATTTAGCTATTGCATAGCGCGATTGCCAGAACAATATAAAGGTATTGGGTTGTTGTTTGTGATTATTCCTTTTTGGACAAGCTCTTTAATTCGCAGTTATGCAATTGTTGCCATTTTGAAAACGCATGGCATTATGAATACATTTTTAATGTGGGCAGGCATTATATGCGCACCTGTTCAACTGATGTATACCAATACGGCTACTCTAATTGGTTTAATTTATACACTATTACCACTCATGATTTTGCCTTTGTATGTGAGTATTGAAAAACTGGATGTTCAGTTTATTGATGCTGCAAGAGACTTAGGGGCTAAGAAGTATCAAGTCTTTTTTAATATAATATTACCTTTGACTCTCCCAGGCGTTTTGGCAGGTTGTCTTTTGGTATTCTTACCGGCAATGACGTTATTTTATATTCCCGATCTCTTAGGTAGTGCTAAGACAATATTAGTTGGAAACATTATTCAGAATCAATTTTTGGCAGCACGTGATTGGCCAATGGGGGCAACCATTAGTGTTGCATTAACACTGTTAATGGGAATAATACTGTTTGTATATTGGCGTTGCTATCCGAGTCGTCAAGAACTTTTATGAATCAAATTGGAAAATTAATTTATTTGATTGTCATTTATTTATTTTTGTATGCACCTATTTTGGTGTTAATTGTTTATTCGTTTAATAATTCTTCTTATTCCTTATTATGGAAAGGCTTTACATTTCAGTGGTATGAAAATTTATTAAAAAATACGGATTTGCAGATTGTTGCGTTACATTCTTTAGTCGTTGGTATTTTTTCCGCAACGGGCGCTACTATGATTGGAACGATAGCAGCTGTTTCTTTGTATCGATATCGGTTTTTTGGCAAGAAATTATTACATGGCCTTATCTTTGTTTTAATTGTCTCCCCTGACATTGTAACAGGCATCTCTCTTTTGATTCTTTTTTCGGCTGTAAAAATACCATTAGGGTTTTGGACTCTATTATTATCTCATATTACTTTTTGTATTCCATTTGTCACAATAACTGTTTATTCACGTTTGGTTGGTCATGATAGAAATCTTTTTGAGGCAGCTAAAGACCTGGGGGCGACAGATGGTATTATTTTTTCTCGAATTTTAGTGCCGTTACTTTGGCCAGCTATTGTTGCGGGTTGGTTACTCAGTTTCACGCTTTCAATGGATGATGTCATGATCAGTTTTTTTGTAACAGGTCCTGAATTTGATGTCTTGCCTTTAAAAATTTTTTCAATGGTACGTGCTGGAGTAAAACCAGAGGTTAATGCTTTATGTTCTGTTATGTTTGTGATCACTTTAACAATGGTGATTATTTATCAATTTTTGGTTTGGAAAAAGCAAAAATGAAGCAAAGTAGCGCTTTTTTGATAAAACTCTTTTTTTTATTTATTCCAGTATTTATTGTGGGCAATGGGGACATTGTTAAGGCGGAAGAAAAAATCCTGAATATATACACTTGGGCAGATTATCTTCCGCAGTCAGTCATACAGCAATTTGAGAAAAAAACAGGTATTCATGTCAATCATTCTACTTACATAAACAATGAAGTTTTATATGCAAAGATAAAAGCCAACCCCGATGCAGGTTATGACATCATTATGCCTTCTGCTTATTTTGTAAATCGTATGAAAAATCAAGAATTAATACAAAAAATAGATAAATCCAAGCTTGTTAATTTTAAGAATATTAATCCGATTTTTTTACATAGGGAATATGATTTGAATAATGAATATAGTATTCCCTATTTATGGACAGCCACAGGCATTGTCATTAATAAGAAATATCATCCATCTCATCAAATAACGTCTTGGGAAAATTTTTGGCATCCTCAATATAAGGATCAATTACTTATTTTAAATGATGCCCGAGAAGTTTTTTCAGTCGCTTTAATGACACTTGGATTTTCTGTAAATGAAGTTCTTCCTGAACGGTTGAAAGAATCGTTTAAGAAGCTTAAGGTCTTGATGAGAAACATTAAATTGTTTAATACGGAAATTCAACGTGCCATTTATCTTGATGAAGATGTCACCATGGGTATGGGTTGGAATGGTGATGCTTATCTTGTAGCAGAACAAAATCCCAATCTTTATTTTGTTTATCCTAAAGAAGGGTTTATTATTGCATTAGATTGCATTACGATTCCTAAAGGCGCAAAGCATGTTGAGTATGCGCACCAATTTATTGATTTTGTGTTGCAAGCTGCTGTCGCGCAGGACATTGCTTTAAAGAGCGGATTTTCGACAGCAAATCTTGCTGCCATGCGCTTGTTGCCAGAGAAAGTGCGTTTAAATCCTATTTTGTATCCAGATGCCCAAACATTAGAACGTGCTCAATTTTTGATAGATGTTGGGGGAGCAGCAAAGATTTATGAGAAATATTTCGAATTGTTAAAATTAGAAGAATAACAAAATTCTATTATGATTTGTTTGGCTGTTAACGATATTTTGTAGTTAGAAAACTTTTAAATTTAGTATGCCTTTACTTGATATTGAGTTGTGCAAGCCAGATAGTAATTTTTTTTGCTTGACAATTATAGGTTTTTAGCGATGATAGTACTAACGTTCAATATGGTGAGTTAGTTAAGCATTTTTCTGGAGGCAGGTTTAAATGAGACGAAAATTATACTCAGGAATTGTAAAGAAATTGGCGAGTAGCATAGCTATATTAGGTATTACTGCAAGTAGTTGTGCGTTTGCTAACCAAGCGCTTGATAGCCAAGCAGCAATGAATAAAGAAAAAAAAGAAGAAGTCACACGGGAGTATAAAAAACACAAGCACCATAAAAAACACAAGTGCCATTGCCCAGGCAATCAGGGCTGGGTTTTGAGCTCTACAGGAGGCCTTTCTTATGTGCACCCTAATAACGATAGTCATTGGTTCAAATTAAGCGGTGTTATACGTTTGGATGAAACGCTCTTTATGGGCAGTTATCGAGATAAGCAACCTATTTATGGTACTGGAAGTAATGCGGTTAATGCAGTCTCTTTCCCTTCTAGCGCGAATCTTCGTCGTGTTGAAGCTTATATGGTTGGTGGTATTGGAAAAAACTGGGAATACACGCTCGGGCTAACTTTTTTTACCGGCAGCAATGTTCGTTTTACAGACACATGGCTTTCTTACACAGGATTTTTGGAAAATAATCAAGTTTTTGTAGGGCGCGTTTCAGGTAATTGGTTCGGATTGGACAATTCGAATAGCACAACTTGGAATCCATTTTTAGAAAGAAGTTTAGCAGCATCCGCTTTTTATCCAGGTGATGGCCTAGGCGTTATGACTGATTTTTGGTGGCATAATGGTGCTGTTACGTTGGCTGCAATGCAACCTGAGCAAAAGCCAAACTCAAATGGCGTTCAAAGTGTGTTTAATAACAATGGCTCTGAAGTCATTCCTGGCGTTCGTGATCGTTGGAGAGGAACAGTGCGAGCCACTGTTGCACCAGTGCATGAGGTGGGGAATGTTTGGCACTTTGGCATTTCAGGTGCTTATCGTGAGTTAAATAGTGCAGTGAATGGTGTGGCACCCACACAGCAAGGGACCGGGGTTGATTTTATGGTGGGTCCGGGTGCAACAGGTAGAAATGTTATCAGCTTGTTAAATACAACAACTGTCAATGGTGGAGCCCCGATTTGTGCCAACAATGTTCGAATGTTTAATGTAGAAATGGCAAAGCAACATGGGCCTTTCATGTTAGAAGGTGAATACACTAATGTTTTTGTTCACCGTGTGAATAGCACTATCGGTACAGTTAGATTTGACGGTTGGAATGTCCAAACTCGTTATTTATTAACGGGTGAAGCGCATAAATATGATGTTCGTGATGGTAATTTTAGTACGGTAGAACCCAATAATCATTATGGGGCTGTTGAGCTTGCAGCCCGGTATGATTATGTCACGTTGAACGACAAAGATGTGCGAGGCGGCTCTGAGCATAATGTAACGGTGGGGCTGAACTGGTTTATTAATCAACAAGTTCGTTTATCTGCAAATTATATTCGTGCTGCTATTCATCCTGTCTTAGATGCACCAAAGCGTAATTTAGATATTGTTGGCATGCGCTGTCAGGTTCGTTTTAAATAAGCGAGTAGATCTAGAGAGAGTCAAAAAAGGGCCGGTATTTATTTACCGGCCCTTTCTGGTGTGTCAACGACAAGGGCATTGATCAAACCATCTTTAAGCCTTAATTTTAACAAATGGCCCTGTGTTATTTCTTGAACGGATTGAACAATGTGATTGTTGTCGTGTCCTGTAATAATGGCATAGCCTCGATTTAATGTGGCAAGAGGACTGACGGTTTCTAAGGTTTGTATGATGTTTTTAAGAAGTTGCTTTTTTTCCCTGAGTAATTGCTGAAAAGTAGATTTTAGTTGTACTTTTAGTCGTATGATTGCCTGGAGTTGATTTTCAATTTGTTGTCTTGGATGTTGAATATGTTTTGATAACCAATCGATACGTTGTGCTTGATGTTGGCAATATTGAGTTATTTCATTGATTAGTTGAGTCTCAAATAAAGAAAATTGTTGAAGTAAAGTACTTTGATGAGGTGTCGCTAACTCTGCCGCCGCCGAGGGGGTTGGTGCTCGATGGTCAGCAACAAAGTCTGCAATGGTGAAATCGATTTCATGACCAATGCCAGTGATAATTGGGATTTGGCTTTCAAAAATGGCCCTTGCAACACTCTCTTCGTTAAATGGCCAAAGATCTTCTAAACTGCCACCTCCTCTTGCGAGAATTAAGACTTCTACACTTTGATGTTGATTGGCAGTGCGCAGTGCTTGAATAATGGCAGGTGCTGCTTCTATTCCTTGAACTTGAGTTGGATAGATAATAACAGGAACATAGGGAAAGCGCCGTTTTAAGACGCTTAAAATGTCATGAATAGCCGCACCAGTTGTAGAGGTGACAACACCGATCTGTTTAGGTAATGAGGGGATGGATTTTTTCCATTTTTCTTGAAAGAGTCCTTCAGTCTCCAATTTTTGATATAACGCTTCATAGGCTTTTTTTAATAGTCCATCACCAGATATCTCCATTTGTTCAACAATAAGTTGATACTGACCACGATCCGTATAGAGACTGACTTTGGCTTGTAGTTGGACCAAAAGGCCGTTACGGGGTTCAAATGTAAGCATTTGTGATTTAAAACGAAACATAACACAGCTGATCTGAGCTTTAGTGTCTTTAAGCGAAAAATAAAGGTGGCCTGAGGTAGGTTTTGTTAGATTAGATATTTCACCTTCTATCCAGATAGAGGGAAAATACTCTTCTAATAATCTTTGTGTTGCATGATTTAACTCAGAAACTGTTAAAATTATTCTTGACATAGTCATACAATAGAAGCTTAGCCGGGAAATAATTTAAGGGGTATTTTACCTTATTAATGATTAAATATATATTGATTTAATATAGAGGTTACTCAATGGCAACTTTGATCGGCGATCCATTATTGGCATTTGATATGGATGAACATTGGATGCATTATGCTTTATCGTTGGCAAAACGAGCGGAGAGTGTGGGTGAAGTGCCAGTGGGGGCTGTGTTAGTTTTGGAAAATACAATGATGGCAGAAGGCTGGAATCAGTCCATTCAGTTTTGTGATCCAACTGCACATGCAGAGATCCTAGCCTTGCGGCGAGGTGCATTGCATTTACAAAATTATCGCTTAGTTAACACAACACTGTATGTAACGCTTGAACCTTGCATGATGTGTATTGGCGCCTTGACTCATGCTCGTGTTAAACGATTGGTTTTTGGTGCTTTTGATCCAAAAGCACCATCTGATCGGTTAAATCACCATATGTCCGTGGAAGGTGGGTTGTTGGCAGATGTTTGCGGGGCTTTATTGCAGAATTTTTTTCAAGCTCGCCGTTAGTGAATCGTTTAGGAAGTTTAAGTTATCCACAGAAAGTTTGGATAGAATTGTGGATAACCTGGTGGAAATTATGAATAAGCCTGATATCCTGAAGAGAGTGGGCGTTTGTTTAATTTTTGTACAATATAGATCTCAAAAGGAATGGGGTAAATGGATAAAACGGATTATGCCAAAATGTTTGATCTCAAACCTCAAGAATGGCCTCTTAGGATCTTAATCTGTGCAAGCAAGGAGCGACAAGTAAAGCTTCCTCACGTTGCATTTGTTGATCCAAAAACCTTATTGCATTTGTCATTTGCAGATCAAAGCTTTGATTTGGTTTTATGTCCAAATATTTTATTTATTGTCGATGATTTAGGTGCGGAAGGATTTCATCAAAAAGCATTGAAGGAACTGATCCGAGTTGGAAGTGAGGTGCGTGTGTTGCCTATGGTCGGTGAAACAGGAGAACCTGTCCGATATCTTGGCAGAGTGATCCAATCTTTACAGGAACAAAAGTTAGGTGTTGAATTACGTCAAATGAGCATTGGTGAGAGGAACAAGAATGCAATGCTACGCTTTTGGAATACCACTTGTGTTGTGAAATAAACTAACAACACTATAGGACTTGGATATCATCGTAACTTTGTTGTTCTTGTGGACTTGGTAGGGTAATGTTTAGTTCAAGAACAGAGCAGTTGTTCATGCGTTGTAACTGGACATTGACTTGATCTCTATCAACTTTTACATATTTACAAATGACGGTTAATAGTTCATGGCGTAGTTTGGGTAGAAAATCGGCATCTCCACCTTCTGTCCGTTGGTGAGAAACTACAATTTGTAATCGCTCCCGTGCCACTTTGGCAGATTTACGACTTGTACTGAATGTCAGAAGTTTTTTAAAAATACTCATACGTGGCTCCTACTAAATAGGCGTAACCCTTCTAAAAGCTTTTTCCAGCTTTTTTGAGAATTTGCTTTAGTTGTTTCTCCAAGTAAACGCGCGACAGCGTCTCGGTAGGCTTCTTTGGCATCACTGGATCCACTCAAAGTAACTGGAACGCCCTGATTGGAAGCGTGAAGCACGGCTGTTGATTCTGGAATAATACCTAGTAATGGAATAGCCAAAATTTCTTGTACATCTTCCACACTTAGCATTTCACCTCGTTGTACTCGATTATAAGCATAACGAGTGACTAACAAATGCTTTTTAATTTCTAAACCTTGCTCGGCACGTCGAGTGCGACTATTGAGTACGCCAATAATACGGTCTGAATCTCGTACTGAAGAAACTTCTGGATTGGTGACGACTACCGCTTCATCTGCAAAATAGAGAGCCATTAAAGCACCACGCTCTATGCCAGCAGGGGAGTCACAAATAATAAAGTGAAATTCTTTTTTTAGCTCCATGAGTACTTTTTCGACGCCTTCGGTCGTTAATGCATCTTTGTCGCGCGTTTGAGAAGCAGGAAGTATGAATAAGTTTTCAGAGCGTTTGTCCTTAATAAGCGCCTGAGTCAAATTTGCATCACCTTGAATAACATTGACGAAATCAAAAATGACACGCCGCTCACAACCCATGATAAGATCAAGGTTCCTAAGCCCAATATCGAAATCAACGACAACCGTTTTGTGTCCCCGATTTGCGAGCTCGGCACCCAGTGCAGCCGTTGTTGTTGTTTTGCCCACCCCACCTTTGCCGGAAGTGATTACAACAATTTTTGATTCTAACTTAGTCATTGGCCCTTCCAAAACTGATAAGATTTGTATTTTGTATGTATACTAAAATGGCCGAATGTGCAAGTGGCCACTTTTTATAAAAACGTCAACAGCAGCACACCAAAGACTTTGATCAATATCTTCACTAATTTTATATTGCCCAGCGATAGATATAAGTTCTGCTTCTAAACTTTGGCAAAATATATGGGTATTTTCGTCACCTGTGACTCCAGCAAGCGCACGTCCTCGTAAAGGTCCATAAATATGAATGTTTCCATCCGAAAGAACTTCAGCTCCATGACTTACTGGTGCGAGCACAATTAAATCACACCCCGGCGCGTAGACTTGTTGTCCAGAACGTACAGGCTCGACAATAATCTTGTAATGGCTGTTGCAGGCTGTTGTTGTGTCCGTTTGAAACGTTTCTGCCTTTGATAAGAAAGGTTTAGTGGAAGCAGAACTGTTTTGCATAACCTGCTCACCTTCTCCTAAAGAATGATGCCAGTTTTCCCGTTCAAGGGTGGTTGTTTGTGAATGGGATGATTCTTTTGCATTATCTTGTAGAATAGCTAAACCTGCTGTTGAGGCTGCTGTTTGCTGTGAAGCAGAACCTCCTTTAACGCCAACAGGGACTAAGTTTTTTTTAAGCAATATATTCATTAGGTTATTAAAATCAATGGTTGTATTTGTCGTTATCTGAGACTGATTAAGCTTTTGCAAATCAATCACAACAGGCGCATGATAAAAAAACTTAGGTGCTTGTTGGACCTTGGTTTCAAGTTGTTGTTCGAATATACGTAAGTCTGTTCCTAACAATTGTAATACTGTAAGAGGGTACAACCCGCCTTTTAACTGAAACATTGAATCGGTTTCAGTGTTTGTGCTTGTAGAAATTGACATGCTTTAGTCCTTATATGCGAAGTAAGACTCTAGCCTTAATTTTATGTAGTGTCAAATGTCATGCGCAGCATTGAAGAGGTAAATATTAAATTTGTTGGGGCACTGAATATTTTTTGTTCTAAATTTTTGCTAGAATGTTAAAGTGAAATTTAAAATATGTGAAAAGAGATGCGTGAGACTGTTTTATATCAAGTGCAAGCAATTCCTGAAAAACGTTTGATTGACGTTAAATGCACTATTCCGAATCCGGATCCTTTGGGGCAGAGAGTGTTACTGCCCGCTTGGATCCCTGGGAGTTATTTGATTCGAAATTTTTCAGGGCATATCGTAACATTACAAGCATATGACCATGAGCAAGTTGTCCCTGTACAAATGTTAGATAAAAACACTTGGTTCTGTGGCCCAACATGTGGACCATTAGTCGTCCATTATCAAGTACATGCTTATGATTTGACACCTCGAGGTGCACATGTGGACAGTACACATGCTTTTTTTAATGGGAGTCGTGTATTTTTACAAGTATGTGGACAAGAAGAAGCTGCTGTGCACATTGAGATCATTGCTCCTTTTGATCCTAAGTACCATCACTGGCGTGTTGCAACTTCACTAGAGAGAGTAGGTGCAGAGTCATTTAGTTTTGGATTGTATCAGGCGCGTCATTATGAAGATTTAATTGATCACCCTGTTGAGATGGGTGAATTTGAAGTTTTTAGTTTTGAAGTTGTTGAGGTGGTACATGACCTTGTTGTGATTGGTAAGCATAGAGCAGATATCAATCGCTTAAAAACCGATTTATCATGTTTGTGTGAGTATCATATTCGTTTCTTTGGTGTTCCTGCACCTATGAAAAAATACACTTTTTTGTTAACTGTTTTAAATGATGGCTATGGGGGGCTTGAACATTGTTCATCTAGCGTTATACATTGTAAACGTGCTCATTTACCTAAGTTTAATGATATAAAGGTAAGTGATGGTTATCGTACTTTGTTAGGCTTATTAAGCCATGAATATTTTCATGCCTGGAATGTAAAATGTATTAAGCCATCTGCATTTTCCCCTTATCATTTAACGTGCGAGAATTATACCAGGCAACTTTGGATTTTTGAAGGCATTACTTCTTATTATGATGAGCTTGCTTTAGTGCGGACTAAACGAATTTCAAAGGAGAACTATCTCGAATTATTAGGTCAGTTGTGCACACGTGTTTATTCGACACCGGGACGATTTAAACAGACGTTAGAACAAGCCAGTTTTGAGGCATGGATAAAGTTTTATAGGCCAGATGAAAACAGCCTGAATGCAACGATCAGTTATTATACTAAGGGCGCTTTAGTGGCTTTGGCATTAGATTTGTTATTGCGTCACGAAACGAACAACCAATGTTCTTTGGATCAAGTGATGCAAGTTGTATGGCAACGATTTGGAATGACTAGGCAAGGATTGCCTGAAGAATATTTTGAAAGAATAGTGGAAGAGGTGAGTGGTTGTCGTCTAAAAGATTTTTTTGATAGAACGTTGAGAAGTACAGAGGATTTTTTAATAGCACCCTATCTTGAGAAAGTTGGAATAGTTTTAAATATTTTTTCAGCTTCATCCATGGAAGAAGTGGGTGGTAGAAAGCCAATGGATTTGTTAGAACGGCCTTTGCTTGAAGTTAAATTGAAGCCAGGCACTTCAGATGTACACTTAGCATGTGTCTTTGAAGGAAGTGCTGCTGAGATGGCTGGTTTAGCGCCAGGCGATATCATTATCGCTGTTAATGGATTTAGGGTAGATAGAGTGCATTTTGAATCGGTAATTGCGCATTATGCAGTCGGTGAAGAAGTATTGTTACATGTTTTCAGAAGAGATATATTAATGACATTTAAAGTTGTTTTGAGAAGTGGATGGTTACATACTTATGTTCTTGCCACTGCATCGTCGTTAACAGAACAACAGAGAGTATTATTACAGAGTTGGCTTAATTGTGATATCTCCTAAACATAGGACGAGCTTGTCCGCTTTTTCCCTGATAGAAGTATTGGTTGCTTTATTGGTACTATCACTTGTTATTGGTGGTGTGAGTAAAGTGCTGTTGGAAAGTACTGCTTGTTATCAAAAAGCAGAACAACGTGAAAAGCTGATAGCTGTTGGATGGTCGATTGCTAATTCTTTGTTAGCAGATCAAAACGAGCAAACACTGAAAACTAAGATCCGATATTGGCAAGAAAGATTGGACGTTCTTTTGCCTGGGAATGTGTTAACTATTGATCGTGAAAATTCAGATGACAGATGCTTTTATATTATTCGTATTTTCCTTACAACCGAATCAACCAAAATGTTCGAATTAAAAATTGTTGTTTAGGATTAAGTTTAATAGCTGTTTTGTTTAGTATGGCTCTAGGAATGATTGTTATTTTGGGTGCTATTCATTGGCATCAGATATTAAAGAAAACACTCATGATACAAAAAGAAAAAAGACGAGATTTACATGCAGGGCGTACGGTTTTTCAATTTTTTATGAATGACCTAGAAAATAGTGGGTATCGGGGATGCAGGACGTTAGATGATAATTTTCCTGTACATCGTCTTTTTGTGAATTTTGCCAGTCCAATGTGTTTTTTTAGGATGGATAGAAAGGTGTTTGGATTTCATGCAACATCTGGCAATTGTCTAAATAAAATGCCTAAGAAGGTTTGTAAAAGGGTAAAGGAAAATTCTGATGTATTGGTCATTTATAACATTCCTCAAGCTATTCATTTTTTAAAACGGAACATGAAGAGAACCAATGAAGTTCTTTATGTAGAAGGAGAACATCACATTCGTCGAGGCTCAGTCGTGTTGATTTCGGATTGTTTACAAGGAGAACTATTTATTGCAGAAGAAACAGAAGCGGGAAGCATTTTTCATCGAAAAACGATTCAGACCAATTTTACCGATAGCTTTAGTAAATTGTATCAAAAAGGCGCTGAAATAACTGAGTTACAAACAGTTGCTTATTACTTGGGAGTTACTGTGCGTGAGGGAAGATTAGGAACTTATTCTTTATATAGAGATGACTTATTGCATGAGGCAGAGGAAATATTGGATAAGATTGTCGATTTTCAGGTAAGATTTGGTGTGTTAGTATCACCTGATGTATTTCAATATAAAGATGTTTCAGAAATCAGGGATGATCAATGGAGTATGATAAAAACAGTATATGTGAGAGTAAAAGTCGCAAACCCTTTAGAGCGTGATAAGAAATTACAAGATAGTAAAGGATCGACTTCTAACGTGCAGGACAATAAGGCATGGGTGTATGAATTTTCGATATGAGTCTGGAATTGTTTTAATGTTGATGTTGATATTATTGATGGCAATTTCTTATTTATCTGTTTGCATGATGGTGCATAGTTTGTTGGTTGTTAAAACCGTCGTTGGGTTTCATAAACAGTTATTGCTTTGGGTTGACACACGAAACCAATTGCTAATGGCAGAATCTGCTGTACAGAAAAATCCAGAGATTTATCAGGAAAGCATTGTTTCTTTTGTGCCAGATCATTTAGAATTTAATTGTGAAAATGGTGTTTTGATTTTTCAAGTTGATAGATCATTTTTGCAGAGTTTTGTTGTTGTTCGTTAGTGATGGTATTTAAGAAAGCGTTTTTACTGTTTTGCTTGATATTTATTACAAAATGGACGTATTCTAAACCGATTTTGGTGACCAATTCATCAGTATGGAGCGAAGATACCAAAATTTTTTCTGGAAATTGCCCTTTCGTTTCTGTTCGGAATAAACAGGATTTATATCTAAAAGAAAGATATCATACAGTATTGGATTTGATTTATGTTGGCATGCCAAAATCAAGAATTTTAGAGGATCTCAGTGGATATAAGTTGTTTAGAAAGGAAAATACAAATCGTTTGCCAATGTTATTTGTGTTATCAAATCAAGAGGTGTCTAAAGAAGGCATACTGTACAAACTGGATGCTAAAACGGATGAGGAGATAGATCGCTTTATTTTACCCATGAATGTACAAGGTGGTACCTTGGTTGAGGCGGATGTTTTTTATGAAGATCGTTGGCACAGTTTGCTTGTATTAACGGCCATTGATAGCAATCATCAAAAAAGTTTAATGTTGGTTTTTGATGTGACCGATCCCAAGGGGTTATTAAGACCTTTTTTGATTTATACTGAAAACGATCTTTCGATAATGACAACCAAACCGGTGGTGTTACGCTTAAATAGCAATCAATTTGGTATTGCAGTAGGGGGACATTTAAAAAATCGTGGGGTATTGCATGTTATTTTGTTAGAAAATTTTAAACTTCCTGTAACCTTTACATTAGGTAAGAAAGCGGTATCTTGTTTAGCAGCAGTTGATATGAATCAACGAGCGGCTGTTGATAGAATTTATTTATCTGACGATGAACATTTGTGGGTTCTGAATATGGCCAACCCAGATCGGTTTCATGTTAAATTGTTGGCAGATGTTAATTTGTTGCATTCTTTGATTGTTGTACCTAGTGTGCAAACTCAAGGGCTTCGATTGTATTTTTTGGGAAGTGTTTTGGAAAGAAAGGGTCTTTTTATGTTTGAAGATCCTTTAGACAACCCACATGCTTCAGTAGAGAGCCCGAGTCTGATTCATGAAGGTGATTATGCTGCATTATTTGTACGATTTGGCCAGCTCTTCGTTGTGCCTAAAATGATACAGCAGGCACCGCTGTTGTTAGCATTACCTTCCCATCGTTTTGTGCCCATGATGCGACAAGTGATCTACTCGACTTCTCCTGTGGAGGGGGTGGTATTTATCAGTAGGTTGTTATGGGATCCGAAAAAGCAACAAGAGGTTTTGTTAACTTTAAACTTAAGTTGCCAACTTACTATTTCTGTTTTGCATGTCGATAGAAAACCATATGGTAGAATTATGTGGCGAAAAATGAAGCATTAAGTTACAGTTAAGTAAGTTTGTAATTGAATAACAATTCTTTAAGTTAACGTTAAGATGAAATTTCGGTATCAAACATAAGGATATTGGTATGGAAATAAGTCTGCTTAAATGGTTGTTGACATCAGGTTACAAAAACAGTAAGGTTAAAGTTTAATGCCAAGAGTGTGGCATTTGTTTGGAAGATCTGCTAGCATCTGACGCATGGTAGACTTCACGAATGTGTGGCTCAAAATGGGTTCATAGGACCTTAATGCATGTTAGTTAGGAGAAAATGTTCATGAAGAAGCGTTCAAAATTGAAATGGTTAGGGCTGACTCTGGCAAGTTTGGGAGCAGTTGTTTCGGGTGGTGCAATGGCTTCTGAAGCCGGCATGCGAGCTGAATCACGAGGAGGAATTGAGATTTTCAATCCTGCGGATGGTTCTTATTGGTTTGCAGTTGGTGGCCGTTTGAATTTTGATGAAACCCAATTTGCTGGGGGAGTGTTGGATAAGCGATCTGATTATCCCAATGGTGGCAATATTCGGCGTGCTTTCTTAAAGTTTGATGGTGGGGTTGGTGAGTATCTAACTTATAATTTGACTTTAAACTTTAACGGGTCAAATGTTGGATTCGAAGATATGTGGGTCGGCGGGTGCTCTGAATACACAGGAGTCATTAACCAAGCAAGTATACGCTTTGGTCAATTTACACCACCTGTTAGTATTGATAGCTGGGGTAATTTTGGAACTGTGAATGATACCGTATTTTTAGAATCAGCGTTAGCAACGAACACTTTTTCTGTACCAGCTAAGGTATATGGTATTTGGGCGGATGTAACGGCTTTAGATATGTTTGCTTTAAGTGCTGCTGCTTATCAGCCTAGCCAAGACAATAAAACTAACTTTGGTAATAGTGGGCGTTCAGATCGTTTGGGTGCAAGTCTTCGTTTAAGTTTTGTACCGGTACGCAGCGATGAGATGACATTTCATGTAGGGGCAATCGGTCGGTTCCAATCTGTTAGTAACAGCGCGTTGGGTGGTAATCCTTTCTATCAAGGAGGATTGTTCTCTACTCAACCGGAGGCTATGGCTCGTAATACCAGTGCGTTGGTCAATACTGGCAGCCCTGCTGGCGTTGGTTCTACTCAAGGGTTAAGAGCGAGAAGTTATAATGTTATGACCGGTGAGGCACTGGCTATCTTTGGACCCGCATTTATTGAAGGTGAGTATTATCATAGTGATGTTCAGCAAGTACCAACAATTAGCAATGCCGCAACGGCAGGTAACCCACGTTTTCATGGCTGGCATGTAGAAGGTGGATACATGTTGACAGGCGAATCTCGTGGCTATGATTTTGTGAGCGGGACTTTAAGAAATCCAAAGCCTGCAGATCAATGTGGTGCGTGGGAAGTT
>Ga0206882_1050_pt1 | contig 26351 bp, 22 predicted proteins | sample Alteio_BWOrgCont_4_FD_152908 | JGI IMG/M metagenome (GOLD analysis project Ga0206882, IMG submission 152908) | Enriched cells from forest soil in Barre Woods Harvard Forest LTER site, Petersham, Massachusetts, United States -... | ecosystem: Environmental > Terrestrial > Soil > Temperate forest > O...
GCCCCGTAAATTGCGGGCAATAATTTTTCCATAGGGATCAAGCAGGAAATTGGACGGAATTGATCCTATAAAATATAAAACAGCCACTTTATTGCTCCAGTAATTCAGGTCCGAAACCTGTGTCCACGTCAGCTTGTCGTTTTTTATGGCTTTCAGCCAATCCGCTTTCGCATCGGGCCTGTCTAACGATACACCCAATACGGTAAAGTTTTTGTCTTTGTATTTATTGTAGGTTTTTACCAGGTTAGGATTTTCCTCGCGGCAAGGACCGCACCATGATGCCCAAAAATCTATCAAAACGTACTTCCCCCTGAATGAGGAAAGGGTAACCGGCTTTCCATCTACATCATTCTGCGTAAAGTCGGGCGCTATTGCGCCAATCCCGGTAATTTTTGCCTGGTCAATAGCGTGTTTTAATGTTTTACCCGGTTCAGAATTTTGCAGGGTAGCCGACAGATCCTTATATAAAGCATCCAATTCTTTCGGGTCATCAGAATGGGGGCCTATCTGGTTAATGATAATAATGCTCAGGTAACTGTCGGGATGCCCGGCTACAAAATTTTTCAGTATAGATAATTGCAGGTCCTGTAAAACCTTGCTCCGCACTATGATATCATTTCTAAATGCCGGGTCGTTTTGCTTATCAGGCGGCACCGAATTAGCCTCGGCATATAGTTTTTTGGTTGGCCCTTCAAGCGGTTTTAGTTGTGCCTGAAGATCCTTGTTTTCATCATTAATTGTCGATGCCGATATTTTACCCGTAGCTACAGAATCTTTACCGTCTACAAATAAAATGCCTTTATCCAAAAAAAAATTCAATACATCCAGCGAGGTAAAAGGTACATTTACATTATTGCCTGGGTGTGTAAGCTTGGCAATTCCTACCCCTTTATGGTCTATTAACAGGTAGGCATTTTCAGGGTACACCAGTCTGCCGGTAAAGCTAAATTCCCCACTAATAATTTCCGTCGAATCTATTATTTTATTAGCGCCTGATTGATAAAGCAGGTAAGCCCTCGCAGGGGTATCTACATTCTTAATACGTCCTGATACAGTAAACGGATCAGAAGTAATAACGGGGGAGGGGACTACCTGGGCAAGTAGCAGTAACGGAAACATTAATGTTATCAAAAGAAATATCTTTTTCATTGAATTTTTATCACAATCGTTTTATAACGGATAATAGCTGATCTAATTGTATTAAGTTAATTTTTGATAGGTGCGCCACCAAAGATCGGGCATTTCGCCCGAAGTGGCAGTTTTATAATCTTCATAGCCGCAGGGCACCAAATGAAAACGCTCATTACGCGAGCCCCCGGTTGGATATGGCACCTGCATCCACCAGCGGTCTGATTTTTTACTTTTTACAAATACCAGTTCATGGTCATCGTGCTTCAAACTGGTTTTATAGATCAGGTATTGCGATTTCGGGTTAAGCGGAAAATCTTTTTTGCGGTTATAAATACCGTCAATAAAATACCATATCATTTGCGCTAACAACATGGCCGTTTGCCCGTTATTATCATACGCAGGGTTAAACTCATAAAAGCCTATAGAGGTTAGTTTATCATTCATCCCCGCATACCGGCATAGCTGGCAGGCTTCCTCGCCATAAAAGCCATTTGGCGAGGCATTTGCATTAGCCATAGCGTCGGCCGAGCGGATAGCGCCTATATCAAAGCTCACCATATCGGCGTTACGGATGATTGGCTCGGCTACGGTAATTTGCCCGCTTAACTCACCCAGGCGGTGTACGTCAAAATAAAGCTTTTCCATTACCCGCAGGCTATCCTGGCTGGCAAAAAAGGTTTGATAGCCCAAATTGCTGTAATTGAACAGGTGACCGGGCTGATGTATAAATATTTTGTTGAGATAGGATGCGGAAGTGGTTTCAATACTATCCATATCGTTGTCGTCATCCAAATCAAAGTGCGAATCGATAACAACCAGGTCAACCCGTTGCTCTAACTCTTCGTAAGCCATGTATTGAGCATATGTCAGGTCTTGCCCGCCGCCAATTATCAACGGAATGATATTTCTTTTGATCAGCTCGGCTACCACGGTTTTTACCGCGAAATAGGTATCGGTAACTGTCTTGCCCTGGCGGATATTACCCAGGTCGGCTATTTTTGTGGTGTAATTACCCTCGTTTAACAGGTACAGTTTTTCGCGCACATAATCAGGCCCCAACGCGCAACCGGGATTATTAACTGCGTTCCTGTCATCTTGCACACCTATAATGGCTATATCCGTTTTTAGCTCAAGGTCGGGAAAGTTAGTCGAATAATGGTCGATCTTACTGCCTAAATGACTGGTATAATACCCGTCTTTCGGCGTAATTTTTTTCAGGTCAATAGGTGTAAAAAAATCGGCTAACGACATTGAGTTGAGGTGCAAATATGCAGATGTGCAAATTTTTAGATGTGCAGATATGCAGATGCAAATATGCAGATTTTTTGAATGTCAGGATATATACCTATTAAAACATTTGTACATCTTATATACCTTGCAGACATCTGCACATCTGCATATTCGCACATCTGCATATCAATGCTTGCACATCTGCCCATCAATCTGCACATTTGCACATCTGCATATCCGCACATTAAAAATGATACTGGTTACAGGCGCTACGGGTTTTTTGGGTTCTGAATTGACAAGGCAACTGGCGCAAACGGGGCAGGTTATACGTTGCACCAAACGCAGCACTTCTGTTATACCGGAATTGTTGGTTCCATATAACCAATTTATTGAATGGGTTGATGCGGATATAATGGATGTGTTCGCCCTTGAAAATGCTTTGCAGGACGTAACCCAGGTTTATAATTGCGCGGCATGGGTATCATTAAAACAGGCGGATAAGGAACCGATGATACGCACCAATGTTGTTGGTACGGCTAATTTGGTTAATTTATGTTTGGAACAGGGAATAAGACTGGTCCATGTAAGTTCTATTGCGGCCATTGGTCAGGCAAAGCCCGGCGATTTGATAACAGAAAATCATCATTTAGATGCGGCTGTCGAAAATGACGGTTATGCCTTATCTAAATTAGAAAGCGAAATGGAAGTTTGGCGGGGCATTGCTGAGGGGCTGGATGCGGCAATAGTAAATCCGTCCCTAATTATCGGTGCAAATGCCGGGACTAATGGCAGCGGCCAACTATTCGAAACCGTGCGCAAAGGCCTTCAATTTTACACCAAAGGCAGCGCAGGATTTGTAGATGCCGAAGATGTAGCCAAATGTATGATTGCTTTGATGAATAGCGAAATTACAGGCGAACGTTATATCATCAGCGCCGAAAACCGGAACTATAAACAAATAACAGCCGAAATAGCCAACGGCTTTGGCATTAAGCCCCCGGTTATACTGGCTAAATCATGGATGATGGAACTGGCCTGGCGCGGCGCGGCAGTTGTAGCAGCAATAACAGGAAAAGACCCGGCTTTAGATAAAATAGCTGCCCAATCCGCATCATTAACCCGTGATTTTGATAATACTAAAATTAAGCGGGCTATCGGTATTGAATTTAAGCCGGTGAGTAAGTCGGTTAGGGAGATTTGTGAACGGCTGAGTGGACGTAATAATAAATTAAAGCCATCGGATTATGCGAAATCTATCAATATAAGCAAGGGTGATGCTAAAAATATGCTGAAAGATATTAAAGAAAGCCGTAATGAGTGGGAAAGAGATATTTAATCAATTTCAATCTTTAAAGATTTCTTATCTTGCTATCATGAAAAAAATTACGCTGCTTACCGGGCTGATCTTCCTGCTCTTAACCCAATCTTATGGGCAAACAAAAACTAAAAAGTTAGATTATTTTCCGGCTTATAATAACTGGCAGCATAAAACGCCTTCACAAGGTGGGTTGGATAGTAACGCGCTGGTTAAAGCCATTGGTTTTGCGATGGGCCATGAAGCCAAATCTTCGAGAGACGGAGCGTTGGCACAATTTCAAAGTTTTGGAAAAGAGCCGTTTAGTGAAGCTATTGGTCCGTTAACTGATCGCGGCGGCCCGGCAGGCATCATTGTCTATAAAGGATATGTGGTAGCGCAATGGGGCGACCCTGACCGTGTGGATATTGTTAACAGTGTTACCAAAAGCTTTCTTTCAAGTATAGTAGGTATAGCGGTCGACCGGGGAATGATACATAGTACGATGGATACCGTTGCCCGCTATGTTCCGCCGATAGAAGTTTATAATAACACCGGGCACGGTCATGATAATGATATCATATACCCTTTTTCATCACCACAAGACCGCAAGCTGACCTGGGAAGTGATGCTGCGCCAAACCAGCGACTGGGAGGGTACATTATGGGGTAAACCCGATTGGGCCGACCGCCCAACCGGTGATATTATACAATACAAAGAACGTAAACGCAACGAGCCGGGAACCGTTTGGAAATATAATGATGTCAGGGTAAACGCGCTGGCATTGGCCGCATTATCTGTCTGGCGGAAACCTTTACCGCAAGTGTTGAAAGAAAATGTTATGGATCCGATAGGCGCTTCAACTACCTGGCGCTGGTTTGGTTACAGTAACTCTTATGTTGTACTTGACGGGCAGATCATGCAATCAGTAAGCGGCGGCGGGCATTGGGGCGGTGGAATGTTTATTAACGCCTATGATATGGGCCGCTTTGGCCTGTTAACCCTGCATCATGGTAACTGGGACGGTAAACAACTCATCAGCGAGCAATGGGTAAAGCAAGCATTGACACCAACAACCGCCAATACAGGTTACGGGTATATGAACTGGTTTTTAAATACCGACAAAAAGTTATTGCCATCAGCCCCGGCAAACACATGGGTACATATCGGCAATGGCACCAACATGATCTATTGCGACCCTGACCATGATTTAGTTGTGGTAGCCCGCTGGATAGATAATAATTCGATGGATGGATTGATTAGTAATGTGTTACAGGCGGTTAAGAAGTAAATTAATTAATGTAAGACCTTATCATGTCACGCTATACGTCAGCAGTAAGGTTTTGATCATTAAGAAATTTTTTAAAAGATTCTAACGTGATGACATTAATAAAGGGGAAAGATATTGATTTCAGTGAATTAAAGTGTCTATCGTTAGTAACCAGGAAGTGAACATTGCCAGAAAATGCACAATCCGAAAATTTATTGTCATCAACATCGGAAGCTATTAAATTCAGATGAAAGTGACATCAATTTTCTTTACATTATGAAGTAACGAAAGCGCACCGATAATAAGCTCTGCTGTTTCTTTTGAAAAAATATCGGCGATTTTTTCTTCGTATTCCAATTGTATGTCATTGCTGATATATAATTCATAAGCATTTTCATAAAGTTTATCTAAAATAACAGCAAATGCTGATCGGCGAGAGATAGATCGAAGCAGGGCATTAGTGTCAAGCACTACTTTAATTGGAGGCATTATTTTTTGTTGAACATTTGCTCAAGTTTTTCATCAGTATAACCTTTTTCATCCCAGGCCGCATCAGCTTTATCTCTTGCTTTTTCTAAAAGAAAGCGGGCCATTATGTTTTTTAATTCAATAAGGTGACTATCCGGTATATCAGCGCTAAAAATTTTCAATAGTTCGGCTTGAACATTACTAAGCGGTGGATGAACAGAAGAAATATTCATAGCATACAAATTATTGTATTACAAAAATAACAATTAAGGATGTAATAATTTATATGGATAGAAGAAATTTAGATATTATATATAAATCAACTTATTGACAATCCTTTCACAAACAACTCATCCAAAATCTGCACATTTGCATAGCAAGAAATGGGACAATACTTTATTATAGATTTCGACAGTACATTTACACAGGTAGAAGCATTGGATGAACTGGCGCGTATATCGCTTCGGAACCATCCTGACCGGGAAAAGATATATAAGCAAATAGAAGATTACACCAATGCCTCAATGGAGGGCCGGTTATCATTTACCCAAAGCCTTGAAGCGCGGGTTAAACTGCTTCAAGCCAACCGCGAACATCTAAAGCAGCTTATTACCCATCTAAAGAAAAAAGTATCTGTTTCCTTTTCGCGCAATACCGAATTTTTTAAAAAACACCAGGATGAGGTGCTGATCGTATCGGGCGGGTTTAAAGAATTTATTATACCCGTTGTTACGGATGAATATTATATTAAAAAAGAGAATATTTACGCCAATACATTTGAATTTGACGAAGAAGGCAATATTATAGGTTATGATCGTGAAAACCCTTTGTCGCAGGAAGGCGGCAAAGTGAAGCTGTTAAAACAATTAAACCTGCAAGGTGATATTTATGGCATTGGCGATGGCTATTCTGATTTCCAATTAAAGGAGTCGGGAATGATCAAAAAATTCTTTGCTTTTACCGAGAATATAGAACGTAAATCCGTAGCCGAAAAAGCCGACCATATTACGCCCAGCTTTGACGAGTTTTTATATATCAATAAGCTGCCCAGGGCTATATCGTATCCTAAAAACCGCATTAAATGCCTGGTAGCAGGTATTGTTGAAGAAGAAGCGTTGGCGCAAATGCGTAAAGAAGGCTATAATATCCGCGAACGCGAAACCATTGAGGAAAAATACCTGGAAGAGGCCGGGGTATTGTTTTGTGATGAGGCCAACCAGCCTACTCCCGAACAAGTGCAGAACGCCGGAAGGTTAAAAGTAATAGGTTGTTTCGGCAGGGTCAACCGCAAGTTAGCAGAAGCTGCCTGCGAAAACGGCATCATTATTTTTGACGACCCCAAGCATAACCCCCGAAATGACGATTTTATCCCGAGGCGTGTAATGGCTTTTATGAACGAGGGTAAAACGCATACCAGTTGCAACTTCCCCGACCTGCAACCGCCCCGCAATAACAATGCGCACCGTTTAATACATATCCACAAAAACGTGCCGGGTATATTGGCCAAGATAAATGAAGTATTTGCCCGCCATAATATCAATATAGTAGGCGAGTTTTTGGTTACCAACGCGCAAATAGGCTATGTAATTACCGATGTAAATACCGGCTACGATACAGAAGTATTGAATGAGCTAAAAGCTATCGAGCATACGATAAAATTCCGGTTGTTGTATTAGGAGTTAATAGTTCATAGCAAATTAGTCTTACCATGAACTATGATCTATTAACTATGATCCGGAAAGGGTACTACCAATACCGGTATTTCTGAATGACGGACTACATGCTCTGCGATGCTGCCCATTAGCAGGCGGTCGAACCCGGTACGGCTATGGGTGCCTATGACTATCAGGTCGGCTTTAAATTCTTTGGCGCAATCAATTATACCGTCGGCTGTGTCGCCATATTCGTTAAAGTGGGTGACCTCCAGACCTTTGCCAAACTTTTTTATTGTCCGTTCAATCAATGTTTCCGATGCGTCATTCTGAATATTCATCAGTTCCACATCGTTAATACCCATTACCTGCGGCGATGATCCCAGCAAAATATCCGAGTTCCCGGTTGATGGAATAACCATTGGTTCTACAATATGTACTAAACCCACATGGGCTTTAAATGAATGGGCAATATCAAAACCGTAATCTGCAGCATGTTCAGCAAACTTACTGTCGTCAATCCCGATGAGTATTTTCTTAATTTTCATAGTTATAAGGTTCTATAGTATCTATAACAAACTAACGGCAATATGTTTTAGTCTATTTATCCGCGTGTATGTTGTACTAATCCTAATTGCTGCTCAACAACCCATTTGTATCCAGCCAGCTTGTACACCAATCAAACCAATGCGCTTTACTTTTCTTATTATTCAGGCCAAAACCGTGCCCGCCTTCAGGAAAGATGTGCATTTCGGCTTTTACATTAGCTTTTAGCAGTGCATTATACATCATCAGGCTGTTTTGTACCGGAACTGTTTTGTCGTCAGCCGCCTGCACTATAAAGGTTATAGGGGTGTTAGCGGTAACCTGTTTTTCGTTGGAGTACAGATCAACAGCTTCAGGAGTTGGGTTTAACCCTATTAAATTATTTTTTGAACCTTTATGGGTTAGGTCGCCAAAAGTAATTACCGGGTACATCAATATCATAAAGTCAGGTCGAACACTGATGTTTGCCTTATCCTCAACAACTACTTTATCAAAATGGGTGCCGACAGTTGATGCCAGGTGCCCGCCTGCCGAAAATCCCATAATACCAACTTTTGCCGGGTTAATACCCCATTCGGCAGCCCGGGTGCGCACTATGATGATGGCTTCCTGTGCATCCTGCAACGGGCCGATGGTTTTATCCAGCATTATCAAATCGCTTGGCAGCCGGTATTTTAAAACAAACGCGGTAACGCCTATCTTGTTAAACTCTTTTGCCACATCAAACCCTTCGGATTTAATGGCCAGGTTTTGGTAACCACCACCGGGGCATATAATTACCGCTGTACCATTTGCCTTACCTTTATCCGGGAAAAATGGCGTAAGCGTAGGTTCAGTAACTTTATTTAACATGCTAACTTTGTTGATATCGGGCTCAACATAATCGGCAGGAGTGGGCTTTGAATTTGGAACACCATTTGGATATAGCGGAATGGGCTTAATATCCTGGGCATGCACGATAAAAAAACACGATGCCACCATGATGGCGATCAGCCCCAAACTAATTTTTTTCATGAATTACAGGTTTAATTGTGTATTACAATTATGAATAAAATAATCGTAATACTAAAGTAACTGTTTTTATTACAGTTATACAAACAGGCGATGTCATTTCGAGCGATAGCGAGAAATCTATACATATGCATAGTCCACTTTGCCCGTGTATAGATTTCTCGCTATCGCTCGAAATGACATTTTAGTAATATTTAACTTTTTGGTCCGCCAAATTCCATCAAATAGGCTTTCAAAAAATCATCAAGGTCGCCATCTAAAACTGCCGCCGCATTTGAAGTTTCATAATCGGTACGCAGATCTTTAACCAGTTTATACGGATGCAATACATAATTCCTGATCTGCGATCCCCATTCTATCTTCTTCTTATTGCCCTCAATTTTATTTGTCGCTTCCTGGCGCTTACGCATTTCGGCTTCATACAACTGCGATTTTAATAAGCGTATGGCATTATCCTTATTCTGTAATTGCGAGCGCGATTCCTGGTTTTTAATAATGATACCTGATGGTTTATGATATAAACGAACGGCAGTTTCAACCTTGTTCACATTTTGCCCGCCTGCCCCACCCGAACGGAAAGTTTCAAACTCTATATCGGCGGGGTTAATGTCAATTTCTATCGTATCATCCACCAGGGGGTAAACATATACAGATGCAAATGAAGTATGGCGCTTGGCATTTGAATCAAACGGCGATATCCTAACTAAGCGATGTACGCCGTTTTCACCTTTTAAATAGCCATAGGCAAAATCACCCTCTAATTGCAGTGTTACGGTTTTTATACCTGCTGAATCCCCTTCCTGGAAATCCTGTTCGCTTATTTTATAGCCATTCTTCTCGCCCCACATGATGTACATCCGCATTAACATGCTGGCCCAGTCGCAGCTTTCGGTGCCGCCCGCGCCTGCGGTAATTTGTAGTACGGCGTTAAACTGGTCTTCTTCGGCCGAGAGCATATTTTTAAATTCAAGCTCCTCTATGGCTTTTACAGCAATATCATATTGCTCCTGCATTTCTGGTTCGGTCGCATCGCCGCTTTTATAAAAATCAAATAGAACACCGGTATCTTCCACAATGGAAACTACCTTTTGGTATTCATCGGTCCATATTTTTTTTGTTTTGATGGAGGCTAAAACCTTTTCGGCTTCTTTGGGATGGTCCCAAAAGTTGGGGCCAACAGTTACATCCTGTTCAATTTGCAGTGCATCGAGTTTCTTGTCGATGTCAAAGATGCCTCCTCAGGGAAATAACTCTATCCCTTAAATCCTGGATCTGTTCTTTAGTCATGGCGCAAATATAAAAAAACGGATAGCAGTTATAACTGCTATCCGTTTTTTTATTGGTGAGTGGTTGATTAAGCTAACGCCATTTGATTAAGCAAGGCATTTATATTGATGTTGCTTCCGTTTAGTTTAGACAGTAATGAGCCTAAAGCAAGTTCTTTATTCTGCTCACTTTTTGATTGACGTATCAATTCCTGCATAACAGGCGGAATAAGCGCGTTGGCAGTAGTTAACGCGGCTTTTGGCTCAACGCCGTAAAAGTTATTCAGCTTATTGGCAAATTTATTGGTCGCGCTTGTTATTAGCGGGTTATTGTATATGCCCGAAAATTGAAAATACTTTACCACATCTTTTAACCGCCCGGTTTCTACCTGGCTTTTCAAAACCTCGATGATCGAACTCGACGCATCGTTAATTACAGCTTCGTGGTATTTTTCAGGAATTGCAGGGTTGTCAATAATCGCCCTCCCGGCGTTATTTTTGACAAGGATAAAGAGTTTTTCGAACATGGTCTGATTATTTTAACTCAAATTAACAATATGATGACAAATAAGCCTTTTATTTATTAATGACGCAAATATATATAATATAAATTTTAATTCTCAAAACAATTTACGAAAACGTTTGAAAATTTCGTAATTATGACAGTGTGAAACAAACACTATGTATGGTGTGTTAAAATAACACTATATTTAACTATAACGATGTAGTAAAATTTAACGTCACGCTAAATATTAAATCCTATTTTTGTTCAATAAAAACCACTCAATTATGCTGCCAAATATTGATTTCACCACTACCCAATCGTTCAAATATTTAACCGATCATTATATAGATATGGTTGCCGAAAGTGTTAAAGAACTATTTAAATCTGATAACCAACGGTTTAATAAATTCTCGGCGCAGTTTGAAGAGATATTGCTTGATTACTCCAAAAATCGCATCAATGACCAAACTATAGCCTTATTGCTACAGTTGGCCAAAGAATGTAGGGTAAATGATGCAGCCGCAGCCATGTTTAGCGGCGAGGTAATTAATGCCACTGAAGGCCGCCCGGTTTTGCATATCGCATTGCGTAACCGCAGCAATACGCCAATTTATGTAGACGGTAAAGATGTTATGCCTGATGTTAACGCGGTGTTGCAGCATATGAAGGAATTTAGCGAAGCCATTATTTCCGGTAGCTGGAAAGGCTATACAGGCAAGCAGATCACCGATGTGGTTAATATTGGTATTGGCGGCTCAGACCTGGGCCCGGTAATGGTGACAGAAGCCTTAAAAGCTTATAAGAACCGTTTAAATATGCACTTTGTATCCAATGTAGACGGTACGCATATTGTTGAAACGCTAAAAGGATTAAACCCCGAAACTACTTTATTCCTCATCGCTTCAAAAACCTTTACCACGCAGGAAACGATGGGCAATGCCCACAGCGCCCGCGACTGGTTTATTGCCGGAGGCGGCGCTGATAAAGATGTAGCTAAACATTTTGCGGCCCTATCAACCAATGCCGAAGGTGTAGCGAAATTTGGTATTGATACTAAAAATATGTTTGAGTTTTGGGATTGGGTTGGCGGCCGGTATTCGTTATGGAGCGCCATTGGCTTGTCTATCGCCTTAAGTATTGGGTATGAAAATTTTGCCGACCTGCTTTCAGGCGCCCACGCGATGGACAACCACTTTAAAACAGCCGAGCACGACCAAAACCTGCCCGTTATAATGGCTTTGATAGGCATATGGTACAATAACTTTTTTGAAGCTGAAACCAACGCCATATTACCTTACGACCAATATATGCACCGCTTTTCAGCCTATTTTCAGCAGGGCGATATGGAAAGCAACGGCAAGCATGTTGACCGTAACGGCAATGCGGTTGATTATTCAACCGGCCCGATAATTTGGGGCGAGCCGGGCACCAACGGGCAGCACGCTTTTTACCAGTTGATACACCAGGGTACAAAAATTATCCCCTGCGATTTTATAGCCCCTGCGCAAACCCACAACCCGCTGGGCGAACACCATACTATGCTGCTGTCTAACTTTTTCGCGCAAACAGAGGCATTGATGAATGGCAAAACCCGCGAGGAAGTGGAAGCCGAATTAAAAGCATCCGGTAAAACAGCAGAAGAAATTGAAAAGCTGGCGCCATTTAAAGAATTTGATGGTAACCGACCAACCAATTCCATCCTGGTTAAAAAGATAACGCCTTACACTTTGGGCTCGTTAATAGCCATGTACGAGCATAAAATATTTGTGCAGGGCATAATCTGGAACATCTACAGCTTTGACCAATGGGGTGTAGAACTGGGCAAACAATTAGCCGGAAAGATATTACCTGAATTAAGAAACGACGATGAAATTTCATCGCATGATTCATCAACAAACGGGTTGATCAATCAGTATAAGGCCTGGCGATAATTCCGGTTGCCTGGCATGGCATTCATTTTGGCTAAAGCCGGATTTTGCTGTTTGTTCTCTATCCGTTGGCTGAAGCCAACGGCAATGAAAGGAATCTGCGCTCATCGTTTAACTCTAATAATAAACCAAATGGAATGGAAAGCGTACACCTCATCGATTGAATTGTATTATGTAAATCATATATTTGACTAAAGGTGTATTTTATCATTTAGATTCAAAATACAGATAAAATAAAATTCATTGCCGTTGGCTTCAGCCAACGGATAGTTATGTTAAAACAAAAATGGCTTTAGCCAAATTGAAGCGATGTCATATGTAAGAATTTGGGTTCATGTAGTTTTTGCTACAAAGAACCGCGAACCCTTGTTAAAAAAGGATTTTAGATATGATGTCTATAAACACATTAGCGAAAATTGTTTAAAGAAAGAAATATTCTTACAAGCGATCAATGGATATACCGATCATATTCATTGCCTGATCTCTCTAGCGAAAGATCAAACGATAGCTAAGGTAGTTCAGCTTATAAAAGGAGAATCCTCATTTTGGATAAATCAAAATAACTTAACTGATGAAAAATTTGGATGGCAGGACGATTATTTTGCTGTTTCAGTAAGTGAATCTCAAACTGGAAAAGTTATCAAATACATCAAAAACCAGGAAAAACATCATGAGCATAAATCATTCAATGATGAAGTGAATGAGTTTATGACCCATTACGGTTGGGAATCGATCAAGGACTAATTCAGTTGGCAGCAGGCAGTTTTCAGTGGGCTGTTTAAATTCTCAATTGCAAACTTCCCACTGCAAACTATTTTTTCACAAACTTAACCTGGTATAAATGCGGCCATTTTTTGCCGGTTACAAAAATTCTTTTGCCTTTTGCATCATAAGCGATACCGTTCATTACCTCAGCAGGCGGTTTACGGGGTTGTGGGAATAATGTCGACATATCAATCTTTTCCAGCACCGCACCGGTTTTAGGGTCGATAACTACGATATAATCCTTGGTATATACATTGGCATATATTTTCCCATCGATATATTCCAGTTCGTTCAGGGAATCAACCGGACCTTTATTGTCATAAACATCGATATAGCCTATTGCGGTCCATTTGTCTTTGTCTATGAACCAGATACGGTTAGTGCTATCGTCCATGTACAGCTTGTTTCCATCCGAGGTCATGCCCCAGCCTTCTACGCCGATATTATTAGGCTGGGTGCTTAGCAGTTTAAATGAGTCCTTGTCGTAGATATAACGGATCTTTTCCGTCCAGGTTAGCTGGATGATCTTGTTGCCCACTATCGCTATGCCTTCACCAAATACCTTGGGGTCAACCATTGTTTTCTTCAAAACTTTGCCGGTGTTCAAATCCTCTTCGCGTAAGCTTGACTGACCGATATATTGCTCATCGGGTGCAGTTTTAAGTCGACCGCCGCCGCTTTCATATAAAACATCGTCCTGGTATATCAGGCCCTCGGTATAAGAGCTGGTATCATGCGGGTACACTTTCTCTACTTTGTATATATATTCTTCCGGTGCTTTGGCGGCCAATATTACCACGTTGGTTGATATGTCACGTGCGCTGCCACCCTGGTATAAACGCGCGGTAATCAAACGTGGGCCCAATAGCATGGTATCTGTTTTAAAAGTAACCGGCGAAGCATCTTTTTGAGAAACCATCCTTACCGAATCAATTGCATAAACTACCGAGTCGGGTTTAATAGCTGTGTTCAAATTTACCGTAATCGCGTCGCCTAATTTATAAGTGGTACCAGCTTCAGGACTGATGGTAACCTCACTTGCAGTTTGTGATTTGTTGGTACAGCTTGCAGCCAGCAAAATTATGGCGACTAAAAACAAGGTTAGTTTCTTCATAATAAAGTATTAAGTTGTTGAAGGCCAAAAAGCGTCTTCAATATGTTTTAATGTGTAGTTTTTTTGTTTATCAAATAAAATGGCAATAATATCAAACCGCACTTCGCCCTGGTGGTCCATTTTGTAAATATATTCATCCGCAGCTTTGATTAGCATTTTTTGTTTACGGGTGTCCACAAAATCTTCGGGCTCACCAAAATAATTCCCAGTGCGGGTTTTTACTTCGGCAAATATAATCACGCTGTCTTTATATGCAATTAAATCAATTTCGGCGCGGCCGTGCGTCCAGTTCTCGTCCATTATTTCATAGCCGGCGCTCTCCAGGTGCGCTTTTGCCAAACTTTCGCCCTTGCGGCCCAGGTCAAGGTGCTCTGCCATTATTTTAGTATTACAGAGCCTAAATAATCGGATATGGTTTTCTCAACTTTTTTCATGCGCATATACTGGTTGAGCAATATCTCCTGGTCGGCCTCACCGGGTGTGTTTTGAAGTTCGCTGCGCAGGTTTTCCAGCATTTTGCCCACCTTTTGTTTTTTAAGGTGGAATATAGCGCCTAAAATAGTCGCTTTCATATTCGCCTGCTCATCGGGTACCAAAATCTTATGCATTTCGTACCAGTTTTCGCTCAGGGTATATTTTGTGGCTAACAGGGTGACCACCAAATCCACAATTTCCTTATCTGGATAATGAATAAAATGTTGTTCTTCCGGCAATACGCCGTTCTCAACTTCCTTACTGTAAATTTCTACAAAAGCTTTGCTTGCCGGGTGTTCAAACTCCACATCGTTTAATTCGGCTATCATAAACGGGCCGATATAGGTATCGGCTATATCATCCCAGGAAATCATTTTATTACCGTAGAGCAGCAACAGGCGTATAATCTCTTTTTCCTGTGATTGTTCAGCATATAATAAATGAGATTCTTCCTCGCTTAACCCGATTGAATCAGCACCAATATTATCTTGAGCAATTTCTTCTGTTGAAGAATCGATAATCGCAGGCCTGTTTTGTGTGCTTTCCTTTTTTAATTTGGTTGAAATTAATCTATTTACTGACCTTATAAAGTTACCCTCATCAATTTTTAATCTCTCTGCGGCTTGTTTCGTATAAGCGCTTCTAAATTCAGGTTCTAAATTATTAGATATAATTTCAGCTAAATCATCAGCAATTTTAATTTTCTTGACAGGGTCCTTTAAATCCTCATTTTCAATCGTACTTAGATAAAAATCAATTATTCCTTTTGATGATTTTTGGATATAATTTTCAAATGCTGCTGATCCTACATTTCTAACATACGAATCCGGGTCATGGCCTTCGGGAAAAGTTACAATTCTTACAATAAACTTTTCTTTATATAATAGAGAAAATCCACGTATGGCTGCTTTTATGCCAGCCGCATCGCCATCATATAAAATTGTCAAATTTTTGGTTTGCCTGCCGAGCAACTTAACCTGTTGTTCGGTTAACGACGTGCCTGATGACGCAACTACATTATGAATTCCTGATTGATGAACAGACAAAACATCTGCATAGCCTTCTACCAAATAACAATTGTCCTTTTCCCGTATTGATTTTATAGCTAAATGAAACCCATATAATACTTTTGACTTACTATATATTTCAGATTCGGGCGAATTAACATATTTAGCTACATTTTTGTCACTCTTTAAAGTACGTCCGCCAAACCCAACAATCTGCCCGGTTGCAGAAAATATTGGAAACATAACCCGTCCACGGTAACGGTCATATAAAGCACCATTATCCCGCTTAATAGACAGACCGCTTTCAACTAAAAACTCTTCCTGGTAAGCCTGTTTTAACGCCTCTGATGAAAAAGCTTCCCACTGATCAGGTGAATACCCTAATTGAAATTTCGCTATGGTTTCATTATTAAAACCCCGTTCCTTGAAATAACTAAGACCAATACTTTTACCCTCATCAGTTTCTAACAAGGTTTTGTGAAAAAAATCTGCCGCAAACTTAGTTACACGCATTAAGCTTTCACGACGGTTTTGTTGCTCTTTATCTTCAACCGTTTCTACCGTTTCCTCAACCTCGATGCCGTATTTTTTGGCCAGCCATTTTAAGGCTTCGGGGTAGGTAAACTTTTCCAGTTCCATTAAAAAGGTAACCGCGCTGCCGCCTTTGCCCGATGAGAAATCTTTAAAAATACCCTTAGCCGGAGAAACCGTAAACGATGGCGTACGCTCATTTGCGAAAGGGGAGAGCCCCACATAATTAGCGCCGCGCTTTTTTAACTGCACAAACTCGCCAATGACCTCCACAATATCTGTGGCTTCCATAATACGGTCGACGGTTGATTTTAATATCATGCGGGTTGGCGAAACTATTTTATACTGATAATCTAAAGATAAAAGTTTGTCTGCAAAAGAAAACTATTTTTTAATCTTCCTTGGTATTTCTTGATAACTTTTCATACATCCCGTTGCCTGGGTTTCATCCCCGTTGCCTGTGTCCTCATAGGCAACTAAAAGCAATTACCAGGTAGCAGTCTGTGAGGATACAGACTGCGGGTGGGCCTGGAGTTAAATTAGAAATTATTTAGCTTCTTCCTTTTTAAAAATGTAACGGCTATCCCAACCAGCACAATCACGCTCCCGACGATCTCTTTTACCTCCAGCTTTTCATTTAACAATAACGCAGCTAAAAAACACGCGATAACGGTTTGGGTCAATAAGGATATAGACACTTTTGTAGCCTCCAGGTGCATAATGGCATAATTGATAGTTATCCAGCCCACCAACTGGCATAAAATCCCCATGCTGGCAAAATGGAACCAGGTTATTGGTTGATAACGCAATAAATTATCACGTTGTATAATACAAATTATCAGCAGGAATATGGCCGATGCCAGCATTGAATAAAACATAAACGTAATGGTATTAACACGCTGCAAAATGCCTTTTGTGAGCAAAATGTACATGGCATAAAGCATGCTGGCCCCCAATGCCAATAACAAGCCCGCATTGATTTGCAGGTGCAACAGGTTGTTAACCCCAACTAAAATAACCATTCCGGCAATGGCTATAAATGTGCCTGTCCAAAATAACGGCCCGGCTATTTTTTTGAAAAAGATATAGCTCATCAACCCAACCCAAAGTGGTGCCAGGTTGGCTATTAAAGTTGATACGGTTGCGCTGATGAGTATCAGCGACATATTCCATACCGCAATATCTGCAGCAAAAACAACGCCGCCTAATAAGGCCAGCAACAGGTCTTTTTTGGCTATACGGAGGTTTCCCTTTACCAAAACATAGGGGGCTAATACCATCCAGGCCAATGTCATCCGGTAAAAACCCGAAACAATAGGCGAAGCATCGGCAAGCTTTACCAGTATCGGCGAAAAGGAAATACAGACGATGCCGAGGATGAGGCTTGCTTTGGGGTTCATAAATGGAGATAGTCAGATACTTACCCGATAAACATGAATTTTATTTTTTTAGATAAAGAATAATGAAGCCAAACGTAGCTGCTATCTGCCCTATCCAAAAAATAAACATCCATTTAATCATTTCTGTTTTAGCGTTTGCTACATCTTCCTTTGTGGCAAGACTATTTGTTTTAGATGCAATTTCTTTTTCTATCGCAATTGTATCAGCATTTTCAAAATAGGTAATTATTTTTTTTGCATGGTCTTCACCATGCGTTTTTTCGAAAATTTTAAATACTTCTAATGTTTCAGCTTTCATTGCACCTATGATTTTTATGTAAATATAATAAATCAATTACAAATGTAAAGAATAACAACCGTGCCACTATCGACATATTTATTTATTTTTGCCGCTCAAATATATTTATACATGGGCCAGCGAATAAAGATCAAAGCATTATTGGAGAGTACAGAAACCGGCAGGGAAGTAACCGTTAAAGGATGGGTGCGCACCTTCAGGAATAACCAGTTTATCGCTTTGAATGATGGCTCAACCAACAGCAATATACAGGTGGTTGTCGATTTTTTAAATACCGATGAGGCATTGTTAAAACGCATTACCACCGGCGCTGCTATTAGTGTTACCGGGCAGTTAGTTGCCTCGTTAGGTAAGGGCCAGTCAGTTGAAATAAAAGCTAAAGAAATAGAAATATTAGGCGACAGCGATCCGGAAAAATACCCGCTGCAACCTAAAAAGCATAGTTTGGAGTTTCTGCGCGAGATAGCGCACCTGCGTTTCCGCACCAATACTTTTGGGGCAATATTCCGTGTGCGTAATACGCTGGCTTATGCCGTTCACCAGTTTTTCCAGGAGCGCGGGTTTGTTTATTTGCATACGCCGATCATTACCGCATCAGATGCGGAGGGTGCAGGCGAAACTTTCCATGTTACCAACTTCGACCTCGCTAACCCGCCAAAGGTTGACGGCGAAATAGATTTTAAGCAGGACTTTTTTGGTCGTGCCACTAACCTTACCGTTTCCGGGCAGTTAGAGGGTGAATTGGGCGCGATGGCATTGAGTGATATTTATACTTTCGGGCCGACTTTCAGGGCTGAAAACTCAAATACCACCCGTCACCTTGCCGAGTTTTGGATGATAGAACCCGAAATGGCTTTTTATGATTTGACAGACAACATGGACCTGGCCGAAGCGCTATTAAAATATGTTATTGCTGTTGCATTGGATAAGAACAAAGAAGATCTTGAGTTTTTAACCCAGCGTTTAGAAGAGGAAGAAAAGCAAAAGCCGCAGCAGGAACGGTCGGAAATGAACCTGCTGGATAAGTTGCAGTTCTGTTTGGATAACGATTTTCAACGGTTAACCTATACTGAGGCGATTGATATTTTAAGGGATTCGCCCGCCAATAAGAAAAAGAAATTTCAATACCCGATAGAAAGCTGGGGCACCGACCTGCAATCAGAGCATGAGCGCTATTTGGTAGAGAAACACTTTAAAAAGCCGGTGATATTAACCGACTACCCCAAAGCCATCAAAGCATTTTATATGCGCCAAAATGAAACCGATGCAAACGGGCACGATACCGTACGGGCGATGGACATCCTGTTCCCCGGTATTGGCGAAATTGTAGGTGGCTCGCAACGCGAGGAACGCCTGGACAAACTGGAGCAGCGTATGGACGAAATGGGCATACCAAAAGAGGAGCTTTGGTGGTACCTGGATACCCGCCGCTTCGGCGCCTGCCCGCATGCTGGCTTTGGTTTAGGTTTTGAACGTTTGGTGTTGTTTGTAACCGGCATGGGCAATATCAGGGACGTGATACCTTTCCCACGTTTCCCAAAGAATGCGGAGTTTTAATTGCTTTTGATTTCACTGATTTTTGGTTTGATTTCACCGATTGCCTGGCAGCTATACATGCTGTGAGTAAATCCTATGATACCTATACAAAGATTGAAGATTATCCGAATTAAAATTGAAAAAATCAGTGAAGAAAGGGATTCTTTATTCTATCTGTACCCTTTAATAATGCTCTTTTGATTTGAATATTAATAGCTTCGGATATTTTCAGAAAATCATTTATCGCTGATTTACTGTATGAGTCGCCGAGAAAAACATTTTTTAAATGCTTTAAACCCGATAATGATTTGTCAAGGGGCTGGCATTGATAACCAGCAATTGTTTCTAAAGATTTATTTTCTAAAATAGGTTTATAAGTATTCAGGTTTTTAACTCCTTCAAAGGATAGGTATTTCAACTTAATCATTTTCTTAATAAAATCAAGACTGGTTAAGTGCTTTAGATTTTCAAGTTTTAGAGCTTCAACCATTTTACAGTTTATTAAAACAGTTGCAGCAACCTCGTTGTCAAAACCTCTGACTTGATGAATATCAAGTTTATTAAGATTATTTATGCTTGATAATCCGTTAAAGTCTTGAAAGCTTCCTAATGAAAGATATAATGTTTCTAAATTTTTTAAAGGGGTTAAGAAATCAAGGTCATTATTCTTTATTTCACGAAGAGTTAGTATTTTTAATTTGTCAAGATTTCTTATTGCCTCAATATCTTTTGAGATTGACGTATATAAAATCTCAAGATTAGTTAAGGGTTCAAGGATAGAAAGAGAAACTTTTGAACTTATATTTTTTGAGATACCTAAGGATTTTAAATTGGTAAGGTTACTAATGTTTTTCAGATTTTCGATATGCCAAAGATCTATCTGTAAATTTTTGATTTCGGTTAGCTTATCCCACCTGATTAAATTTTCCGAGTAGTCACCATAAAATCTTAAAGCAATATCGGGTCTCTTTTTAATTGCTTCAATGGCATGATCTAAATACTCGCCTTTTGGTGGCTTTCTAAACTGAATGCGATATATTCTGTTAAGGTATTCTTCATTTTCCAGGTCGGCAATTTTAGCTAATGTTGGCTTACCTCCAATATTGAAGCTTATACTTTCTTCACCAATTTCACATAAAATCTTATAATTATTCATCAGATAAATATAATTAAATCGGTGCAATCACCCCTAAAAATCGGTGCAATCTAATTAACCTTATAATCCTTATGCAAGATTAAAAAACTTGCCCGTTCTGTTTTATGGAAGGGGATATCCCAGTTGCCCTGGTAGCTTACTTTGGTGGGCATTAGTACGCCGTCAAACCGGTTAAGCTCGATATTCATTTGTATGTCAAAGCTGAAAAGCAGGTTGCTGTATTTCATGTCGACATAGCGGCCCAAAATTTTAAAGGTACGCATATCAAATATGGTGGTTAGTTCCTTGATCATGGTGTCACCGTCGGATGTGCTTGGTTTTCGGATCACTTTAAAACGGTAAACGGGTATGGAGTCGAGGTAAGTGCCGCGGGCAAATTCGTAGTAATAATATTCCCGCATGTCCTTTGAAAAAATCTCAGTTTTACCGCTGATAAACGGAATGCCGGTTACTTTGCGCCCCGGCTGAAATATCAGGGTTTTGAGTTTGTCTTTGTACGATTCATTTTTCCCGCCGGCGATGGGGATGCCGTCTCCTTTTGTAAAGTCGGAGTTATAAGCGTTCTCAAAAATATAGTCAAACATTTCTACGGTGTACAACTGGTATTTGCCATCCTTTTTATAAACGTTGCCACTATCGCGTTTGGCCACATATTCCATTTTATGCTTGCCGTTAACGTTTGAGTGTACAAGTTTGCGGTAGATCTTGCCGTCTACCTTGTTTTTCTTATCATAGGTATAAATGCGGTTCTCCGCAGTAAAACCAAATCGCTTCATGTTACGAAAGGCCTGGTAAAAACTGGTATCAGCCACTACTGCATCAATAAAATCCTGCGCGTTTAACCTATGCGATTTGATATTTACAGCCGAATCAATACGAATAGTTATAAGGGTATCGGGGTTAAAGCGGTGAATTTCCTGGGCTTTCGAGCTGAAAGCGAGAAGCATGAAGCAGGAAGCTGAAAGGATCGTTATCTTTTTAAACATGGTTTTTATTGGGGACATGATGTTTCCAAATGTCTTGTTTTAGATATTCATATAATATGACTGCAGAACCATCAATTGATGATAGCTATCATTAATTCCCCAATTGTTTAAGCGCTATATAGGCCATCAGGCCAACACTAACTTCCAGCGCTGATTCTTCAATATCAAAGGTTGGCGTGTGTACAGATGAGGTAATCCCCCGGCTTTCATTGCGGGTGCCTAAGCGGTAAAAACAGGCATCGGCCACCTGCGAGTAGTAGGCGAAATCTTCGGCGGCCATCCATATATCCAGGTCGAGTACGTTTTCTTTTCCTAAATAATCTTCGGCATGGGCACGTGCGGAGGCGGTTAATACAGGTTCGTTTATCAGGAATGGATAGCCTTTCATAATATTAAACTCACAACTTCCGCCCATGCTTTCGGCAATGCCTTCGGCCATTTTCTTCATTTTGATATGCGCCTCGGCCCGCCATTGTTCGTCAAGGGCGCGGAAGGTACCTTCAAGGTAAACTTCGTTTGGAATAACATTGGTAGCGCCATTGGCTATTACTTTCCCAAATGATAATACCGACGGGCCTTTCGGATCGGCAGAGCGGCTTACAATAGTTTGCAGAGCGGTTAATATATGGGCAGTAATAATTACAGGGTCGATATTTTGTTGCGGTTGTGCCGCGTGGCCGCCTTTGCCTTTAACGGTTACATACAGTTCATCTGTCGAGGCCATGTACTTGCCCGAACGAAAACCTACTTTACCGGCATCAATCAACGGCATTACATGCTGGCCGATTACGGCCTCTGGTTTCGGGTTTTCCAAAACGCCTTCTTTGATCATCAGGCTGGCGCCCCCGGGTAATTTCTCTTCGGCAGGTTGAAAAATAAGTTTAACAGTACCGCCAAATTCGCTTTTCAGCGCCGTTAATATTTTCGCTACTCCCAACAGTGATGACGTATGTACATCATGACCGCAGGCGTGCATTACGCCCACATTCTTCGATTTATAGGAAACATCGTTAGCTTCGATTATGGGCAGGGCATCCATATCGCCACGCAGCGCGATTACTTTATCGGATGGTTTTTCGCCTTTTATCAGCGCTACCAAGCCGTTATCGGCCATTCTTTGGTATGTAAGACCGAGTTCATCCAGTTTACCGGCTACGAAAGCCGAAGTTTCCACCTCGTGAAATGAAAGTTCGGGATGACTGTGCAAGTGGCGACGGTTGGCAACAACCTCATCAAAAATGTTTTTCGCTAATTCCTGTATCTGCTGTTTAATCATTGCCTGTTTCCGCTTTTGGCGTGTTAATTTTCTCTGCTATTACAAATAAACTGGTAAACAACCCCTGTAGTTGTTGCTTAAGTTTTTCAGCTTCCAGTTTTGTCCTGAAATCGCCGGTTTTTACTTTAAAGTCGGGTTCATTATAACTGATATACGTGCGCAAGTCCGGATATTTTGCCTGGAACTTTGTTTGTGCATTATAAGCGTCAGCACGCACCGGTCCGCTGTATATCTGCACCCTAAACCCGTTTGATGATAACGCTGCCGGGGTTTTAGCTTTCAGGCTTTGCCGCCGGGCTATCAACGTATCAATGCGCGGGTCTTTAACTACTTCAACTTTGCCGCGCTCCTGGGCGAAAGAGCAGAAAGCGAAAAGCAAAAGGCCGAAAGCTATAAGAGCGCTCTTTTTCATTGTAGTAACATTATTAACAACCTCCCAAGCCCCCTCTAAATCTCCCCCGGTAGGGGAGACTTTTGATTTTCGTTTTATATAAAGAATCCCGTAACAGGCAAACTTTAAAAGCCCTCCCCTTCCGGGGGAGGGTTGGGAGGGGGCTATTCCGGCGCGCTTAATTCTGCCCCACCCCGTGGCAGTTTTTATATTTTTTACCGCTACCGCAAGGGCATGGGTCATTACGCCCAATTTTTTGTTCAACCCTTACCGGGCTGGCTTTTTGCAGTTCGCGCATTTCTTCGGGCAGGCCGCCGCCTTCATGTACCAGTTCGGGCTTTGACATGCGCATTTTACGCATATCAGTTTTTGGCTGCGGACGGGCTTCGCGCACTTCATCAGGTGCCTGCTGCATGGCTATACCGCCCCTGAACAGGAAGCTCACCAAATCTTTATTTACACTGGCCAGCAATTGTTTAAATAATTCAAACGATTCAAATTTATAAACAAGCAGCGGGTCTTTTTGTTCGTAAACAGCATTCTGTACAGATTGCTTTAACTCGTCCATTTCGCGCAGGTGTTCTTTCCACGCGTCATCGATCAGGTAAAGTGTTACGTTTTTTTCAAATGATTTAATAACCTCCAACCCTTTATTGCCGATAGCTTTTTTAAGCGGAACTGCAACCTGCATGGCTTGTATGCCATCAGTAAACGGGACCACTATATTTTCTACATGGTTGCCGCGGGTATCGTACACATCCTTTAAAACAGGGTAGGCCTGCTGGGCGATAGCTTCTGATTTCCGCTTGTAAAAATCCGTTACTTCGGCAAAGGTTTTATCAACCAGCTTATTGGTGGTTAAATTGGCAAACTCTTCTTCGGTAGTTGCGGTATCAACAGAAAATACACGGATCACTTCTAAATGGAAACCTTCGTAATTATTCAGATCTTTATATTCCGTAGCTATATCTTCAACCACGTCAAAAAACGTGTTGTTCAAATCAACATCCAGCCTGTCGCCAAACAGGGCATTTTTACGTTTGGTATAGATTACGGTACGCTGCGAGTTCATCACATCGTCATACTCCAGCAAACGCTTACGGATACCAAAGTTGTTTTCTTCCACCTTTTTCTGCGCCCGCTCAATGGAATTTGATATCATGGAGTGCTGTATCACTTCGCCCTCTTCAATACCCATGCGCACCATCAGGTTTGATATACGCTCTGATCCGAATAAACGCATCAGGTTATCTTCTAATGAAACGAAGAATTGCGACGAACCCGGGTCGCCCTGGCGACCTGAACGGCCGCGTAGTTGGCGATCAACACGGCGGGACTCATGGCGCTCGGTACCTACAATAGCTAAACCACCTGCTGCCTGCACGCCTTCGCCTAATTTTATATCCGTACCACGACCAGCCATATTGGTTGCAATGGTTACGGTGCCCGCCTTACCTGCTTCGGCCACAATATCGGCTTCGCGCTGGTGCATTTTGGCGTTCAGTACATTATGTTTAATGCCGCGCAGTTTGAGCATGCGGCTTAGTAATTCAGAAATTTCAACCGAGGTAGTACCTACCAGCACAGGTCTGCCCGCCTGCGTTAACTTTACAATTTCGTCGGCAACAGCATTGTATTTTTCGCGGACGGTGCGATAAACCAAATCCTGCAAATCGGAACGGCTGGTTGGCGTGTTGGTTGGTATTTCAACCACGTCCAGCTTGTATATTTCCCAAAACTCACCCGCTTCGGTAACGGCAGTACCCGTCATACCGCAAAGCTTGTGGTACATACGGAAGTAGTTTTGCAGCGTAATGGTAGCAAACGTTTGCGAAGCATCCTCAACCTTAACATTTTCTTTAGCCTCGATAGCCTGGTGCAAACCGTCAGAGTAACGGCGGCCATCCAGCACACGCCCGGTCTGTTCATCCACAATTTTCACCTTGCCCTCATCAAGGATGTATTCGGTATCCTTTTCAAACAAAGTATAAGCTTTTAATAACTGGTTAACCGAGTGGATACGTTCGGACTTAATAGAAAAATCGCGCATCAACTCGTCTTTTTGGGCGATTTTAGCTTCAGATGGCAAGCTTGATCTTTCAATTTCAGCTATCTCGCTGCCTACATCAGGCATAACAAAAAAGTGCGGGTCTTCGCCCGAAGCAGTGATCATCTCAATGCCTTTTTCACCTAACTCAACCTGGTTATTCTTTTCATCTATAATAAAAAACAGTTCGGCATCAGCCTTCGGCATTTGCTTGCTCGAATCCTGCATATAATGATTTTCTGTTTTTTGCAGTATTGTCCTGTGGTTGCCCTCGCTTAAGTATTTTATTAAAGCCTTGCTTTTTGGCAAGCCCCTAAAGGCGCGCAATAAAGCCAAACCGCCGCCGCCTTCTTCAACATCAGTATTGCCTTCGGCAATTAGTTTTTTAGCTTCGTTTAATACACTATTAACATAGGCCTTTTGCGCATTAACCAAACGTTCTATCCGTGGTTTTAACAGGTGAAACTCATGCTCATCGCCGCGCGGTATCGGACCTGAAATGATCAGCGGTGTACGGGCATCGTCAATTAAAACCGAGTCAACTTCATCCACCATCGCGTAATGCAGTTTGCGTTGCACCAATTCTTCGGGGCTGCGTGTCATATTGTCACGCAGGTAGTCAAACCCAAACTCATTATTGGTGCCAAAAGTAATATCGGCAAGATAAGCTGCCCGGCGTTCTTCGCTGTTTGGCTCGTGTTTATCAATACAATCTACCGATAAACCGTGAAATTCATATAAAGGCCCCATCCACTCCGAGTCGCGGCGTGCAAGGTAATCATTTACAGTTACAATATGTACGCCCTGCCCGGCAAGCGCGTTTAAATAAGCGGGCAGCGTGGCTACCAGTGTTTTACCCTCGCCTGTTGCCATTTCGGCAATTTTGCCCTCATGTAATACCACACCGCCAATTAACTGAACATCATAATGTATCATGTTCCAGGTAACTTCATTATCGGCTGCAATCCACTTATTATGGTGTATGGCCTTGTCGCCTTTTATGATAACATTTGATTTTTTAGCAGCCAGGTCGCGGTCAAATTGGGTAGCAGTAACTTCAATGGTCAGGT
>Ga0206882_1049_pt1 | contig 26244 bp, 28 predicted proteins | sample Alteio_BWOrgCont_4_FD_152908 | JGI IMG/M metagenome (GOLD analysis project Ga0206882, IMG submission 152908) | Enriched cells from forest soil in Barre Woods Harvard Forest LTER site, Petersham, Massachusetts, United States -... | ecosystem: Environmental > Terrestrial > Soil > Temperate forest > O...
ATGAAGCAAAGCAATATCAGCATCAATCTTAAAGGAAAATCGAGGCTGGAAGTTGAAACTTGCAGCCCTAATTTCGACACACTTAATGTAACCCAAAGCGATTCATCGCAGGTGGTGTTTGAAATGTCGCCCGATTTGAATGTATCGCCCATGATGACTTTTAAAAATGTAACCGCAAACATGACAGGCTATACCTTGCTGGATATTGGGCGCAGTTATGTTGACCACATCAAACTAAATATAGCAGATAGCTCGGCGGTTATATTATCGGGCAAATCAATAAAAAACATTCCAAAATAATTTTAGCTGAAACATACGGGGTTTAAGCAGGTTTAAATTACTTTTAACCTGATGAAAGCCATAATAATTACCAGGCCGGGCGGCCCTGAAGTTTTGCAAATAGCTGAAAGGCCGCAACCAAAATGCGGCGCTACCGAAGTTTTAGTAAAAGTGGCTGCCTCGGGCATTAACCGGCCCGATGTAGCGCAGCGTAAAGGTAATTACCCGCCACCAGCAAGTGCCCCGCAGGATATCCCGGGATTGGAGATCGCAGGCACTGTTGTTGAAACCGGCGCCGGCGTTACCCGCTGGAAAGTTGGCGACAAAGTTTGCGCACTGGTGATTGGCGGCGGTTACGCCGAATATTGCAATGTGCCCGAGGGGCAATGTTTACCTGTTCCCAAAAACCTTTCATTTGTTGAAGCGGCATCACTCCCCGAAACTTTTTTTACGGTTTGGAGCAATGTGTTTGACCGAGGGCATTTACAGAAGGGTGAAAGCTCGCTGGTGCATGGCGGCTCGAGCGGTATTGGGGTGGCGGCTATCCAAATGGCAAAGGCCATGGGCAGTACGGTATATGTAACTGCTGGCAGCGAGGGAAAATGCCGCTTTTGCGAAGACCTGGGCGCGGCAAAGGCCATCAATTATAAAACCGAAAATTTTAAAGATGTTATTCAGCAAATTACCGATGGAAAAGGGGTTGATGTTATTTTAGATATGATAGGCGGTGATTACACTGCTCCCAACCTGCAATCGCTGGGTGATGATGGCCGGTTGGTGATGATCAATATGATGAAGGGAAAGGATGTGGGTATTGACCTATCGCTGGTGATGCGCAAAAGGCTGGTGATTACCGGTTCCATGCTGCGGTCGCGCGAGGTGGCTTTTAAAGCCGCGATAGCGAGGGGCCTTGAAAAAAACATTTGGCCGCTATTGGCATCGGGGCAGATAAAGGCTGTTATTTATAAGGTGTTCCCGGCTGCTGACGCTGCTGAGGCCCATCAGCTAATGGAAAGTAGTGAGCATATTGGGAAGATAGTTTTGAGCTGGGAGTAATAAGTTCTTGTCAGAAGCTGCGTTAGGGATAGTAGCGGATACCGGCCCGTGGCTAATGCCCGTGCAGTATGAGCGGATAGCCCGGCCGCAGGCAACGCCCTTATAAATATTAGTTCAAGATAATTTAACCTAATCCAACTACTCAACCAATCAACCACTCACTTTTACCAAACTTTTTCTAAAACCTATTTTAATATTTGCCAATAAATCTTAACTTTGCGCCTCTGAAATAGCATCTTACTTATTGTAAAATATTATTTCAATATTAATTTTTTTAAATAGCAGGTATATATGCCAAAAAACATCGGAAAAATATCACGGATCATCGGTCCGGTAGTTGACGTAAGTTTTACTGATAACGCACACCTTCCTAAAATTTTTGATGCGTTAGAAATTACAAAGGATAACGGCCAAAAAATTATTTTGGAAGTTCAGCAGCATTTAGGTGAAGACCGTGTACGCGCCATCGCGATGGATTCGACCGATGGTTTATTACGCGGGATGCCGGTATTGGATACTGAATCGGCTATTAAAATGCCAATTGGCGATGATATTAAAGGCCGTGTATTTAACGTTGTAGGCGATGCTATTGATGGTATTGCCCAGTTAGATAAAACAAATGGTCGTTCAATCCACAACCTTCCCCCAAAATTTGAGGACCTTTCGACCGAAACCGAAGTATTGTTTACCGGTATTAAGGTTATCGATTTGTTAGAGCCTTATGTAAAAGGTGGTAAAATTGGTTTGTTTGGTGGCGCGGGTGTTGGTAAAACTGTATTGATACAGGAACTGATCAACAACATCGCGAAAGCATACTCTGGTTTATCGGTGTTTGCAGGTGTAGGTGAACGTACCCGTGAAGGTAACGACTTATTACGTGAAATGCTTGAATCGGGCATCATTAAATATGGTGACGATTTTATGCACTCGATGGAAGAAGGCGGCTGGGACCTTTCGAAGGTTGACAGCGCGGCTTTAAAAGATTCAAAAGCAACATTTGTTTTCGGACAAATGAACGAGCCTCCCGGTGCACGTGCACGTGTGGCGCTTTCGGGCTTAACCCTTGCCGAATATTTCCGCGATGGTGATGCTGAAGGCAAAGGCCGTGATATATTATTCTTTATTGATAACATTTTCCGCTTTACACAAGCAGGTTCTGAAGTATCGGCGTTGTTAGGCCGTATGCCTTCGGCGGTAGGTTACCAGCCAACATTGGCAACAGAAATGGGTACCATGCAGGAGCGTATCACTTCGACCAAACGCGGTTCAATTACATCGGTACAGGCGGTATACGTGCCTGCGGATGATTTAACTGACCCTGCACCGGCAACAACATTTGCCCACTTGGATGCTACAACTGTACTTTCGCGTAAAATTGCCGAGCTGGGTATATATCCTGCGGTGGATCCATTGGATTCAACCTCACGTATCCTTAGCGCCGCTATTTTAGGTGACGAACATTACAATACCGCTCAACGGGTTAAGGAAACTTTACAACGTTACAAAGAGCTGCAGGACATTATCGCGATCCTGGGTATGGACGAGTTGTCTGAAGAAGATAAACTGGTTGTATCACGTGCGCGCCGTGTTCAGCGTTTCTTATCACAGCCATTCCACGTGGCCGAGCAATTCACCGGTTTAAAAGGTGTATTGGTTGATATTAAAGAAACCATTAAAGGCTTTAACATGATAATGGATGGCGAAGTTGATGAATATCCTGAAGGTGCATTTAACCTTGTAGGCAGCATTGAAGAAGCCATTGAAAAAGGTAAAAAATTATTAGCGGAAGCGAATAACTAATGTGCAAATGTGCGGATATGCAGATGTGCAAATTACTTGCATCTGCATATTTGCACATCTGCATATCTGCACATTAAAAATATGACTTTAGAAATCCTTACTCCAGATAAAAAAGTTTACGAAGGCGAAGCTACATCAGTTACGCTGCCGGGTACGCTTGGGCAATTCGAGATATTGAACCACCACGCACCTATTATCTCTACTTTAGAAGATGGCAAGCTTATTATCCGCAATGCTGCTAAAGAAGAAAACATATTTTTTATCCAGGGCGGCGTTGTTGAATGTGTGAATAATGTAGTTACTGTATTGGCCGAGGGGATCACGCAGAAGTAAGATAAGCCTTCATAAGAATTTAGAAAAGCTCCCCGAGATCGGGGGGCTTTTTTTGTGGACTTTTGTGGCCCCTTTCCCCATTTTAGGCAGAAAAACGCCTATTTGCTATGCACGCATAAAAAACATACTGAATACCGTTTTAAACTTTGGTATATTTATCAAAAAATTATATATCTTTATAAAGTGTTTAAACGAAATATAATTCCGTTTAAACAACAAATAAACACATATAGTACTAATTTTAAAAAAGCTTTTCCGGGTATTGTTATTCGTAATAGCTATATCTAACTTACAAATACCGATCTGCTAATTGTGAATACCAAGCAGGCCGGCCATAAATCCTGAAAGAAAAATTAATATAACGTATGAGTTCAGCGGGCACTATTGAAGGTATAGAATTAAACAAGTACAGTAAAACTTTTACCCAGGATGAAACCCAGCCTGCGGCAAAAGCCATGCTTTACGGCATAGGCCTTACCGATGACGACATGCAAAAACCCCAGGTTGGCGTTGCCAGCATGGGCTATGATGGCAATACCTGTAACATGCACCTTAATGATCTGGCCAAACTGGTTAAACAGGGCATTTGGGACGATGGCATGGTGGGCCTTATATTCCACACCATTGGCGTTAGCGATGGGATGAGCAATGGTACCGAGGGTATGCGTTACTCTTTAGTAAGCCGCGATATTATTGCTGATTCGATAGAAGCTGTTACCGGCGCCCAATATTATGATGGGTTGATCACTCTTCCCGGTTGTGATAAAAACATGCCGGGGTCAATTATGGCTATGGGCAGGTTGAACCGTCCATCTATAATGGTATATGGCGGCACTATTAAACCCGGCCATTGGAAAGGTGAAGATCTGAATATCGTATCTGCTTTTGAAGCCTTGGGTAAAAAGATAGCCGGGCAGATTGATGACGAAGATTTTATAGGTGTTATAAAAAATGCTTGTCCAGCAGCGGGCGCGTGCGGTGGTATATATACTGCCAATACCATGGCAGCGGCTATTGAGGCTTTGGGCATGAGCTTGCCTTATTCATCATCGAACCCTGCGGTTAGTGAAGAGAAGAATGCCGAATGTTTGGCGGCAGGTAAAGCCATCAGGATATTATTGGAAAGAGATATTAAACCATCGGACATTATGACCCGCGAGGCGTTTGAAAATGCTATTGTGGTAATCATGGTTTTGGGTGGCTCGACCAACGCGGTACTGCACTTAATTGCCATGGCAAAAAGTGTTGGCGTTAAAATAACCCAGGATGATTTCCAGTCGGTGAGTAACCGCATACCTGTTTTGGCCGACATGAAGCCGAGCGGTAAATACATGATGGAAGACCTGCACAAAATTGGCGGTGTACCGGCAGTAATGAAATACTGTTACGACCAGGGCTGGCTGCATAGCCATTGCCTTACGGTTACCGGTAACACTATTGCTGAAAACTTGCAGGATGTGCCGAACCTGGAGTTTGAAAATCAAAAAATTATTTTCCCGGTTGAAAACCCCATTAAGGCGACCGGGCACTTACAGATATTATACGGAAACCTTGCCGAAGGCGGCAGCGTTGCCAAAATTACCGGTAAGGAAGGCACCAGTTTTGAAGGCCCCGCCCGTGTGTTTGACGGCGAGTTTGAACTGATACATGGCATACAAACCGGCTTAGTTAAAAAAGGTGATGTGGTAGTTATCCGCAACGTTGGGCCAAAGGGCGCGCCCGGCATGCCGGAGATGCTGAAACCGACATCGGCCATATTTGGTGCGGGGTTGGGCAGTTCGGTGGCGTTAATCACTGATGGCAGATTCTCTGGTGGTACGCATGGGTTTGTCGTCGGTCACATTACGCCGGAAGCTTACGACGGCGGGGGCATTGCCTTTGTGAAGAATGATGACCGGATATTTATTGACGCGATAAACCGCACCATTAATGTAATGATAAGCGACGAAGAATTTGCTGCCCGTAAAGCTGCCTGGGTACAACCGGCGCTTAAGGTCACAAAAGGTGTTTTATACAGGTACGCGAAAACTGTTACCACAGCCGCTGAAGGTTGTGTGACAGATGAAATGTAGGTGGCCTCCCTGAAGGGGGAATAATAGGGCAAATAAATAACAAGTGACAATAATCGGTGAGATCAAAAATCATCGGTGTAATCTAAGGAATATGGAAGTTGCACAGGAAATATTAACATCGCCGGAGGCAAAAAAGGAAACAATTGAATTGTCGGGCTCGGCGGCATTGCTGGAAGGGCTGATCATTGAAGGTGTGGATACCATTTTTGGTTATCCGGGCGGGGCTATTATGCCTATATATGACGCTTTGTATGATTACAAGGAAAAATTGAACCATATACTGGTGCGCCACGAGCAGGGCGGCATACACGCCGGCCAGGGTTACGCACGTACATCGGGCAAAGTGGGTGTGGTTTTCGCTACCAGCGGCCCTGGCGCTACTAACCTGGTAACAGGCTTAGCTGACGCGCAGATCGACAGCACGCCTTTGGTATGCATCACCGGGCAGGTTTTCGCACACCTTTTGGGTACCGATGCTTTCCAGGAAACTGATGTGATCAACATTACCACCCCTGTTACCAAGTGGAACTACCAGGTAACTGATGCTACCGAAATTCCAGAAGTGTTGGCCAAGGCTTTTTACATAGCCAAGAGCGGCAGGCCGGGACCGGTATTGATCGACATTACAAAGAACGCACAGATACAAAAGTTTGCTTACGAGGGCTATACGCCTTGTAACCATATCCGCAGTTACAGGCCCAAACCAATTGTTAGGCAGCAATATATTGAAGAGGCTGCTGCGTTAATAAATCAAGCCAAAAAGCCATTTATATTGTGGGGACAGGGTGTAATATTAGGCAGCGCCGAGCAGGAGTTTAAAGCTTTTGTTGAAAAAAGCGGCATCCCTGCTGCGTGGACCATATTGGGCGCAGGCGCTATCCCTACCGAGCACCCGCTTAACGTGGGCATGCTGGGTATGCACGGCAATTATGGCCCCAATGTATTAACCAATGATTGCGATGTGCTTATAGCCATCGGTATGCGCTTTGACGACCGTGTGACCGGTCGCCTGGATAAATATGCGAAACAAGCTAAGGTTGTTCACTTAGATATTGACCCTGCCGAGATAGATAAGAATGTAAAAAGCACCGTACCCGTTTGGGGTGATTGCAAGGAAACTTTGCCTTTACTTGCGGAATTGATCAAGCCTAATGATCATTCTGCATGGCTGGCTAAATTCAGGGAATATACTAAGCAAGAAGTTGAGCTGGTAATACATGATGAACTAAACCCTACATCGGCAGAAATGACCATGGGCGAGGTGATCAAACAACTAAATGAATTGACAAATGGCGATGCTGTAATTGTAACCGACGTTGGCCAGCACCAGATGGTGGCCTGCCGTTACGCGCAGTTTAACAAAACACGCAGTAATGTTACCAGCGGTGGTTTGGGTACTATGGGCTTTGCCCTGCCTGCCGCCATAGGCGCCAAGTTTGGCGCGCAGGAGCGTGATGTTGTTGCCATTATTGGTGATGGCGGGTTCCAGATGACTTTACAGGAACTGGGTACCATTATGCAAACGGGCATCAACGTAAAAATAATTATCCTGAACAACCGTTTTTTAGGAATGGTGCGCCAGTGGCAGGAACTGTTCAACGAGAAGCGTTATTCGTTTGTTGATATCCAAAGTCCTGATTTTGTGATGGTAGCCAAAGGTTACGGCATTGAAGGGCAATGTATAAATGACCGCAAGGACCTGGTTAACGCTTTAACTATAATGATGAACCACAATGGCTCATACCTGCTGGAGGTAATGGTAACCAAGGAAAACAATGTGTTCCCGATGGTGCCGCAGGGATGCAGTGTAAGCGAGATCAGGTTAAAATAGTCGCCCCCTAACCCCCTAAAAGGGGAACTTAAAAAGAAACAACATGAGCAACGAAGAAATAGAACAGCAGGAATATAATATCACGGTTTATACCGAGAACCAAATCGGTTTGTTAAACCGGATAGCTATTATATTTACCCGCCGTAAAATCAATATCGATAGTTTAAATACGTCGCCGTCGGAGATAGATAGTATACACCGGTTCAACATTGTGATAACTGAATCGGAAGATGTGGTGCGCAAGGTTTGTCGCCAGATTGAGAAACAGGTTGAGGTGTTGAAAGTGTATTACCACACCAATGAAGATGTGATTTGGCAGGAAATGGCACTGTACAAGGTATCGACCAATATAATTGCCGAGCAGGTAAGCGTTGAGCGTTTGCTGCGCGAAAACGGCGCGCGCGTGGTGGTATTGCGCAAGGATTATACGGTGTTTGAAACAACAGGCCATCGCGAGGAAACTGATGCATTGGTTAACATTCTGCAGCCTTACGGCCTGATAGAATTTGTACGCAGCGCGCGCATAGCCATTATTAAGGATAGCGAAGGCTTTAACGCCAAAATACGTGAGTTTGAAAGGCTTGAACCGGGTGAGGAAGTGATTGAAAATGAATATTTGAACCAGGGGCAGAAGGTGTTTAGTATGTAAATGAATTGACTTTCAATTAACTAATGAGCAGTAAAAGAAAAGTTGGATTTTCCACTTTATTTGGTTTGATGAAGCGCAGGGGGCCGTATGGCTTAGTAGGGCTTGTGATATTTTTACTGCCGGTGATAATTGTTCCGTTTATATCCATTTTTTGGCTGGCATTTAAGGGCGAGAACAGCGACTATAATTTCAATAATATTGAAAAGAATGGTGTACAGAAAGATGCTAAAATAACATACATAAAAGTTGTAAACAACGTAACGATAAATGGGGAACACCCTGTCATTATAAGTTATTTATATGATGATAATGGAATTAAAGTGAAGGATAAATTTGAAACACTGGACCTTGAAAACATACAGGGCCTTGGCGTTGACTCAACGGTGAAAGTATTGGTTGCCGGCCATCAGAGTATGATAAAGGGGGTAGGACCATATACGTTTCCAGGGTGGATATTTTATGCAGCAACGCTACCGTTTGTAGTTGTAGGGTTAATCTTATTGTTAGTTGGATTGATCCCTGCCTTAAAAATGTATAATTTATACAAAACAGGTATTGTTAAAGATGCGGTGATAGTGCAGGCGGAAACACCTAAAAGCGATGGATTTTTCCCGGAATTTAAAAGAATGCTTAAGGTGAATTATTATTTTTTGAATGAACAACAGCAAAAGGTTTTTGGCGAATGCGAACCAACGGATCTTTTGTTTTTCGCTGAAAATGATAGTCCCGACAGTATCAAAATTTTCGTGTCTGAAAATAATGAACATAACAACTGCATAGTACCGAAACTGGAAGCTATGAAGTATAATTGGAGTATATAATTAAATAGTAAACAACATAAATAACCTGTACCGGCGTAATCAATGTTAAAACCGGTGCGATCATAAAACAAAAAAAAATGGCAAAATTAAATTTCGGCGGTAGTGAAGAAAACGTAGTAACCCGCGAGGAGTTCCCTTTATCAAAAGCTCAGGATGTATTGAAAGATGAAGTTGTGGCTGTAATAGGCTATGGCGTTCAAGGACCGGGCCAGGCGTTAAATCAAAAAGACAATGGCATTAACGTAATTGTTGGTCAGCGTAAAGGCACCAAAACATGGGATAAGGCTGTGAACGACGGCTTTGTACCCGGCGAAACCCTTTTTGAAATTGAGGAAGCGCTTGAAAGAGGAACCGTAATTTGCTACCTGTTAAGCGATGCAGCCCAGATAGCTTTATGGCCAACTGTTAAAAAACATTTAACCCCGGGTAAAGCATTATATTTTTCACACGGTTTCGGTATCACCTTTAACGAGCAAACCGGCATTATTCCGCCAGCAGATGTTGATGTGTTTTTAGTTGCACCTAAAGGTTCAGGTACTTCATTGCGCCGTATGTTTTTACAGGGCCGCGGCTTAAATTCAAGCTACGCTATTTTCCAGGATGCTACCGGTAAGGCTTTTGACCGTGTTATTGCGTTGGGCATTGCAGTAGGCAGCGGTTATTTGTTTGAAACCAACTTCAAAAAAGAGGTTTACAGCGACTTAACCGGCGAACGCGGTACTTTGATGGGTTGTATCCAGGGTATTTTTGCTGCACAATATGATGTGTTGCGTGCCAATGGCCACTCGCCATCAGAAGCGTTTAACGAAACTGTTGAGGAATTAACTCAATCGTTAATGCCATTGGTTGCTGAAAACGGTATGGATTGGATGTACGCTAATTGTTCGACCACTGCACAACGCGGCGCGCTGGACTGGTGGAAGAAATTCCGTGATGCCACTAAACCGGTATTTGAAGAATTATACAAAAGCGTTGCAACCGGTGTTGAATCACAAAAATCTATCGACAGCAACAGTAAACCTGATTACCGCGAAAAACTGGATGCCGAATTGAAAGAACTTCGCGACAGCGAATTATGGCAAGCCGGTAAAACTGTACGCAGTTTAAGGCCGGAGAACCAGGTGGTAGAAGCATAATTCAAGTCTTTAGTCTAAAGTCTTAAGTAGTTAGTCTGCTTGGGGCTTTAGACTAAGGACTTTAGACTTAAGACAAAAAAATGGGACAAACATTATTTGATAAGATTTGGGATGCGCACGTCGTCAGTAGCAACGAGGGGTTTCCTGATATTTTATATATCGATACACATTTTATACACGAGGTGACCAGTCCGCAGGCATTTGATGGCTTACGCGACAGGGGTTTACCGGTCTTCAGGCCAAAACAGACGGTTGCTACGGCCGATCATAACGTCCCTACCTGGGACCAGCATTTACCCATTAAAGAAGAACTTTCGCGCTACCAGGTGGATATGCTCACCAAAAACTGTGCTGAATTTGGCATTGAGTTATATGGTTTGGGGCATCCTTTCCAGGGCATTGTGCACGTTATAGGTCCTGAGTTGGGTATTACCCGCCCGGGTGGTACATATGTTTGCGGTGACAGTCATACATCAACCCATGGCGCGTTTGGCGCTATAGCGTTTGGTATAGGCACAAGCCAGGTGGAGCAGGTGATGGCAACACAGTGTTTATTGCAATCGCGCCCTAAAAGGATGAAGATTGAAGTAAATGGCAAGCTGCAAAATGGGGTTGGCGCAAAGGACATTATCCTTTACATCATTTCGCAAATATCGGCTGCGGGCGGTACAGGTTACGCTGTTGAATATGCCGGCGATACCATTCGCTCATTAAGCATGGAAGGCCGCATGACCATCTGCAATATGAGTATTGAGATGGGCGCACGTTGCGGATTAATCGCTCCGGATGAAACTACCATCAACTATGTAAAAGGCCGAGAATTTGCACCAAAAGGCGAAGACTGGGATAAGGCAGTTGCTTACTGGAAGACTTTATACAGCGACGAGGATGCAGATTTTGATGCGGTACTCAGCTTTAAAGCCGAAGATATTGAGCCAATGATCACCTACGGAACTAACCCGGGTATGGGCATTGGCGTTACACAGCATGTGCCTGAAACATTATCGTTTGAACCAAAAGAACAGGGCTCCTACAAAAAGGCACTTGATTATATGGGCTTGCATGATGATGAGCAATTGCTGGGTAAGCCTATTGATTATGTTTTTATTGGCAGTTGTACCAACTCGCGAATTGAGGATTTGCGCCAGGTGGCTGAGTTTGTAAAGGGCAAGCACAAGGCTGAGAATGTTACCGTTTGGGTAGTACCCGGCTCAAAACAAGTACAGGAACAAGCGATTCGCGAAGGACTGGACAAGATATTCGACGCCGCAGGTTTTCCGTTACGCGAACCGGGTTGCAGTGCATGTTTAGGTATGAATGAAGATAAGATACCTGCAGGTAAATATTGCGTATCAACTTCGAACAGGAATTTTGAGGGCAGGCAGGGGCCTAATAGCCGTACGTTTTTGGCAAGCCCATTGACTGCGGCTGCAAGCGCAATTATGGGACGGGTTACGGATATAAGGGAATTCCTAAAGGAAGAAGAATTGGTAAGTTAATGATTTTAGAAGTAGCCATACTAAATGTGATACCAGGCCGGGAAGATGATTTTTTAGAAGCATTTTCCAAAGCAAAGGCGATCATATCAAAAATGGCAGGTTATATATCGCACCAATTAAAAAGATGTATTGAAAATACGAGTCAGTTCATTTTATTGGTTAAATGGGAAAAGTTAACCGACCATACGGAAGGCTTCCGGAGATCAACAGAATACCAGGAATGGAAAAGCCTGCTGCATCATTTTTATGATCCCTTTCCGGTTGTTGAACATTATGAGTAGAGATTAGAGGCAAGAGGTTAGAGATTAGTAAGGATGGCCAATTGCACAATAAACTAATTATAAAAAAATTATGCCAACTAAAATATTCAAACACATACAAACCAGCGTGGTGCCGTTGCCGATAGAGAACATCGATACGGACCAGATCATCCCTGCGCGTTTTTTGAAAGCCACTACCCGCGAGGGTTTTGGCAATAACCTGTTCCGCGACTGGCGCTTTGATGAGAATGATAATCCTAAACAGGATTTCGTACTTAACAACCCCAATTATAGCGGTAAAATATTAGTTGCTGGTAAGAACTTTGGTTGTGGCAGCAGCCGCGAGCATGCTGCCTGGGCCATTGCCGATTACGGCTTTGATGCCGTGGTAAGCAGCTTTTTCGCCGATATTTTTAAAGGCAATGCCTTGAATAATGGCTTGCTGCCGGTACAGGTGAGCGATGAGTTTTTAAAGAAGATATTCGACGCGGTTGATGCCGATGAGCATGCCGTGGTGGAGATAGACCTGGTAGACCAGTTCATAAAAATAGTAGCCAGCGGCGAGCAGGAAAGCTTTGAGGTTAACCCCTACAAAAAGGCCTGTATGACCAACGGTTATGATGATATTGATTACATATTGAGTAAAAAGGAATTGGTTGAGGAATTTGAACATTCCAAATAAAGGATGTCATCCTGAACTTGTTTCAGGACCCCACAGGACAGGCCGTGTGCTTAGCAAACGAACACTTTTCTGATGAGGTGCCGAAACAAGTTCGGCATGACAGTAAAATTGAACAAATGGGACTAAAAAAACACATACTAGTAATACCCGGTGATGGCATAGGGCCCGAGGTTACCACCTGGGGTAAGGCTGTGCTGGAAAAGATCGGTCGCGATTTTGGCCACGAGTTCACTTTTGACGAGGCGCTGATGGGTCACGCGGGTATTGAAGCGACTGGTAATCCGTTGCCTGATGAAACTTTGGCTAAAGCCAAGGCCAGTGATGCAATACTTTTTGGCGCTATCGGCCATATAAAATATGATAATGACCCATCGGCTAAGGTTAGGCCGGAGCAGGGTTTGCTGAAGATACGCAAGGAACTTGGCTTGTATGCCAACCTGCGCCCTATCATGCTGTTTGATGAGTTGTTGGATGCATCGAGCCTGAAGCCTGAAATATTGAAGGGGACGGATATCCTGTTTTTCCGCGAGTTGACTGGTGACGTTTACTTCGGCGAGAAAAAGCGCAGCGAGGATGGCAATACGGCATCCGACCTGATGATCTATTCGCGCTACGAGGTGGAACGTATCGCCATAAAAGCTTATGAAGCAGCCATGCTGCGCGGTAAGAGGTTATGCTCAGTTGATAAGGCTAATGTGCTGGAGGCATCGCGTTTATGGCGCGAGGTGGTGCAGGACATAGCCAAAAAATATCCTGAGGTGGAAACCGAACACATGTTTATTGATAACGCCGCCATGCAATTGGTTAAAAATCCGAAGAAGTTCGACGTGGTATTAACCGCTAACCTTTTCGGCGATATTTTAACTGATGAGGCGTCGCAGATCGCGGGTTCAATGGGTATGCTGGCGTCGGCATCAATTGGTGACGGCACCGGATTTTTTGAGCCGATACACGGTTCGGCACATGACATTGCCGGGCAGGATAAGGCAAATCCGCTGGCATCCATCCTATCGGTGGCGCTGATGCTGGAGATCAGCTTCGGCCTGAAAGATGAGGCTAAAAAAATCACTGACGCCATCGACAAAACATTGAAAAACGGCTACCGCACAGGTGATATCGCGGATAGCAAAACTGATAAAGATAAAATTTTAGGCACTAAGGCAATGGGGCAAAAGGTGCTGGAATATTTAGCCCCCTAGCCCCATAAAGGGGGAACTAATAAATTAATCGGTGAGATCATAAATTCATCGGTGTAATCAAAAGAGTATGAAGTGGAACGCTGAGTTGTATGATAATAAGCATTCGTTCGTGTTTGAGTACGGCGAAAATGTATTGGAGTTGCTGGATGTTAAGCGCCGCGAACGCGTGCTTGACCTGGGTTGCGGTACAGGGCATTTAACGCAGCGCATACATGAGCGGGGGGCTGTGGTTACGGGCATAGATTCATCGCCGGAAATGATTTGGCAGGCAAAGGAAACTTATCCTGATGTTGATTTTGAAGTGGCAGACGGTACAGATTTTCATTTTGACAAACCCTTTGATGCCGTGTTCTCGAATGCCACGCTGCACTGGATCTTGGATGCCGATGCTGCAATAAAGTGCGTATACAACAGCCTTAAGCCCGGCGGCAGGTTTGTTGCCGAAATGGGCGGCAAAGGCAATATGGGTAAAATTATGGCAGCCACGCAAAAGGTGCTTACGGCACATGGCCATGCCAAACTTGCTGCGGGTACACAATGGTATTTCCCATCGCTGGGCGAATATACCAGCAAGCTGGAGGCACAGGGCTTTAGGGTAACGTTTGCGGCCCATTTCGACAGGGATACCCTGTTACAGGATGGCAGGCAGGGCGTAGCCAAATGGCTTAAAATGTTTGGCCCGGTTTATTTTGAAGGCATAGCACCGGAAGAAAAAGAACAGATACTAAATGAAATTACAGACATACTTGAACCCGATTACAATAAGAACGGCGAATGGTATGCAGATTATAAAAGATTAAGGTTTATAGCAATAAAGCAGTTGTAAGTTGAAGGTTATGAGTTGTAAGCTCTACGGCAAACAATCAGCATAACCTCATACAACTTTCAACATATAACATACAACTAAAATAAAAGAATATGTTACACGATCCCAACCGCGTTTATGTTTTTGATACCACGCTTCGCGATGGCGAGCAGGTACCGGGTTGCCAGCTTACAACCCCCGAAAAAATTGAAATAGCCCGCGAGCTTGAGGCTTTGGGCGTAGATATTATAGAGGCCGGCTTCCCTATATCAAGTCCGGGCGATTTCCAGAGCGTAGTGGAAATATCAAAGGCTGTAAAAAATCCAACTGTTTGCGCCTTAACACGCGCCAACAAGGGCGATATTGATACCGCTGCCGAATCATTGAAATACGCTAAACATCCGCGTATCCATACGGGTATCGGCGCTTCGGACATGCACATCAAACACAAATTTAACAGCACCCGTGAAGAAATTTTGGAGCGTGCTGTTGAGGCCGTGAAATACGCCAAGAAATTTGTGGAGGACATTGAATTTTACGCCGAAGATGCCGGCCGCGCCGATGTAGTGTACCTGGCACAAATGATAGAAGCGGTTATAGCTGCCGGAGCTACCGTGGTTAACATACCCGATACCAACGGCTATTGCCTGCCTGAGCAATATGGCAGCAAGATCCGTTTCCTGAAGGAAAATGTGAAGAATATTGATAATGCCATTATATCGGTGCATTGCCATAACGATTTGGGGCTGGCTACAGCCAACTCATTAGCAGGCTTGCAAAACGGCGCCCGCCAGATAGAAGGGACTATAAACGGTATTGGTGAAAGGGCCGGAAATACATCCATTGAGGAAGTGGTGATGTGTTTGAGGATACACAAAAGCATGGGCCTGCATACCAACATCAACACCCGTAATATTTATGAGATAAGCCGCATGGTAAGCTCGCAAATGCGTATGCCGGTGCAGGCTAATAAAGCTATTGTGGGCAGCAATGCCTTCGCGCATAGCTCGGGCATACACCAGGATGGCTTTTTAAAGAACCGCGAAAATTACGAGATCATCCGCCCCGAAGATGTTGGTTTTCCTAATGCCAGTATTGTGCTTACCGCCCGCAGCGGCAGGCATGCTTTAAAGTTCCACCTGGACCGTTTAGGCTTCAACCTGGATAAAGCCGAACTGGATGCCGCTTATACACGTTTTTTAACCCTGGCCGATAATAAATTGGATATTAACGATAACGACCTGGCAGGTTTGGTATCATTTCGCCTGGTAAAAAACTAACATGGAAACCGCAACTAAACCAAAACTGGATTTTGAGGCAGCATACAAGCGGCTGAACGGGGTGGTAAAAAATACACCGTTGGAGTATAATGAGGGCTTGTCGGAAAAATACGGTTGTGAACTATACCTTAAACGCGAGGACCTGCAGATCGTCCGCTCGTACAAATTGCGCGGGGCTTATAACATGATAAGTCAGCTAAGCGATGAGCAAATGAGCCGTGGTGTAGTTTGCGCCAGCGCGGGTAACCATGCGCAGGGCGTAGCTTTTTCGTGCAAAAAACTGGGAATACGCGGCGTAATTTTTATGCCCGAAATTACCCCCAAGCAAAAAGTTAAACAAACCGAAATGTTTGGCAACGGCAATGTGGAACTGGTTTTAACCGGCGATACTTTTGACGACTGCCTGAAGGAAGCTTTGGCCTATACCGAAGCACATGGAATGACTTTCATCCCCCCGTTTGACAACTATCGTGTTATTGAAGGCCAGGGGACTGTGGGTGTTGAGATATTAAGGGACCTGCCCGATACTGAGGTAGTAATTATGCCTGTTGGCGGCGGCGGACTGGCAGCGGGCGCGGGCAGCTATTTTAAACAGCAAAACCCCGATATATTACTCATTGGCGTTGAGCCGGAAGGCGCGCCATCAATGGTGGGGGCGTTTGAGAACCAGGGACCGATAACCTTAAACCAGATAGACCGTTTTGTTGACGGCGCAGCTGTAAAACGTGTGGGCTCGCTTACCTACCAGTTGTGCCGCGAGGTTTTGGACGACATGCTGCTGGTACCTGAAGGCAAAGTTTGTTCGACCATACTAAAACTATATAATGAAGACGCCATTGTGGTTGAACCTGCGGGCGCATTATCCGTTGCCGTGCTTGATCGTTGCAAAGAGCAGATAAGGGGCAAAAAGGTAGTTTGCGTAGTGAGCGGCGGTAACAATGATATTGAGCGCATGCAGGAGATCAAAGAAAAATCGCTGTTGTACGAAGGCTTGAAGCATTATTTCATCGTCCGTTTCCCGCAGCGCCCGGGTGCTTTAAAACTATTTGTGAACAATGTGCTTGGCCCCGGCGATGATATTACCCGTTTCGAGTTCATCAAAAAAACCAGTAAAGAGAATGGCCCGGCTTTGGTAGGCATCGAACTAAAAAACGCCGAGGACTATCCCGCACTTATGCAGCGTATGGTGGCGCACAGGTTTGATGTGATAGAGATAAACAGGGACCAAACTTTGTTTGAGTATTTGGTGTAGCGCCCCAGTCTCGGCTGGTCAGCGGAGGAGTTTTAAAAAAAATGTCAAAGAACGATTTAACCGTGCAATCGCTGCATGGTTTTTTTGTGGGCAATAAATTCTGTTTGGTAAGTGAATATATCTGGCCAGTCCGAAGGACTCCTTCGGGGATATATCAAATTTCGGGATTTGGTTTGGTAAAAGTGCTGACACTGTTTTGTCAGTATGTGATTACCAGGTAGTTAATTTTCATTTGCAGTGGACAACTTAGTTTGCGCGATGGGGCTTAATCCGCTTTTAGAATAGATCCTTCGCTATCGCTCAGGATGACAAAGAGGTTCAGGACTAATATTCCAAATATCGCCCTACTACCAAACTCACATTATCCCCCTCTTTATAGTTGCCGATAGCGTAATTGCGAACGCGCAATGTCAAGTCGTCTTTTTCGAGCAGTATATCTTCATAAAAGCCTTTGAACAGTACGGCCTTCAGCAGCCAGTCGGCAGTTTTTGCGGGGGTTATTCCCAGCCATTCGGGATAAATAACGGCCTCCTTCTTTTTGGCTTTAAGGGTAATGCCGCAAAGTTTGGCTTTGTCTTTATCCAGCACATTACAATTGGCCAGTAGTTTGGCGGTGTACAAATTCTTAGGTTCGTTGTAAAGGGCTACCGGCTCGCCTGATTCCAGTATCTTGCCGTCCTTCATTACAAACAGCTCATCGGCCATGCTTAGTATTTCAGACGGATCGTGCGATACCATGATCACCGTGAGGCCGGTTTCCTTTACTATCTGTCTGATATCCTGCTGCAGGTCTTCGCGGAAGGAGGTATCAACCTGGTTAAAGGGTTCATCCAGCAACAGCACTTCGGGGCGGGTGATTATGGCCCGGGCAAGGGCTACACGTTGCCTTTCGCCGCCGCTCAGGTCAATCACCCGGCTTTCGGCCAAGCTTTCCATGTTGAGCAGGCTAAGGGCTTGCGCTACTTTTTCTTCCTTACTTTTTAAATTGATATTGGGCAGCAATACGGCTACGTTATCCCACACTTTGGCAAACATATTCATGTCGTCGGTATGCTGGGTAACCATTTTCATGGCATCGTGGCCGGGTATCAGCTTTTCCACCGGCCCCCAAATGCGTTCACCTTTGAAATGCACTTTACCTTCGTCCGGACTAAGCAAGCCGTACAGCAAACGCAGCAAAGTGCTTTTGCCGCTGCCACTCTCGCCTATAATGGCGGTTATTTTACCCTGTTGTATGGTGATGCTGATTTTTGAAACGCCTGAAATACGCTCGCCGGGGTAAAGCTTGCTTACGGATATTGCCTGTAAAAAGTGCGTATCTGCCATTTGGGTAAATATACATAAAACAGCAAAAAAGCGACTTTGCGGGCCGCTTTTTTAACTCATAGTTATACACATTTACTATGCAATGTTAAGTACTTTTTTAGAAACCGAATGTGAAACCAAATGCAAAGTTCTTAAGGCCTTTTTGGTCGGGGCTGTTCTCAAACATATCGTTAAAGTAATATTTAGCAAATATACCCCAGCCGCCTTTGCCAACGCGCAGGAATGGGCCATAACGGAAACTGCTGAAATGATAATCATTGTCAAACTTTTGTTTCCCATTTTCCTCGCTTATTTGTTTTACACGACCGCCAATCAACAAACCGATTTCGGGACCGAAAACAAAGTGCCAGTGGCCGCCATCGTCCGGGTCCTTGCCGCGGAAGTCGAACGACAAGGGGATGCGGACGTATTCGGCCGAAAAGCGGTTTTTGCTAAAATCGATATCATCCTGCCTGTAAGTAAGTACCGGCTGATTTTCCAATATGGTAATATTATCCCGCAAGCGTATTAGCGTCCAGTCGAGCCCGCCTGATACATATATTTTAAATGAACTGTTAAAGCGGTAGCCAAATTGCAACAGGTCGAACCCAACGTTGCTGCTTTTCCACGACCGGTAGTTTAAAAACTGGTTTTGCGGCGACAGGGTAAAGCTGCCGTTATCAATAAGCGTAGTTAAACCTATGTCGAACCGGGCGAATGTTAACCCAAAGCTAAAACCGGGCGCTTTGGAGTGATGGCGGGTGGTGTCGCGCCCGTGGCGGGGCTCAAATTCAGCGCCATCGCTGCCAAACCCAACCCTAATTTTCGATCCTTTAACAGTATCTGTGGTATTCCTGGTGCTATCGGTATTGGTATTTTGTGCGAACACACCCGTGGCTGCCGCGCAAATTATAGCGGTAAAAATTAAGCGTTTCATATTTGTTATTGTATTTAGATTGATCTATTAATTCTCTTTTTTCACCCTGATAAAGCCAAGGTTTATGCCTGTAATGGTAGCTTCGTCATCATCCGTATCGGAAAATTCAATAACCTTGTCCTTACGTTTATCAACTGCGGCAATTACCACGTTCAACATATCGCCGAAGCTGCGCAGCCTGCGCTTTTTAACCAGAGGTGCAACCGCAGGCTTATTTTCGACCGGAACAGCAGCTAAAACAGCAGGTTTATCGGCATGTGGCGCTATCACCGGGGCTGCTGCCAATGCTGTTTGAGTGGTGGCGCTATCGCGTTTTATTATATTTTGCTGCGGTAGCGTGGCCACGGCTAACACCGGCTGGCTTACTGTGCTTACCGGTTGTTGCTTTGCTCCCACAACATCAGGTGTACGCTTAGGGACAATGATCACATTTGTTTTTTTAACTTGATGCAAAACCGCAACCTGGTTATTGGTAACCGGCAATGCTTTCGGCAGTGGTATAATGGGTTGTTTTGTAATGGTTACCGGTATTGTTTTAGGATGATTGATTGCCAGCCTGTTTGTAACCGGCTTAACTACTTCGCCTTTATGGGTAATAAATAATACACCTGCCCCTATCAACACAATAATACCCGCCGCTATACTTAAAAAAGGAACTACCTTTTTACGCCTGCCCCCGCCTAATTCCCTGTTGATACCGTGCCATACTGCTTTTGATGGCTCCATTTCAAAGCCCTCCAGTTTTTGGCTGAATAGCTTGTCAAATTCCCTATCCTGCATATCCATATCGTTTCCCTTCAGTTTTTAAAATTTGTTCTTTTAATATTGCCCTCGCCCTTGATAGCTGCGATTTTGAAGCACCTTCACTAATGCCAACAATTTCGCCAATTTCCTTATGCGAATAACCTTCGATTGCATACAGGTTAAACACTATGCGATAACCGGGCGCCAGTTGCTGTATCAATGCCAGCAAATCTTTAGCATCCAAATTGGCGGCTGCTAGGGGATTAACCGACGGCTCGTTGGTCACATCTATCTCCACCACCTGCATCATTTTGTGGTGTTTGCGATAATATTCTATCGAACTGTGCACCATTATCCGCCTCACCCATCCTTCAAAAGAGCCTTCGCCCCGGTAATCCTGCATTTTTTGGAATACCCTGATAAAGCCATTTTGCAGCATATCTTCGGCCTCCATTTTGTCGGTTGCATATCGCATGCAAACTCCCAGCATTTTTGCAGCAAACTGTTTGTAAAGTAATTCCTGCGCCTTTCGCTCGCCCGCTTTACATCTTTTTACCAGATCATCAATTGTGTACTTGTGCTCCAAAAACATCATTTAAAGGTAAGATGAAAAGTTTGGCTAAATGGTTGCACGGGGAATTAAATAATTTTTGATTAAGCACGAATGCTACTATATTTATGGGAATGAACATCAACTTCACACCATTTCCTGTACTTACAACTAATCGCCTCATATTAAGAAGGCTTAATGCAAATGATGTGAACGCGCTGCAAACACTGCGGTCGGATGATGAGGTTAATAAATACCTCGACAGGCCCAAATCGATGTCGGTTGACGAAGGCGAAGCTTTTGTTAAAAAGATAGATGAAAATTTGGCCAACAACATATCCGGCTATTGGGTACTCAGTTTAAAAAATGATGATACACTGATTGGCACCATTTGCCTTTGGAATCTTCAACCCGAAAAAGATGTTGCCGATATTGGTTATGAATTAAGTCCCGCTTACCAGGGCCAGGGTTTAATGCTGGAAGCCGTTGAAAAGATAATTGCATACGGATTTGATCAAATGCAGCTTAACATGATAATAGGCATCATTCATCCGGGGAATGAAAGATCGCGTAAATTATTGGGGCGGGTTAATTTTATGAGAGACCCGGACCATACCTATGTAAGTGAAGAAGAAGCGGAAGGCGGGGTTGTTTATTTTTTGAAGAAAGTTGAGAATTAATAGTTTATGTGTACCTTTATTAAAAACAATGTGTATGAGAACAAATATTGAAATCAACGATGATTTGATGGCCAAGGCCCAAAAGCTAAGCAATATTAAAACAAAGAAGGCTATTGTTGAAGAAGCATTACGTTTGTATATCACTATTGAAAATCAGAAAAAGCTGTCTGAACTTTGGGGAAAAATCGAAATAGACGATAAAGCCTACGAATAATGGATATTATTTTGGTGGATACGTCTGTATGGATTAATTTTTTCAAAGCAAAAGAAACAGAGGCAAGCTTATTTTTAAAAAACAATACAAGGAACATTATAATTGCTACTTGCCCTGTAATCGTACAGGAAATATTACAAGGGGTAGTTCATGACAGTGAATTTAAAACCATAAATTCATATCTTAATACTTTGACAAAGCTTTCGGGCGACCATTATGCATTAGCGCATGATGCGGCCAAGTTATATCGAGACTTGAGAAAGAAAGGAATTACTGTACGAAAACCTAATGATTGCCTTATAGCGATGTACGCTATCAAAAATGGCATAGCTCTGTTAAATGATGATAGGGATTTCAAATTAATCGCCGAACACACATCTTTAAAAGTAGTGAACTTTAATTAATTACTTCTTCTCCCTAAAATACTTATAAAGCTTCACTGCAGACATCAGTATCATTGCCAAAACAACCAGGCCGACTACACCATAGATCCAACTGATACCATTTTTAAGTACAGCCAGGAACACTATGGCGAATAAAAAGAGAGTTGCTACTTCATTCCAGATACGCAGTTGAGTTGAGGTCCACTTATAAATGCCTTTGCGCATTTGGTTCATTTTATTTTGGCAGATGAAATGGTAAACTATCAGCCCCGCAACAAAACCCAGCTTTATGTGCAGCCAGGGTTGCTGCAACCAGCCCGGCACCAGGCACAACATGGTTATACCCGCCGCCAATACCAAATACATGGATGGGGTGGCTATGACATACCAAAGCTTGCGCTCCATTATTTCGAACTGATCGGATAGGATCTTGCGGTCGGGTTCGGGTTTGCCCTGTGCTTCGGTATGGTAAATAAACAGGCGCACTATGTAAAACAGCCCCGCCATCCAGCAGACTACAAATATGATGTGTATGGCAAGTATGTAATTGTACATTAGCCTAGCTGTATTCTTTTATAACATCCACCGCGTACTTCACATTATCAAACGGGATATCGGGCATAATGCCGTGGCCCAGGTTAAATATGAAACCGTTCTCACCTTTCATACGGTCGAACAGGCGGTAAATTCTTTCTTTTATTACTTTTTTATCGGCATACAAAATATGCGGATCAAGATTGCCTTGTACGGCTATGCCTTTTGGCAAGCGGTGTTTGATATTCAGCAAATCTACATTCCAGTCGATAGAAATTACGTCCGGTCCCGCCCCTGCCATCAGCGGCGCGAAAACCGAGCTACCTTTACAGAATGATATTACCGGTATATCCGTCCGGTTAAGCTTGCTTATGATCTCGGCAATGTAACGGTGCGAAAATTCCTTGTAATCGTCCCAGGCCAAGGCTTGTGCCCAGCTATCGAATATTTGCACGGCATTTACACCGGCCGCTATTTGCATGTTCAAATAATCTGCTGTAACGGTGGCAATTTTTGATAACAGCTGGTGTGCCAGCTCAGGCTCATTGTGAATGAGGAGTTTGGTGAGCTTAAAATCTTTTGATGAGCCGCCTTCAACCAAATAACTCATTACGGTAAATGGAGCGCCTGCAAAACCAATCAGCGGGATGCTGCCATCCAGCCTTTGCTGTACCACCTTTATGGCATCGGCAACGTATTGCAGTTTGTGTACTACCTGCGTGTCCAGCTTATCAATATCGGCCTTGTTGCGTACGGGGTTGGCAAACCTTGGACCAACGCCCTGGGTAAAGCTTAAATCGCCGCCCATGGCTTCGGCAGTAACCAGGATATCTGAAAATAGAATCGCCGCGTCAATGCCTAACAGGTCGACAGGCAGCATGGTAACATCGGCAGCTATTTCGGGTGTTTTGCACATCTCCAAAAACGAATACTTGTTTTTTATTTCCCAGTATTCGGGCATAAAACGGCCTGCCTGGCGCATCATCCATACCGGCGGGCGACTTGTTTTTTCAGAAAATGCAGCTTTTATTAATAACGAGTTTCTCATAGTTGTTGAAAGAACCAAGAAGTCAAGAATCAAGAGCCAAGATTGAAGCTTTCACTTTTTTTCCTGGTTCTTGTATCTTTATTTCTTGACTCTCATTTCTTGTGTTGTTTTAATTCCTTTTCAAGTTTTACTATCACATCCTTCATTTTGGCGGTGATGTTCTCCTGTTTTTTATTTGCCAGCTGCAAATACGCTTCGGCCTTATCATAGTTACCCTGCCTTATGCTAATGTTGGCTACATGCACCAGTGCAGCAACGTGGTCGTTGGCTGTGCGTAAGGGAAATTGTGCTGCCAGCTCATAGTGTTTTTCGGCGGCGTCAAAATCCTGCTTTTGCAGGGAAATACCGCCCATGATAAACTCATAAAAACCGCGCCTTTTTTTACTGAGCCATGCCGGGTTGCTTATTTGCTTTAACAGCGACTCGGTTTTTTCATAGTCCTTTTTATGAAAACTTTTAGCTGCCAGTATAATGGTGCCTTCTTTAAAGTAACCCCATATTAGCAGGGCTATAAACAGCAGCACCGCTCCCATTAACTGATAGACGTGATGGTAGCTAAAGAATATGCCCATCGCCAAAAAAATGCCTACCAGCAATATGCGCGCATTATTAGTGAACATAAGAGCTATTAGTGCTGGTTATCGGTAAATTTATAGCCTACACCGCGTATGGAGTGAAAATAAACCGGGTTTTTAGGATCGGGCTCAAAGTACTTGCGGAAAGTAAGGATAAAGTTATCAATGGTACGGGTTGATGGATAGACATCGTAGTTCCACACGGTTTCCAGTATTTGCTCGCGCGATACGGCATCATTCCTGCGCTCAATCAGCAATTTAAGCAACATGGTTTCCTTTTTGGTCAACGGGGTGATGGAACCATCGCCATTTACCAGTTCAAACGAGTTGAAATGGATGGTTTTATCGCCAATTTTATAGCTGTTGAATTCTTTTAAGTCATCGCCTTTCAGGCTGCGTTTTACCAGGTTGTTTACCCGTAAAATTAGTTCCTCAAGGTTGAAGGGTTTGGTCAAATAATCATCAGCGCCTTTTTTCAACCCGGCTATTTTATCTTCGTTGGTATTTTTAGCCGTTAAAAACATAATAGGCACCTCGGTATTTTCAAGTCTTATAGTTTCGGCAACTACAAAACCATCTATTTCGGGCATCATTACATCTAATATCACCAGGTTAAAGCGCTCCTCTTTAAAAATTTGCAGGGCCTTTTTACCGTTTTTAGCGGTAGATACTTTATAACCTTCCAGTTCAAGGTTAAGCTTGATGGCCTCCAACAAATGTTCTTCGTCTTCGGCTAATAAAATTCTTTTCTTGTTTGGCATGATCTATTTTATTTACACTAATTTTTCAAATTATACGGATACCTTATCCGAACACTACTTCAAAAACACTACCGGCAGGCCGGTTGTCTTTAACTTTAATACTTGCCTGGTGTTTATCCAATACTTCTTTTACGATAAATAAGCCCAGGCCTGTACCCTTGGTATTGCGGGTCTCTTCGCTACCTACGCGATAAAACCTATCAAAAATACGGCTTTTTTCCTCGTCGGCTATGCCTATACCGTGGTCGGCAACCTGCAGGTGTATTTTATCATCTTTTGAAAACAGCTTTACCACCACCGCTTCGCAGGGGCTTGAATATTTAATGGCATTTTCCACCAAATTGGTTACTACCGATGTAAGTGCGAACTTATCGCCGGTAATTTCAATTTTAGGCTCAATTTCGGCATCAATAATCTGCTGGTTGCAATCGCATTTGGTAACCTGCAAGCGGTTTACAATACCATCCACCAATACCGAAAGGTTAAACCTGGCCTTGGGGAAGGTATAGGAGCGATTATCCAGTTTGGATGCCAGCAGCATATTTTCCACCATATCATCCAAACGCTCAATATCAAGTATTGATTTATCAATAAAATCAAGAGCCTGTTCTTTGGTCAGTTGCCTTTTTTGTATGGTTTGTAAAAGTAATTTTATTGATGCCAGCGGTGATTTTAGCTCATGCGTTACCGATAGTAAGAAATTCTTTTTTTGCTCCTGTAATTTTTGCTCACGGTTAAGCGCCTTATGCAAACTATATGCTCCAAATGCAAATACGATAACAAACATAGAGCCTTCGCCCAATATCATACCGATGCGGTTTGGCTGCAGGCTAACCAGCTGGTAGCCCCACCAGATCAGCTCGGCCACGGCGTAAATGACAACCGCGTAAAAAATAACTAACGAACGTTTTATCATAGCTTATTTTCCGTTAAATACTAAGTCAAGACTTTCAAATATAGCACGTTTAGCTTTCTCCAGGTCGATTTTTGTATGGGCGGCCGATATAAATCCAACTTCGTAGCCTGACGGGCCCAGATATATTCCCCTGTTAATCAGCTCTCGGTGCATTTTTTTGAATTTCTCCATGCTTGCCGGGTCGATGTCTTCGGCTTTGCTAATGCTCTCCTTATCGGTAAAAGCAAACCAAAATATGGAGCCGATGCTGAACACTTTGAACTTATAATTACGTGCCGTAGCAAAGCGCTGGATAGATTCCGTGAACTCTTCGGTTTTATTATGCAGGTCGCGGTAAAAGCCCATGCGCAATAATTCGCTTAGCTGCGCGATGCCTGCCGCCATAGCTACCGGGTTGCCTGATAAGGTACCTGCCTGGTAAACTGAGCCATCGGGCGATATATTGCCCATAATTTCGGCCGAAGCGCCGTAGCAGCCAACCGGCAAACCACCGCCAATTATCTTACCATAGGTGATGATATCGGGTTTAATTTGATAATGACCCGCAGCGCCTTCAAAACCTATACGGAAGCCTGATATTACCTCGTCAAATATGAGCAGCGTTCCGCTTTGGGTGCATATATCACGCAGAGTTTGTAAAAAC